>ENA-UOJF01001197-UOJF01001197.1-human-gut-metagenome-genome-assembly--contig:-P74-NODE-1197-length-18576-cov-13.390530_pt1 | contig 18576 bp, 28 predicted proteins | sample MGYA00242344_ERZ723891 | MGnify/ENA metagenome assembly ERZ723891 | reverse complement strand
CTAATAGCTGCTGAAAGGGAAAGCGAGAGGACAGACAATGGCTGAGTACATAGAGCGGGAGGCGTTGTTATCGCATCAGTATAATAAGAGCTGGTCACGTGATCCACAATTTGCGGAGATGGTTGTTGACGTGGAGAATATCTATGACGCTCCCGCCGCCGACGTGGTGGAGGTTCGGCACGGGCGGTGGATTGTATTTAATGATGGCACGGAAGAAAGCCCACAACGAGATCACATGAGATGCTCTGTGTGTGGGTGGTATTGGAGTATTCCTGAGCACAGAACGGTATTCTCGTACTGCCCCAACTGCGGGGCAAAGATGGATGGAGGGAATAGAAATGGGACTGATTGACGCAGACAAAGTAAACCCATCGGACGTATTTGTTGGAATAAGCGATTTTGCCGCGGACTGCCGAAATGCGGTGGTTAAGCTTTTGGCGGCACAACCAACCATCGACCCCATCCATGCGGCGGGCGGATGTTATTGTCGGGAGTGCAAGTATTACTTACCTGATCATATTTGCGGATGGAACTCCAGCGACGGGTGGTTGCCAGATGATTTTTGCAGTTACGGAAGGAGGCGTGAGGATAATGCGTGAGATTTTATTCCGTGGCCAGACGAGGCGACGTGGCGAAAAAGTTAATATGAAAGGCGACAAGCTGCCGGGTCGGTGGGTATACGGTGGGGTTTTACAAGGCCCTGGGGATTTTTCGATCATCTATGGTGGTGAAAATCTCGGAGACATAGAAAAACACACGGTCTATACGGATACGATTGGGCAGTACACCGGCCGTGATGTTAAAACCGGGAAAGTGTTTGAAGGCGACATCGGGAAAAGCCGTGACGGAATATTTCTTGTGGTTTGGAATGAAAACAATTCTGCACATATGTTACAGTTTTATGATCCTCCGGCAGAACTGCTGTACCTCGAGGAAATGTGGGACGACAGTGAAATTATCGGCAACATCCATGATAACCCGGAATTGATAGGAGGTGGGCAGGATGACGCGTAAAGAGACGTTGGAGCGGGCAGCTAAAATTGTGTGTACAGATCGAGAAGCCCAATATGGTGCGCCAGAGAACAACTTTGCGAGCATAGCTGAGTTGTGGTCAAATTATCTCGAGACGCATATCGATGCCCACGATGTGCCTATCATGATGGCGCTGTTAAAAATTGCCCGTATCAAATCCGGGCAGTGCAAGGACGACAACTATATCGATCTGGCCGGGTATGCCGCTTGTGCGGCTGAACTAGCAGGAGAGGAGCGGGAGGGTGAAAAAATGTAGTCGTTGTGCGTTAAAAGATTGCAAGCCGTGCTATGAGTGCAATATGTGCGCTGGCGGAGACGATCATTTCCGCCCCCTTCCGGCACCGCCGATGGAGGGCGAGAAAAACTATCATCTGTATAGTAATGTCGCTCCAAAGTCCGGAGGGCCGTTTAGCTTATATTGCGAGTCGTGCAAATGTTGGGTGCCAAATACGGCAAACGCAGAGATGCGCAAGGAAGGGTTATATGCTCATAGTCATTGGTGCAAGGACGGATTATGTGATATGCGCAACGGAGAGATCAAGGAGGCCACACCATGATGATGCTTATCGACGGGGTTGTCACCCACTGGATGTCCCTTCCGGAGCCGCCAAAGGAGGAGGCAAAATGACGAATAGAAATAATGATCCCAACCATGTTGTTGTTGATTTGGATTTACGTAGCATGGAAGATAAGGGGTCCCGCATGAAAAAAGCAGAGAAGCCCCGTATATGCGATATATTGGATGTCGAGGTTGGAGAATGGTTCCGCATCCATTATCCGAAAGGTACCACAAATCCGCTATACATCAATGCCGAAGGGCTCGTGGAACGAACTTCTGGGAAGGATAGGAACCGAAAGAACATCGGAAATTCTGTCGCCTGGGCTATCGAACATCCAGAATCAGTGGAGAAGGTGCCCCGATTCTCCGCGGCGGATATTGAAGACGCGATGACAATTTTGCGGTGGTATCCACAATCTGAGGCGGTTTATAGAGATATACAAGGAGGACTAATCATCTGTGACAACAATCATGCTGTTCAAGAGATTTTAAAACCCAACGTTCATGTTCTGCCGTCCATTCGCCCCGGAAAACATGTTTTGTTGCAGGAAATTGTAAAGGGGGCCACGCCATGATGATATTTGCCGATGGCACTTGTCCCAAATGTGGCGGTCACACATATAACCGCCAGGGCGGGCCGCTTACATGCCCTAAGTGTGGATGGACAGCTGATCCCAAAACCTGGGAGGACGATATGCGCAGGGTGATGGATACGCTGGGTAAAACGATAGATACTTTTTTGGCTAATTATGAGGAGGCAACACCATGATAATATCCGCACCAATCCTGTCGGTCTGGCTCGCCTCTATCGGGATGGCCTTTATGGTTGGGTGGTGTGCTAGGCGTGAGTAGAGACTATTGCCTGCGCCCGAAATGCAACTGGGTGACGACTGGACATCCGTGTATATTTCCGTGCATGGTGCCCCAGAGGCGGGTGCTGGCATCGGAGCGCAAACCAACTAACGAGGAGATCACAAAAATCATACATAACCGCGAGCGTATGAGACGCATGGTTGAGGAGGGGCGGGATGCGGGACTATCAGCCACACAAAAATAACCCTTACTGGTTGCCGAACACACTGTACAGACGAGTGCTGGTCACGGTAAGAGATTATGACCGTATGGTGACGGAATATAAAGAGATCGTCCATGAGACGGCATCCGGAGATGGGCAGCCTCGCTCTTCGTTCCCAGGGGATCCGGTCGAACGCAAAATCGAGCGCATGGATCGAATTTGGCAGGATATTCGAGCCATTGAAAATGCGCTGATCCGTATACCGCCAGAATACCGTCAGGGTGTGCTTCAAAACATACAGTACGGAGGGTGGCCAGCGGATGTGCCGGCGCATTACAAAACGTGGCTGTATTGGAGACAGCGCTTTATTTTTTGGGTAGCCAATAATCTAAAATTAGTATGAAAAAACCGGAAGCGCCTTTCAATAGACGTTTCCGGTTATCATTATTCTGTTGTCAAGGAGATATCTGTTCCGGCTTTTTTCTTTTCCCGGCGTATTTACCGGATTTGATGCGATTGTCTGGATAAGGCTCATCTGACTCGATTACCCAATTCCGGCCAATCTTTTGGGCGGTCCGGAACGCGCCTCTGGCCGCCATGTCTCTGGCCGATTTCGGGCTCCTTCCGTTCTTGGCGGCGTATTCCGCCAGCGATATTATGGGCATGCTTGCTTATCTCTCCCATGCTGTAGTCAATCGATATGTTCTACCTCGTAGGTATAATCCGTGCATCCGTCTGCGTCGAGACTGATCAGCGATATCTGGATATCCATGTCCGGATGGTCGGCCTTAAGCTGCACGGCGTAGGCTTTGGCCTCCTCATAGGTGCCATTGTACTCGTCATCCGCGTAGCTGTTCCAGTCGGTCTCGACGGACCAGGTGGCCAGTTCATTGCCGGCGGCTACCAGGGCGGCAAAAGCGGCGTCGTCATTGATTGTCTTGTTGTCGATGATTGTCATGTTATCTGCGGTTGTCATGAGATTACCCCCTTCTTTTTTGGCCATGAATAAACTATACACCTTAATAGGCGTAATGTCAATAAAATTAAATTGCATACTGAGCACAGAAAGCTGCTACATAATCGGCATTGCATCCGGCGCTCCCGTTTTTGATGGTCACGACGGTGTTGCCGTTATCAAGATCGATATATCCATAGGTTTTTTTGCCGTCTCCGCGGTTGATGTAGATGCGTTTGCGGCCGTACCCTTCCCAGGAGGAGAATTTAACGGTAGCCATACCGAACTCAAGAACGGCGGTTCCGGTAAATTTCTTTTTACCGCAGACGGCCTTTTCGTTGGCCCAGGATTTTTTGAGGCACTCGGAAAACGTGCCGTTATTGCTGCGATACAGGACCCATGCGCCCGTCATGATTTTGCTGAGATTGTATTTTTTCATTTCGTTTTCCCCCGTTCTTTATCTTGTCTTCATTATACGCCTATATAGGCGCATTGTCAATAGGGTTTGCAAAATTTTTTAACTTTTTTGTACCACCGCGTCCAGCGAGCAATAAAAAAGGAGGCATTATTTATATAATTATCCCACGGGGAAAAAATCAAGTGGTATACTGAGTATAGTGGCAATATATACAGAGGGCGTCCCTTATGGGGGCGTCCTCTTTTTGTGCCGGACATAATAGCCGGCGGATGGGTAGGCGGGATCTTATGCAATTGAGAGGTGAGGCATATGACGCGAGGGACAACACCAACACACACATTTGTGGTGCCGATCGACGCGAGCGACGTTGCCAAGATACGGGTCATATACTCCCAGCGCGGACGAGTGATCCTTACGAGAGACTATGACACATACCAGGACGGCAAGTTGGTCGTCCAGTTGAGCCAGGAGGACACGCTGGATTTCAGCAGCACGCAACCGGTTATATCTACGTCCCTCAATCTCTAGTCGATCAGTATAAGGCCGCCACAAACTGGGCTACTTATGCCAACCAAATCAGAGCTATAGAGGATTATCCAGAGATAACCGGGGATTGAAAGGCTACAAGGGAGATGGAGGGCGTGCCCCGACTGAGATCTTGCCAAACATGTGGACGCATACACGCGGGCGCATGCCCGCAGAAGAAATCGAGACCAAAAGAGGCGACAGAACTGACAAAACTGCGCACGTGTCGCCGGTGGGATCAGGTGAGACAGAGAGTATATTGCCGTGACCATAACCTATGCAGGGCTTGCTGGGAGAGTGGGCGCCTGACCGTAGACGGCTTGGAAGCGCATCATATCATACCGTTATCAGAGCGCCCTGATCTGGCTTATGATCCGGATAATATCATCACGTTATGCACAAGGCACCATAAGGCGGCGGATCGCGGAGAAATTGACCGACGCACGCTTCACCGGCTGGCTAGTGAGGCGGAGATATCCCCCCGGGGGCGTACGCTTTAATTTGGTGAAGTGCCGGATACCACGAGTCCCCACACAAACAGGAAAAGTTTTAGAAATGAAAAATGACAGGAGGTTTCAGCCTTGGCAAGACCGGCAAAATCCGTAAATGTAAAAACCGGCGCAATCTCCAGCGAGGAAGAAAACATCCGGAAAGGGATAGAATCAAAGCTGCGGGGCACTTCCGATTTACCGTTACCCCCCGATTGTTTGACGCATGAGCAGAAAGTGGTATTTCAGCATATCGTCGACGAGCTCCGGGAAAGCGATATCTTGGGAAAGCTTGACGTGTATGTTCTGGAAAGCACCGCCGTCGCCATATCCCGCCTCCGAAAAATCAATGATATGGTGAACGACAACGACAATTTGTTGTTTGACGCCAAATTGCAAAACGCGCGGGCAAAATACCAGTCGGACATGTGGCGTGGCGCCAATGAGTTGTGTCTCTCCCCTCAGGCAAGGGCAAAAATCGGATCTTTGGCGGCGCAGGCGGTAAAGCAGAAGGAGGATCCGCTGCTGAAAGTGATCGGCGAGGAAGATGATTAAGGATACCAAGGCATACCAATACGCAAAGTGGTGTTGTAGACCGGGAAATAAAAAAGTGGGCCGGTACATAAAAAAGCAGGCTGCGGCCTGGATCAAAATTGCGGACGGGCGGCATAAACGGGCGTATGTGAGCGAAAAAGCCGTTAAAAAGATAAGCGAACTTGTAAAATTGATGGTCCATCCGGATTTGCTATGCACAATGTACGATGGACTTGAAGAGTACGCTTGGTTTTTCATTATCGCTGTGTTTTGCACCAGGTCGCGGGAGGACGGCCGTCGATTTTATGCCACGGCCCTTCTGGAAATAGCAAGGAAAAATTTCAAAACATTTAATTCTGCGGTGGTTTTCATCATTGGCATGCTCACGGAACCGCGATTTTCGCGGTTGTTTTCCGTCGCCCCGGATTACAAACTGTCGTCCGAACTACGGTTAGCTGTCCGGAAAATCATTAAAGTAAGCCCATTACTGGCCGATAGATTTAAGGTCAACCGCGACATGATCACCTGCCTATTAAATGATATCGAATATACCCCTCTGGCCTACTCTAACGACGGAATGGACGGCAGGCTCGCCAATATCTTTTTGGCGGATGAGGCTGGAGCGCTGGACAGCTATCCGGTGGAAGCCATGCGCTCCTCACAGATCACCATCCGCAACAAACTCGGTATCATCATCTCCACGCAGTATCCTAACGACAACAACGTCATGATCGACGAAGTTGACATTGCCAAAAAAGTTCTGGACGGGCTGCTTCCGGAAAAGGAGGATGTATTCGCCCTGCTGTATGAACCGGACGGCGAACTGACAAAAGAGTGGGAAACCAACGACCTGGTGCTGTATCAGGCCAATCCGGTGGCGGTAAATAACAGTGAGGTCTTCAAATCCATCAAAGATTTGCGGACCATGGCCGTTCTGTATGAAAACAAACGGGAAAACTTCCTGTGTAAGCACTGCAATATCCTGTACAAGGGATTGGGTGTTGAGGGATTCATCGACATTCAGAAGGTGCAAAAATGCAGACGCACTGAGGACATCAATTGGTGGGTAGGCCGCCGCGTGTGGCTGGGGCTGGACCTTTCGCAGACGGATGATAACACGGCTGTCGCCATGGTAACGGAAGAGGCGGGCGTGTTTTATGCAAAAGTGTGGGGGTTTGTCCCAAAAGACCGCGTAGAATGGAAATCAAACAAGGAATCGGTGGATTACACCCGCTTGATAAAGGCTGGATGCTGCTTTGCATGCGGTGAGGATGTGATCGATTACCGCTTTGTGGAAAGCTTTATCCTATCGCTGCCGGAAAAATACGGAGTGGAGATCACGCAGGTGGGGTATGACCGGTATAACGCTATATCCACCGTACAGAAACTCGAAGCGGAAGAACAAGAATGTGTGGAGATTAAGCAGCATTCGTCCGTACTGCATCCGCCTACAAAACTACTCAAGGAAAGCATTCTGAACGGCCATTTTGTGTATGATGAAAATCGGCTGCTGGAGATCAACTTTCAGAACGCAAGATGCACTGAAGATACAAATTTAAATAAATATGTGAATAAAAAACGGTCCGCTGGCAAGGTGGATATGGTGGTGGCACTCATCAACGCCATGTATCTGTGCCAGCAGGAAGTTTTGTACGGGCAAATGGATTTCGTTGTCCAGACTTAAAGGAGCGCGATTACATGGGGGTATTTAACAAAAGTCGACGGGAAGAGAGATCTGATTCCGGGATGGTGCAGTATGACGACGCCCTCTTAAGGGCTATGCTCAGTGGCGATGGCATCACAAAACAAACCGCATTACAGGTCCCGACGGTAAGCGGAGGAATCGACTTGATTGCCAATATCGTCGCCAGTACGCCAATTAAGCTTTACACAGACGCCGGAGTCCGTGCATCCGAGGTAAAAAACGACCCGAGGGTTCTCCTGTTAAACGATGAAACCGGTGACACACTGAATGCCAACGAGTTCTGGAAAGCAATGGTGCGGGACTATTATCTCGGCAAAGGCGGATACGCCTATATTCACAAGGAAAAAGGCCGTTTTAAATCGCTGCATTATGTGGATGAGGCACAAATATCGGTGCAGAAAAATACGGACCCTGTTTTCAAGGATTTCGATATTCTTGTACAGGGACAGAGATACCGGCCTTTTGAGTTTTTGAAAATTCTCCGAAACACAAAGGATGGGGCCGAAGGGGTGCCGATTACCGTCGAAAGCTCAAAACTGATTGAAGTAGCTTACCAATCACTGTGTTTCGAAAGCTATCTTGTCAAAAAAGGCGGCAACAAAAAGGGGTTTCTGAAATCAAAAACAAAACTGTCTGAAGAAGCCTTGGCGGCCTTGAAAAAAGCGTATTCCGAACTGTACAGCAATAGTAGCGATAATGTGGTCGTGCTGAATAATGGCCTAGAATTCCAGGAGAGCAGCAATACGTCTACAGAAATGCAGCTCAACGAAAATAAAGTGACCAATGCAGGAGAATTCGCAAAAATATTCCATATTTCTCCGAACGCCATGTCCGGGAGCGCCTCTGAAGATGACATATCTAGTTTGGCAAGGCTGGCAGCAATCCCGTTGATGACAACCATCCAATGCGCGTTGAATAAGGACTTTTTGCTTGAAAAGGAAAAAGGAACATTATATTGGGCATTTGACACCAAAGAGTTGCTCAAAGGAAATATGAAAGAGCGCTTTGAGGCGTATAAGGCCGCTCTCGAATCCAACTTTATGGGGATCGACGAAGTGCGGTACGCGGAGGATATGGAGCCACTGGGCCTGTCCTGGATCCGACTGGGGCTCAACGACGTACTGTATGATCCGAAAACCAAACAGATATATACCCCAAACACGAACAAAACCAGCGTCATGGGGTCTGCCCAGAATCAGAAGACGCCGGATCTGGGCAGCGAATCGCCCCCTGCGTCCCAGGATGGAACGCTGAAGACAACGAATAATCCAGAACAATGATTCAGGACGATGCGGAAATGCACCGTCCTTTTTCATACCAGTTTTTGTGTGAGAGGTGGTGATAGACATGAAAATTGAAATCCGAGCAGACGGGGCGCACATTTCGGGATATGTCAACGTCGTGGAGAGAAAAAGCCGACCAGTGATCACGCCGCACGGCAAGGTGGTCGAGGAAATCGAACCGAGAGCGTTTGAAGAGGCGATAAACCGGGCGGGAAACATCACTGTGACGGTAGACCATGACCGCAGCCACGTGTATGCCAGCACGGATGACGGTACACTGAATCTGTACGAAGACAACATCGGCTTGCATGCTGATGTGCTGATCACAGACAAGATACTGATCGACTTGGCAAAGCGGGGAAAAATCAAGGGCTGGTCGTTTGGGATGTACAACGTCAAGGACGAGATCGAGCCAAGAGCGGACGACCTGCCGCTTCGGCGCATTAAATCCCTTGATTTGGATCATGTAACGCTGGTCGTCAATAAAAACCCGGTATACTCTGCCACGTCGATAGAAATCCGGGCGGACGCCGAGGTGGACGTTGAAACCAGAACGATCGAACAGCCCCTGCAAATTACGGAGGTCGGGCCAAAACTGCCCGGCGTTCCGGATTTTGATAACTCGGAGTACCAACGCCGGGTAGAAGCCATTAAAAAATAAACAGGAGGAACGAGAAATGAAGAATCTGAAGGCCCTTATGGAAAGACGGGCGGAACTCCAGCGGGAAATGGAAATGCTGGTAAGCACCGCCGACACTGAGACCCGTGCTATGAACGAAGAGGAAGTGGCACGGTTTGACGCCGCGGAGAACGAGGTCAGAGCTATCGACGAAACGGTGGCCAGAGAGGAGCGTGCCCGCGCTGCTGAGAAAAAGACCGTCCCCGCTGACGCTGAAGATCGCGCCACCGCTGAGGAGCGGGCTTTTGCGGATTATGTGATGGGCAAGGTGTCCGAGCTTCGGGCGGGGGAGCAGAACATGACTATGGCAAATAACGGCGCCATTATCCCCACAACCATCGCCAACCGCATCATCAAGGCGGTCAAGGACCGGTGCCCCATTCTGGCCCGCGCTACTGTGTACAATGTCAAAGGCACGCTGAAGGTTCCTGTTTGGGGCAAAGCCAATTCTACCCACGACATTGCTGTAGGGTATCAGACCGAGTTTACCGAGATTACCGCCGATTCCGGTAAGTTTACTTCGGTGGATTTGGGTGGGTATCTGGCCGGTGCTCTGACCCTGATCGGACGCAGCGTGGAAAACAACGGCGCATTTTCCGTGGTTGATTTTATTGTCAACCAGATGGCAGAGGAAATTGCCGTATTCATTGAAGGGGAATTGCTCAAAGGCACCGGTTCTTCCGCCGCTCAAGGCGCGGTCAACACCTCGACCATTTTGACCTCCGCCTCCGCTACAGCCATTACGGCGGATGAGCTGATCGATCTGCAGTCCTTGGTGAAACAGGCTTATCAGGCCAACGCCTGCTGGATCATGGCGCCCTCCACCTTTACCGCCATTAAAAAACTCAAGGATACAAGCAACCGGTATCTGCTCCAGGATGATGTGACCGGCGAATTCCCGTATCGTTTGCTGGGTAAGCCGGTATTTCTGTCTGATAACATGCCTGCTATTGCTGCCGGGGCCAAAGCTGTGCTGTACGGAGACTGCTCCGGCCTGTCGGTCAACTTCCGGGAGAACATCTCGATCGAGGTGCTGCGGGAGAAATACTCCACGCAGCACGCCATCGGCGTGGTGTCGTGGTTCGAATTCGACAGCAAGGTGACTGACAACCAGAAACTGGCGGTCCTGTCCATGAAGGCGTCCTGATGAAGATTAAAGCGCTGTGCAGTTTCGTGGGAACCGTTTGCATGGTAAAGAACGAGGTTATGGAGGTCAGCGAAGAGCTGGCCTCCGACCTCATTTCTGCGGGCTATGCGGAGGTCGCAGGAAGCAAGAAGCCCCAAAAGGCGGTGAAACGCGGTGAAAATCAGCGAGGTGAAGGTTGACCTCATTAAGCAGTACGCCGTAATCGAAATCGACGAGGACGACACATTGATTAGGGATGTGCTCATGCCGTCTGCGAAAGCGTATGTCTTGGACTATACCGGACTGACCGCAGAAGATGCCGACCTCAAAGAAAGCCTTACAGTGGCCTACATTGCTTTATGCGCATTTTTGTACGACAACCGCTCTTTGAGCATCGTCAACGACAAGCAAAATGCGGTTATTCAGAGTTTCCTGGATGCGCACTGTATGAATCTATTGTGAGGTGAATGGCATGGATGCAGGTCTGATGCGGCACAAAATCGCCATACAGCAATTGGCGGGCAGGCGAAACGAATTTGGCGAGGTGGAAGATGTATGGACGGATGTAGCGTCAATCCGCGCCTCCATAAACCCGTTATCTGGGCGAGACTTCGTTGGCGCGATGAAGGAACAAGCGGAGGTTACTCACAAGGTTACCATCCGGTATAATCCATCCGTAAAGGCGTCCATGCGCATTAAGTTCGGCGCCCGATTTTTCCACATCCTCCACATCATCGACACCTGGGAACAACACAGAGAAATGACGCTGATGTGCAAGGAGCTGATCTGATGAGCATTGATTTCGACGTATCCGACCTGACCAGGCTCGGGAAAACCATCGAAAAGCTTGGAAAGCTCCCCCAGAAGTGCGTGACCAAGGCTGCCCGAAAAGGTGGAAATGTGGTGATGAAAGCAGTCAAGCAGACGGCACCGGTTGAGACTGGACTGCTTAAATCCGGTATACGCCTGAAGGCCGAGAAAACCCGTACACCCGGAAAAAAGGTGTATGAGGTCACATTTGACGCCGGAATGAATGACGTGTTCCGCAAAAATATCCAGAACCCGGGAGCAGCTGGCGGAGATAACAAAACCGCTTATTACCCCGCATCAATGGAATATGGATATTTCGCCAGAAACGGTCGATACATCCCAGGGTATCACTTTATGCGGAATTCGGCCGTCGGATCCGAGCCGGAGATGAGCGGCGTTACGCTCAAAGTGCTGGCTGACGAGGTGGAAAAGGAATGGAGCAAAGAATGATCGAGTCCGCTGTGGTTGACGCGATCGAGGCCGTGAACGAGCTGGATGGTAAAGTCTACCCGTTGAACGCCCCGGAAAATGGCGAACTACCGTATGTCGTCTATGTATCGTCCGGATCAACCGAGGACGACACACTGAACGGATGGATCGGCAGCTATGATACGGATATGGAAATCAACGTGTTACACCGGTCTTATAAAGCCCTGAAACTCCTGTCAAAAGCTGTTGTCCAATCACTGAAACGCATTTCGGACGGAGCGGTGCACATAGAGGAAAACCAACCGGAACTTTACGAGCCGGAAATCGAAGCGTATCGAAAAATAATCAATATCAAAATACAACACTAGGAGGAAAACCATGGGTAAAACAGCAGCGAAGGGAACTACCTTCAAATTTGGAACGCAGTCGGTCGGGTCACTTTCCAGCATCGGCGGGGTGGCCGCGTCTGCTGACACTATCGATGTTACGACATTGGATAACGCGGACGGGTACAAGGAGTTCATCGGTGGGTTTAAAGATGGTGGAGAAATTTCCCTGTCTGGGTACTTTGACTACGCAGATGCCGGCCAAAAAGCGCTGTACGCGGCATTTGAATCCGGAGAGGTAACGGATTGTGAGATCGTGTTCCCAACCGCCTTGGCATGCAAATGGGCTTTCGACGGTGTGGTTACGGCCGTCGAGACAGGCGCAGAGCTGGACGGGGCCGTAAGCTTCAGTTGCACAATCAAAGTATCCGGTAAACCCACGCTTTCTGCGAAAACGGGCGCTTGATTAAGGAGGACGTTATGGATAACAACCCTGTAGTTACGATTGATCTGGATCGAGTGCGAGAACTGCGCTTTGGACATAAAGCCATGAAAAGGTGGTCCGCGCATACTGGACGATCCGTTGAAAGCCTGGACACGGAAGCGTTCCGGCCGGACGACATTGAACCGCTCATGTATTTCATGATGGAAAAAGACGCGCTTGACCACGGCGAACAGCTGAAAATGGAGGACATGGAGGACTTGCTGGATATGGTCCCTCTGGGGATCCTGTACGAAAAACTGTCGGAAGCGATGGAGGCGGCGTTCCCGCCTGCGGACGGCGGCACGACAAAAAACGCGAACCGGGCGGCTGGGACTGGCAAAAAAGCTTGATCATAGCCGCCCGAATCGGGGTATCAGCCTCTCAGTTCGACGAGATGACGCCGCGAGAATTTGCAGTCGTGGCCGACGCCTACAAAAACAGAATGGAATATGAGTCAGAGCAGAAGCGACAGGAAATCTACGCTTCTGCTCTTCTCATATCTCGCTTCGTGTGGGCCAAACGTGCGCCGTCGTATGACAAAGTATTTGGGGGCGGGGCAAAAGCAGACATGACGGATGAGCAAATGCTGAAGACGGCGGAGTCTCTAAATGCCATGTTCGGCGGATTGGACGAGAGAGGAGGTAAATAATGGCGGTTGTTAAGAATCTAATGGTCCGATGCGGAGCGGACTTTAGCGAATTGAGCAAGGCTGTAAAAGAGGCCCAAAAAAACATATCCTCCATGAAAAGATCGGCCAGTTCCGCTGGAAAGGCTATGCCGGATTTAGGCAGGCAAGCAACCGGAGCGTTTTCTAGCGTCAGGAAAGGAACAGCATCGATACAAAGGGCCACGCAATCCATGCAGACGTCCGTGTCGAAATCCAGTGCAAGCGCATCGTCCGCGTTTGCGAGCATGGGCAAAGCAGCCGTGGCGGCGGGGATCGCCATGGCGGTCAAAAAGATTGTCGTCGAACTGAAGGATTTGACCGTCGAAGCCCTGGGCGTGGAATCTCAGATCGAAAACCTCACCCGTACAATGGGGGCAAGCAAATCCGGGTTTATGACCTGGGCACAGAATACAGCTGCGGCTTTTGGGATTTCTGAAACAGCCGCCGTGAAATACGGTAACGCCTACAGCAACCTTATTTCCGGATTTGTCAGCGATACGGCCACTTCGACCGCCTATACCAAGCAGCTCATCGAGGCGTCAGCCGTCATTGCGTCCCGTACCGGCCGGACGGTGGAGGATGTCAACGACCGTATCCGGTCTGGGCTGCTCGGCAGTACGGAGGCCATTGAGGATCTCGGCATCAACGTCAATGTGGCCCTGCTGGAAACCACGGATGCATTCAAGCGGCTCGCCAACGGCCGGAGCTGGGAAAAGCTAACCTTCCAGGAACAACAGCAAGTGCGGCTGTTTGCCATTATGGAGCAGTCCGCGAAGAAATTCGGGAGCGAGCTGGCGGGCGGCGGCGCGTCGTCGCTGCTGAAATTCAACGCGGAACTCGAAAACCTCAAATTGGAGCTCGGGAGAGCGTTTGCGCCGCTGGCCGAGACTGTGATCCCGGCCTTGACGGAACTTGTCGGATGGCTATCGGACGGGGTACGTTGGATCAACGCGTTTCTCTCCGCTCTGCGCGGGGAAACGCAGGGGTCGGCCGATAGCCTGGGGCAAGCGGCAGCAGGCGCGGAATCCACTGCGGCCGGACTGGACAGCGCCGACAAAGCGGCAAAATCTCTCAACAAGACGTTATCCGGGTTTGACGAGCTGAACGTGCTGAGTCCGTCGAGCGAGACGAGCAGCACGGGAGCGGGGACGGCCTGGTCGGGACCCACGGCGCAGATCGGTGACGAAACGGCGCCCAAAATGAACGGCATCGAACAGGCCGTGGCAAAAGCAAAAGAACTGCTCGAACCCCTCCAAAGCATCAATTTCGACAACCTCAAGCAATCTCTGGACCGGCTGCGGCAAGCGATTGAGCCTTTCGGGGCGAGCCTGTTCGATGGCTTGGAGTGGGGATATACCGAGATATTCGCGCCGATGGCAAAATGGACCTCAGAAGAGGCTTTGCCCCGTTTCCTGGACATCGTGGCCGAGGCAGCAGACGGCCTGGGGGCGGTACTGGAAGGGTACAAAACCGCGTATAAGAGCTTTTACGAGAATTTTCTGAAACCGGTCGCGGAATACAACGGACAAAAATTCCTGGCGTTTTGCGATAAATTCAAACAGAAGCTCGGCCAGCTTACCTCGAAACTCAAGGAAAGCAAGGCATTCCAGGACCTGGCCGATATCCTGGCGGTGATCGGACCGAGGCTCGCGGATATGTTCAATTTCCTGTCCGATATCGGCAGCTTTATCGGCGATTTCGCATGGACGGAAGTTTTTGTACTGGTAGAAGGGGTGCTGCGGGATATCGAGAGCACCCTGGGCCTGATTGCCGATTTGCTCAACGGAGATTTTTCCGGGGCCTGGGACCATTTCCGCGACCTGATGGTGGATAACAAAATCGAGAACGCCAAATCGCAATTGAGCGCTCTGAGCGAGAAGTTCGGTGAGGCCAAGGAAACCGTCGGGAGATGGGTGGATCACTGGAAAGAATCCATCGGCGATTTTGTGGACACCTGGAAAACCAGAATCTCCGGATGGTGGGACGAGCATGTGGCGCCCTGGTTCACGGCCGAAAAGTGGAGTGAGGTCTTGCAAGGCATGGTAGACGGGTTTGCGGACGCCTGGAATGCCGTCTACGACTTCTTCGCGACTGCCGTCCCGAACTGGTGGAATGAGAACATCGCCCCGTGGTTTACGAAGGAAAAGTGGCTTGAACTTTGGGAAGATGTCAAAGTGGGCGTGAAAAAGGGGTGGGACAGCGTTGTGTCCTTTTTTACGGTCGCCGTGCCGAATTGGTGGAACAACAACATCGCGCCCTGGTTCACGAAGGAAAAATGGGTCGAGCTGCTCGGAAATATCAAGAATGCTTTTGCGGACGTGTTTGAAAAGATCAAGAACATCGTGAAAATACCGCTGAATGCGATCATCGGGTTCATCAACACCGTAATCGGCGGAATAAACAAGCTGTCCTTTGACGTGCCGGAGATCAAGGGTAAAACCAAGGGATTCCACGTCGGATTTGATATCCCGAAAATCCCGGAACTCGCGTCCGGCGGCCTGGCGTATGGCCCCACCTTGGCCATGATCGGTGAGGGACGCGACCGGGAGGCTGTGCTGCCGCTCAATCAGAGCGTATACGCGGAGATTGCCAAGGGCATCAGCTCATCGGGAAATCCCGTCATAGCAACGCTGCTCGAAAAAATCCTGTCTGCCGTAGAACAAATTGATCCAAATATCAGCCTGGACGGGCAATCCTTGGCAACCTCCTCCTCTGGATACTATGCAGCGGAGCAGCGCCGCGTCGGCCCGTCTGTCGTGAGGGTGGTGTAATGGTCAAAAAGAGCATGATAGCCATCAACGATGTGTGGCTGCCCAACCCGTCGGGTCTGGAAGTCCGGCATACCGTCATTGACAAGTACGGCATGCGCGACCTGGATTACAAGCTGCACCGGGAAATTGCGGCAAAAAAGATCAAATACGTGCTCAATTGGAGCTACATACCCGATAGCGCCGAGTTTGTCGACCTGTGGATCCTGTTGTCCTCCCTGCCAGATTACGTCAACATCACGGCCCCGCACCCGGACGGAACCATGCACACGTTCGAGGGATATCTCGGGGCGGATATGGGCGTCACGATGCGGTCGTATTGGGACATGGGAGAGGGCTGCATGTCCACATGGCAGAGCTTACAGGCGAGCTTGATCGAGAGGTGATACCAATGCCCACAGGTGCACGCATATCCTTCGGCGTCTATGACGAGAGCGCGAAAGAGGACGCCTCCTACAGCGCATCAAGCGCGCAGAGCTGGGTCAATTACAGCGAGATCAAGGACGACCTGAGTCCCGAAGAAAATCCAAGCGAGTTCGAGCGGTACATATCGGGGGAACCTGGTGTGTACCGCCTGGACGGATCTTCTCGGTTGTTCCCGGACTCGACCGCGGGCGCCCATCTTGGCTATTGGTCTGGGGTCCTGTCCGGGTCTGGCGGCACATTTGCCACGGCGCCGGTGCTGACCTGTGCATTTTCCTCCCCGCATACCAGTGTGGGGATCACGATCCATTTTGACGCCACGACGCACTTGACGGCCTTTGTGGTCCAGTGGATGTCTGGGTCCAATATATTGGATACGGTCAGCGTAACCGGGAACAACCAGCAAACGGTATACGTGGACAATCCCGTCGAGGACTATACCGGCCTGCGGATCATCCCCACGAGCACAGACGTCCCATATCGGTATGTCAAGATCCAAGAGATCGATTTCGGACGAAAAGTGGTCTATGACAACAGCACCCTTGTATCGGCGTCGGTTATCGAGGAGGCCGACCTGTCCGGCGGGTCCGCCCCGGCCAACTCTCTGCGCGTTACGGTGCTCGATCCGGGAAATCAGCTCAACCCGGTCAATCCGGATGGGGTGTATGCCTATCTGCGCAAGGGGATGCCGCTGACAGTGGAGTTTTTGAAGGACGGCACCGCCTACCCCGGCGGGGTGTATTACCTCGATACCTGGGAGGGATCCAATACCGGCACGGCCAAGCTGACGGCGCTCGATTGCCTGGGGCTGGAAAAGGACTATGAATCCAGATTTTACAGTTCTTCGGCTCCGCTGGCGGTACTGGCAGATGTCTGCGCATCGATTGGGGCCGGTGCAGAGGCCGGAACGCTGCCGGTGCAAGCCTTGAAAGGGTATATCCCCCGTGTGACCGTGCAAGAGGCGATCGCCCATATATGCCTTGCCTCCGGAGGTTATGCCAGGGTAACGCGCGAAGGGAACGTCTGGATTGGCTCTATTACGAGCACGCCCATCGTGCTGCAGACGGGAGATGTGTTAGGAGAACCCACCGTGTCGAAGCTGGAAAATCCCGATACCTATGAAATCGAGACAAACGACTATACGGTCACGGGCTCGGGCGAAATGATGGGAACTAACTTTATCGTGCGATCCGGTTATCCGACCACCGCCACAATGTCAAACACCGTCTATTATACCAATACGAGCACCGGGAAAGCGACGCTGCTCGCGGATGTGATTCCGGAAAACCTGCAAAATGTGTATACGGCCAAAGGATACGCCGATCGCTTGGAAGTGACCCGCCCCAACAAAAGCGGAAGCTGTTCCTATCCCTATAAGCCTGTTACCGTTGCGGATCCCGTAATGATTATAGACGGGGGAACGAGCGCGAACAAAATCCGTATAGATGGGATACCGCTGATTATCAAGGAAAATTACCAGATTACCCTGAATGCACTTAAATCGTATTACGCCAGGACCCTGAAAGTCAAGTTTCGCGCCGCCTGGAAGCCTGGTCTGGACCTCGGCGCTTGCGTCACGGCGCCGACGAGGTTCGGCAGCGTCACCGGGAACATATCCCGCATGGATATTGACCTGACGGGCGGCCTGATTGCAACGGTGGAGGTGATCGCCTGATGTGGATTACACCCAAGACAGACTGGACCGCCGACGACTGCCTGGACCTTGCGACGGACTTTACACGGATCGAAGGAAACATTCACGAAATATTGCTGATCGTGAGGGCGGCCGGGTATACATTGACACTCCCGGAGAAGCTCACCTGGACCATGCAGGACTTTCTCACGGCCTCGCATTATAACCGGATCGTGAGCAATGTGGGGCTGCTGGAGGATATCGTGATCGTGCCGGCCGGGTTGCCCATACTGTCCGAAAAAGCGGACAAGGCGGTACTCGACTATACCGACATGAACACGCTGGAAATCCACATTGCCATGCTCAAGAGTGTCGCGGACGGGACGACGCAATCGTATATCAAATCCGGTACAGCGCAAAGCGGAGTTCGGCTGCTGCTGCCGGTATAAGGAGGACAGGACATGCTATCAGAGTTTACAGACCGTCAGGCCGCAAATGCCGACCTGTACGAGCTCGAGGACGTCGAAACCGGCCAAAAGCGGCAATACCGCATCGTCAGCAAGGCCACGGTGACTGTGCCTGGAACCGATCTCAATAAGGCCACGCTGGACCCAATACTGGAGGAGATCGCCGGGAAGTTGTCTGCCAACGGCGGAACGATGTCCGGGAATTTTTCCGGACCCGGCGCATCGGGGAATGTGCAAATCGGATACCCCG
>ENA-UOJF01001175-UOJF01001175.1-human-gut-metagenome-genome-assembly--contig:-P74-NODE-1175-length-18889-cov-14.155782_pt1 | contig 18889 bp, 22 predicted proteins | sample MGYA00242344_ERZ723891 | MGnify/ENA metagenome assembly ERZ723891 | reverse complement strand
AGTGAGGTATAGATGGCTTGAAAAGGCTTTTTGTCTATGCCTCATTTTTTTATGCATAGCAACAGTATGGAAACTAACTGAACTTCATGACGCCACTTCTGTTTTCATCAATAACTGGAATCAAACATTCCAGATAGCAGCGCAAGAGCTGCAAACACTAACCATTGACCCAGAAGGAGAAAATTCTGAGCTTGCGAAAGATATTTCCTCATCTACCGATACAGCCATCCAACTATTTAATGCGGAGAATATCACAGAATATCTGACGCGAGATGCGCACACCATATCCTCCACCGGGAACCAGCTGATTCAAAATATCATCGATGAATACAAAAAGTTACATGCAGCAGCAATTCAAAAACAAATGCAGACAAGAGCAGGAATGATCGGCAGGCTGGAAATTCCAAGCATTGGAGTCGATGTCGCTCTCTTTTCTTCATCAAGTCAAAGCGTGGTAGATGCCGCCGACAGCGCGGCCTACTTTACACTCGGCAACTGTACAATAGTAGCCGATCACTCGAATCAAGGATTTGATGCCATAAAAAACATTAGTGTGGGTGCAACGGCTTATATCGATACCGGCGAAAGCGAAACAAAACTGACCTGTACAGAAATCTGCCAGGGGAGCAATACAAGCCATGATCTGCTCGACAATAATGGAATATCGATATCGACCCGTAGCGGATATGCCTTCTATACATGTAATGACAACTGGCAAGATGTCACGATCGTGTTCTTTTCATGAGAGTTTACAGTTCATTGAAAATAAGTATTAAAACAGCAAAACGAAAGGATCAAAGACATGGAAAACCCCAATACAGAAAAGCAGGAAGAAAGTAATCTGCTTCAGGATAACTCTGATGCAGCAAAGATGCAAAAGGCAAATTACTGGCGGATACTCATGCTGTGTTTTGCTGTTGTGTCTTTGGCGACATCAGTCTTTTCAATTTTTTTGATCACAACGACATTGAACATGATGGTAAGCATGACACCATCTGCAGAAGCCTATCACAACAACCTGGTTCCACAGCTGGTAAGCCTGAGCAGTGGGGAAACGGCATTGTCTGATAATGCAGCACAAGCATTTGTCGAGGACGCAAATCTTGTGATAGTTGGCGAATCCGGGGAATTGCTTTTGACAGCAGATTCGACCCTCCCGCTCGTTTCAGATTCCGGCAATGGAATTGTCATTCCTCTGTCTGAATTCGGAAAAGAAGATCATACCGTCAAGTATCACTATAAAACAAATTGCGTACAGATCGACGAATACATAATCACTATCAACGATGCTGCCTTTGACGGGGAGAAAATGACCGAATACAGTAGCGATGGAAAAAGCGTCACTACAGGAATCATAGGGATCGACGATTACAATGTACTTATATCTGTAAATGGCAGCATAGAAGATACAGGATCCAAAATCGCTCAGATCCTCAATTCTATTGTTCCATATAGCGGAACAGTTTCGGCCTCGATCATGGGCGAAACGATCAATACACCCTGGCTGACTGATTTTGAATTTGACCAAGAGGTGGCGTCTTTTTCAGACGGAACCAATACCATTTATGCTGCATGGTATGACGGCGATTACAAAAACGCCGGATTTGATCAAACTATTCAAATTGGCAAGACGCTATCTGCTAAATATAGCGAGCTTAAGGATTCTAGTGCCGACCTTATACCATATATGGTTGAAACAAGCGCTGGAACGCTTAAGTTCCTTGCCTCCAGCAATGATATCCTCGATGAGTTATTCCAAAAGTAATAAGATTTTAAGATTGACTAAAATGGTATAATGTGGTATAATTGCGTACATAAAGCGAACGAGAAAGTTCGCTATCGATTGCCCACATTTTAAGACTGATTGGTTTAGATTTTTGTGTGAAAACAGAGGAGACAACTTATGAAAAAAGATAACAAGACGACAAAGAAGTCCGTGTCCGGCAAGGCCAAAAAGAGTAAGCCGGTGTTCAAAAAGACGCCAAAAGCTGTGCTGTTCATTATGATGCTGCTGGCATTGGCCATGTTGGCGCTGATGCTGCTTTTCCAGATGGGGCTGTTGTTCGATTGGGGGCTGACAGCGCTGACTTCTGATATCGTTGTCATGGCGATCACCATCTCGCTGATCGCGTTTGGTTTGCTGAGTCTCATCGGCATTGTCCGTTCCTTCACCGTTGACTACGCCAACATGAAGAAGGGCAAGGAACTGCTCAGCTCGTATGAGCGGATTGAAGGGCGTGCTGATGACCTGGGATATCAGGAAATCAATGAAGTTGATATGCCCGTAAACGTCCGGGAAAACAAGGCAGAGCCCGTAACTGATGGCGCGGAACAAAACACCGCACCCGCTGAAGAAGCTGTACAGGAGGCGGATATTCCGGGCGCTCAGGAAATCGAGGCCCAGACGGCAGAAAATGGCAAAAACGAGCCTGAGGGCTTTGATACCCCGATTGATGCGGTAGCAGAGGAACAGGAGCCTCAGGCGTATACCCAGGCCCAGGATGATCAAATCGTTGATCAGGGCCTGGACTATGCGGCGGATAATGCAGGCGATGGGGAAATGCCCAGCGAAAGTGCCGATGACGAACCGGCACAGCCGCTGAGCGAAGAGGAACAGGAACGCGAAAACCATGTCGCGGTGTTTGAAAAGAAGATCTACGATGCGCTGCAGAAGGCCCGGATTCCCGAAAACCTGTTCGTGATCGAGGCTTATCGTGAAGACGCGATCTGCCTTTACCATGATGAACGGGGGTATCTGATTTTCCGTTGCAAGAACAACGACGCTGAGGATCCTGAACTGTATTCCTTCGACCAGGAGCACGAAGTCATGACCCGGTTCTTCGAGCGGATCGCACCGCTGATCCAGCCTGCCTCGGCCACGATGTGATGTTTCAGATCGCTAATTTGCCACAGAAAGGAGCTGAAATGAAAGGAATGCGACGATAAGCACATTCCTTTCTTTTTTGATGAAACGTGTATTTGCCATTATGATGGTGGGCGCAATGATTTGCGCTTTGACTGCCTGCGGTCAGAAAAAGGATGTTGTTTCCGGCAATGTCGCAACCAATGAGAGCGCGACCAGAGAGGATGCTACCAGTGAACTCTCTGCCGAAGATTGGTCGCCCGATACCGTTCCTACACCTACACCACTGCCGCTGTCATCCATAAGTGAGGATGAGTTTGACCGTGCTGTACATGAATATTCTCAGCAGGAAAATGGCTGGGAAAAGTACCTGGAAGATCAGGGTGTTGAAGTTACGGATGAAATCCGCGCCCACATTGAACACCCGGATGATGCTGTAGTTGCTGAAGATGGTGATCAAAGTGCTGGTTCTTCAAGTTTGAGCGATAGCGAGAAAACTGAACTGGCCATTGTTGAGGTAAACAAGATTCGTACTCAGCATGACACCTACAGCCGATATCTGGCAACGTATAGTTCGTTGCTTTCTCTGATGAAGAGTACCCCGAACTACAGTCTTTCTGATGCGGCTCAGAGCACCGCCGACTATGAGGCACGGCAGACGCAGTATCAGAGTGTGGAAGAGTCTATGACCCCGCTGACGGCCGATGACTACGGAGCTGTATACAACAGCATTCATGAGGCTCATGACAAGTTGCTGGAAGAGAGCGTAACCATCCCTGTTGATCTGGAAAATGAGATCGCATGGATTGATACAGATTACAGCACCATGACCAGTGCTACCGAATAATTTTATGATGGTTAGAGCTGTAATTGGAGTTGGCATTTTCTTCGTGGTTGTTTTGTGCACGTATTCCATTGTTGGTGTACAAAAGAGTTCGTTTGAACAGAATGAAAATGACCGAGAACAAGAAATCTATCTCAAAAAATTACGCCAAAAAGGAAGAAAACCATAGATGCAGAAGCTGGAATATAGCAAAGACGAAATTGTACGAACAATCATGCAGGTTGATGAAGCGGGCGGAATCCCCGCCGTTTCGAAGGATTATGTTACTGTCAAGCTGTCCGGTAAACGGGCCATGTTTGAAGAACCCTCCTGTGGTATCGACAAACGAACATATCCCATCCCGCCATTTTCAGCTGTCCGCAAAATCCTCGAAGCCATCTACCGGAATCCTGGCATGAACTGGGTGCCTGTTTTTTGTGGGATTCGCAAACCAATCCAGATCGCGATTGCTCAGGCAGAGAACGCCAAGAAAAGTGCTGATGGCAGCATGGAATATCTGCTCGATGTGGAATATTACATCAAAGCCTATATTGTCTCCCGGCCCAATTTCATGCAGACCGGGGATGATCTTGTGAAGTTCAACGATGCCGCCCGTGAGAATATCCGTACAGGCCAGTATATCGAAAAACCGTTTCTGGGCACTAACAAGTGTCCGTGTAAATTCGGTACAATCGATCCCCACGAATGGAACAATCCTGAACTGTTCCAGGATATCACGATGGATCTTGGCTACGTGACTTTCGACTTCGATTCCAGCGGCAAAAACGGCACCCCGTTACTGAAGCCTATGATCATCCAGAAAGGCAAGGTCTTTTATCTGAAGGGTGAGATTTTACATCCAAAAGGTGGTTCCGAAAACCGATAACATCTTCTTTTCTGCAAATTCAGAAACGATAATGCAGAACGATATATATAATATCACCCAACTATACCATTCACTTTTTTCATCCTTCCTCTTTTTCGTAGCTCTGCCCATGCGATATATTTTCGCATGGGCAGAGTTATTTTAATTATAATCATTTTGATAATAGATGTTGACAAAAGGCATAAGGTGATATATACTTTTATTATAGTCAAAATGATAATAAAGGGGCGAGCAAAATGACCGACTATCATGAGAAAAGAAATGAGCAGGGCAAAACGCTTTCTGAGTTTCTCGCAACGTATGATGCGGACAAATACAAGCATCCTTCAACGACGGTCGATATGGTGGTGGCCACTGTACATGACAAGGCTCTCAAAATTTTACTGGTGAAGCGTCGGGATCATCCGTTCATCGGCTGTTGGGCCACTCCTGGAGGATTTATCCAATTCGGGGAAGATATCGATGCGGCGGCCATGCGGGAACTGTACGAAGAAACGGGGTTGAGAGAAGGAATCTATTTCCGCCAGCTGTACACATTCGGAAAAGCTGACAGAGATCCGAGAACCCACGTTATCACGACGGCGTATATTACGCTGGCACCGGAAATGGTTATCCGCCAGTCCAAAGCCGGTGATGATGCAGCAGATACGGAATGGTTCACGGTCAAGCATCAGATCATCAACGAAGGTGATTACGAGCGGACTACCAAGCTCACGCTGGAGAGCACCAAAGACACAATGGTGTATTACATTTCGGAGCGAGTAATCGACAACTGGGTCAAGGTCTATTCCCAGTTTTCGGCAGCAGAATCCACGAATCAGCTGGCCGGGGATCATATCAAGATTATCAACATGGCCATCAATGAAATCCAGGAACATGCGCTGTCTGGCGGACTGATCTTCAATATGCTGCCGGAAGAATTCACACTCAATGCACTGCGCCAGGCATACGAAGCGATTACCGGCGTTGAAATTGCTTCCAGCAGAAAGCCAAATTTCAACCGGGATATCCAGAAATATGTGCTCCCGACCGGGCACACAGAAAAATCTGCAAAAACCCGGCGCAGAGAAACAGCACTATACAAACCGAATCGGCTTTACAAACACACAGATTTTTAAGGAGGGAACCGGGATGAGCTTTGATGCATGGCGTTGCAAAGGTGTTCCTGAGAATTCTCCCGACCCGAAAAAAGAAGTAGTCGGGAGCTATATGGAGCGGAATGGCCGCAGCTACATCATTCCTGAAGAAGGAGCATTGCGGCTCATCCCTGTCAAAAAAGATTCCGTACATTGGGAACTCAACACCAAAGATATGGATGGTACTCCACTCTTTGAAGGAGATACCGTTGTCAACCCTGCGAACAAGGAAACCTATTTCCTGAAATATGACATGAATTTTCCGTATTGCCATATCAATCCTTTCGCACTTCCTCGCCCGGATGCTGTGCGGAAGCTGATCTGAAGGAGGTAAACATTATGGGCCAATATCAGATTCCTCAAAACCCCGCTATCGTGGATATCGTTGTGGATATGCAGAATGATTTCGTCACCGGCTCACTCGGCACCAACGAGGCAATCAAGATTACTCCTTTGGTCGCCGAAACTGCCAGGAAAGCGATTGCCGACGGCTGCGGGGTACTCTTCACAAAAGACACCCACCCGTCTGACTACCTCAATACGAGAGAGGGCCGGGAACTGCCTGTTGAACACTGCATCAACGGAACAAAGGGCTGGGAGCTGGCACCGGCGATCAAGGAAGTGTCGCTGCTCCTGGATGGAAAAACGGAGTGTTGCAAACCCACTTTTGGGGATATCAAGTTACCCCAAAGGGTCAAGGATATCTTTTTCCCGGATGGATATGTACCGGGCACCGTGAAGAAGTTTCGGTTGTACGGTGTATGTACTGGTATTTGCGTCCTGGCCAATGCGGTGATTCTTCGCTCTGCATTTCCTGAAACTGACATTGAAGTTTTGGAAAATGCCTGTGCATGTGTGACGCCGGAATCTCACAATACAGCCATTGCAGCAATGCGTACTTTGCAGTTTCACATCATCTGAAGGAGATTTCTTTCATGAAACAGCTTGTTGCACTGAATCAATTTGTTTTCCTTGCAGAAGGAGAACAGTCAATCAATGCCGATCAGATCCCGGATGATTTGAATCCAATTATTGATCTGTTCATCAAAGATAATGATGGCAAACCGTTGTCCCAGATTAAAATCGATCTCGGACGGCTGTTCCTGACGGGCAGCGATGATCAGGAGCTGATGCTCCGTATGGTAGGGGACTATTTCATCATCGCCAGAATTTGTTTCCGGCATAAGCGGCAGGGAAACATGAAAAAGCTGGAGCAGTTGCTTTTGAATCTTTGCGAGAAATATCAGGATAAAAAGGGTGTCATCATTGAAAGCATCGTCACAAACGAGATGCGAAACTATTGCCTGAAAAACGGCTATCAACCATTCCACAACAGCAATTATGATTTCATGAAAGAAAAGGAAGGTATCTCCCATGAGTAAAGTAAAAGTTTTCCCGTTTATCCCGGATGAAGATTATGAGAACCCGGCCATGATCGTTGACTACTATGAATTCGCGATGGCCAACTGCCTGTTTGAGCATGGATATCAGGATTCTGTGCTCGTGTTCGACATGTTTTTCCGCAAGAACCCCGACAATATGGGGTATTCGATTTCCGCTGGCCAGCGGAAACTGGTAAAGTTCCTGATGAACTACCATTTCAACGATCAGGATATCCAGTATCTGCGCTACAAGGGAATGAGCGAGGCCTTCTGCGAATACCTGCGCACTTACCGCTGGAAAGGTGATCTGTATGCGATGCCGGAAGGAACGGTGGCATATCCGAATGTGCCGATGGTACGGGTGGAGTGCGACATGGTCGGCGCGATCCTGATCGAAACCTATCTTCTGCAGACGATGAATTTCCACAGTCTGATCACCACCAAGGCAACGCGCATCGTCGGCCTCAACACCAAAAATCCTCCGCGCAGCGTTATGGAGTTCGGTACCCGCCGCGCCCAGGGGGCATCTGCCGGGAATGAGGGCGCATACTCCGCAATCCTTGGCGGGTGCATTGGTACGGCAAATTGCCTGGCTGAGATGCAGTTCGGCCCCGAAATCAAGGCCCTGGGCACTGTGGCCCATTCGTTCATCGAATTTTTCCCCACAGAGTACGAAGCATTTCGGGCGTATGCCGATACCTACCCGGAAAACGTGAGCCTGCTCCTTGATACCTACAATATCATGGAAAGCGGTTTGAAGAATCTGATCAGAGTGGATGACTATCTGATCCAGAAATACCCCAACGATCCCAACAAGCGCGTGAAAGCGGCCCGGATCGATTCCGGCGACCTGGCACGGGGCTACAAGCGTCTGCGTAAAGCCCTCGATGAAGCCGGAAAGCCTTACATCAAACTCGTTGCCTCCAACGGTTTGGATGAGCAGAAAATGGCCAACATGGAAATGTACGAACACGCCCACTTTGACAGTTACGGCGTGGGTGAACGATTGATCACTGCTGCGTCCGATCCTGTTTTCGGCGGCGTCTACAAACTCGTGGCGGTCAAAAACAAGGATGGAAGCTACACACCGAAAATGAAATGCTCTGACTCCGCCAGCAAGGCCATCATTCCCGGCAAAAAGATGGCGTGGCGGGTTTATGACGAAAACGGCCAGGCACAGTGTGATGTTCTGACTCTGGACAATGAAGTGGTCAAGGCAGGCGTTCCGATTGAAGTTATCAATCTTGATCACGATGCAATCGAACGCAAGGTGACCATCACTCCCCATGCAGTGAAACAGCTGCTTGTGCCACATATCCTGAACGGAGAGCTGGCAATCGAATTGCCCAGCATCACAGAAAAACGAGCCTATATCGCTGACCAGTTGGCCAATCAGACCTGGGAAAGCGAGCTACGGCCGGAATTTCCCCATACCCACTACATCGACATGACCCCTGGCGTGGCAAAAATGCGGGAAGATCTCTATCACCAGCTGCATGGCGGAAATATCTGAAAACAAGGGGGGAACCTATGTATCAGACAACTTTAGTGAAAGCCGTGATCCGTGATTACGAAAAGGCCATCAAAAGGCAGAAAGAGGAATACAAGGCCACGGACTACTACTATATGCCGGAGCAGAAATTGCTTGACAAAGGATTCCTTCACGGCATGATCTCTGCGAAAATCTGGTTCGAGAAGCACTACAAAAAGCTCCTTCACCAGCAAAAAGAGAAAGAAGAACAGAGCGTCGTGAGAGTCTTTGGCCCGGACAGTCAGGCTGAGAGCATTGCCTCTATGACGCACCTGGAGGCCGCGCAGACGCTTGTGCGCAGCAGCGACATGGAACATGATCCTGTGCTGAAAAGGGCAAAGCAGCTCGCCGTAGAAGCCCTGACGGGGCGTGATTATTCCGAGGCGGTACGGTATCTGGAAGGAAAGTGATATCCATGAAGCAGAGGATTATCGTATTTTGCGGGGCCTTTAATCCGCCGACGTTTGCACATCTGCATGCCGCGCAGCTCGCGATGAATACGGTGAAAGCAGATCTGTTATACTGGGTACCTTCCAAAAGCCGGTACATCTCTGATGTGCAAAAAAAGGATATGGCATTTTCTGAAGAAGAACGATACCGGCAACTCCAAAAAATGATTCACGATGACCATAACATGGGCAGACCCGGCTGTGAATTCATGGCTGTTTGCCGCTATGAGCTGGATGCAAAGGAGCAGCCAAAAACGCTCCGAACACTCCAGGAAATCCAAAAGTTACACCCGGATGCCGAAATTTTCCTCCTTTTAGGGAGCGATAAATTACCGGAACTGGAAACCGGATGGGCATTCATTGATGAATTACTCGATGGCTTCAGGGTTATCGTTCTGCCGAGGTTTCACGAGAATGCAGAGCAGATTATCTCGCAGAGTGCATTTCTGAACAGACACAAAACAAGTTTTATCATTGCAGAAACAGGTGTAAAGGAACAAGACTTGTCATCCACAAAAGTCCGACAGATTCTTCATGAGATAGAACGGGACTGGAAAAGTGTTTCCAACATGGTTCCGTCCGGTGTTCTGGAACAAATCAAAAAGGAGGTGTTTTCCCATGCATAATGATACACTCCGCGCAGCGGCAGCCACTCCTGTTGTCGCTATCGGAAATCCGGCCGAGAACCGAAAGCGGATTGAAAGACTCATCGCAGAAAACCATGAATCTGACCTGATTGTGTTCCCGGAACTTTGCATGACAGGATATACTTGCGCGGATCTCTTTCATGCAGAATACCTGATCGATTCAGCAATGGAAGAAACGGCACGGCTGGCCCAAAATTTGGTCTCTTCTATTGGGTATCATGGAATCGTGATTGTAGGATTGCCCGTCCGCATGGACAATATGTTGTTCAACTGTGCGGCTGTCCTGGATCACGGGAAAATTGCGGGAATTGTCCCGAAGACATACATCCCCAATTACAATGAGTTCTATGAAGGACGTTGGTTTGCTTCCGGGGCAAAGGCCATGCACAGCACAATCTGCGTCGGAGAAGAAGTAATCCCCTTCGGGACAGACCTTCTGTTCCAGGCAAAAGACTGTGAAGCAGTTATCGGCATTGATATCTGCGAAGATCTGTGGGTACCTATTCCGCCCAGTACCTATGCCGCGATTGCCGGGGCAAACATTCTGGTGAACCTTTCTGCCTCCAATGAAACGATTGGCAAGAAAGAATATAGGCGAAATTTGGTTTCGGTACATTCGGCAAAAACGATCAGCGCTTATATTTACTCTTCCGCCGGTACAAATGAAAGCTCTACGGATCTGGTTTTTTCCGGGCATTCTCTGATCGCGGTCAATGGGAAAATTGTGCGAGAAAACATCTATCCGATGCAGGCACATATTGAGAGTGCAGTGATCGATCTGGAAGCCCTGAACAGTGACCGCCGGAAATTCAATACGTATATGCCAGCTGAGCAGATCAAACCATATCGGATGATCCAGTGCAACAACCAATCGAGCAATGAACTCCCCCAAAGTGATCCATATCCTTTTGTGCCCAAGCAAACTGCTGACCGGCAGCGTCGTTGCAATGAAATCACTGACATTCAGGCCAACGGACTTGCCACCAGACTGAGAAATTCCGGGATAAACAAGATGGTTATTGGAATCTCCGGTGGACTCGACAGTACACTCGCGCTTTTGGTTGCAGCGAAGGCCTGCGATATCATTGGTGTATCCAAAGACCACATTATTTGCCTGACAATGCCGGGATTCGGAACGACCAAGAATACCAAAAACAATGCCGTTGATCTGGTACGGAAACTTGGCTGTACCCTGAAAGAAATCGATATTCGGCAAGAAGCAGCCCTGCATCTGAAAATGATGGGCAGAAGCACAGAATATCAGGGAGAAGGGGACGTAACATTTGAAAACGTCCAGGCCAGAATCCGTACTCTCTATCTGATGAATACGGCCAATGAAGAAGGTGCATTGGTGATTGGAACCGGTGACCTTTCCGAGCTTGCGCTCGGCTGGTGTACCTATAACGGAGATCACATGAGCATGTATGCCGTCAACGTCGGCATTCCCAAAACGCTGGTCAAATATCTGGTCATGGAATACAAGCACGAATTTCCGGCACTGGCTGATGTGCTGGCATCTATCTGTGATACTCCCATCAGCCCGGAACTTGTTCCCACATCCGAAACTGGGGAAATGGTGCAGAAAACAGAGGATTCCATTGGCAAATATGATCTGCATGACTTCTTCCTTTTCTATTTTGTCCGCTACGGATATGCCCCGGAAAAGATTTTCCGTTTGGCCCAGAAAACATTCCTGGGAAAAATTCCCCGTGAAGAGATCCGAAAAACCCTCAACACATTCCTTACCCGTTTTGCCTCGCAGCAGTTCAAAAGAAGTTGCCTGCCGGATGGGCCGAAGGTCGGCTCTGTAACACTCTCACCTCGTGGCGACTGGAGAATGCCGAGCGATAACATCTATATTCCACATATTTGACAACAAGAGCGTGGCTTCGGTCACGCTCTTTATAATTGACCAAAATGCAAAAATGTGGTATAATAAGATAAAATACAAGAATGTCGAAAGGACTCCTGAAATGTATTCCAGTGATCTGCTGGCACAGTGCAATTACTTTACGAGTGATTCGTTGCTGCCGTTGAAAAAGATAAAGACGGAAGCGGATAAAAAGCGCTATGAAAAACGAGGATATGCTCCCGGCTATACGTTTTCAGAATGGCAACAGACATTTCCCAAAATCGATCCCAATCACATCTTTTATCTCAATGTCATCAATGTGAAAACCGTATACTTTGATGCTGAGCATTTCATTTATGTGTATCTGCCGATGTTTGGAAAAGAGTTTTGGGCCAGCCAAAATGAAATCCAGAGTGAGGCAGAGTTTCAGGACTACGTTGTAAAGGCGATCCAGATTCAAACGGCACGGGCGCAGGAAAATCCTCCCGATTATACAGGGCTGTTTACCATGTATCCGCCAGGGCTTCGTATGGAAGCGATGAGCACATTGCTGGAAAAGGAAGGGGAAACGCCTCTTTTCTACGATGTTTTTATTGCGCTGTACACGACCAGCAAGTTCAGCACCAAGACAATACCGGTGAAACTCATTCAGGCATTGAAGAGATCCAAGTCTGATGCCCAGAAAGAGAACACAGCAAAGACGTTGGCAAAGCATTTTGGGAATGCAGAAATGATACAGGTCTATCGGGGCATTGCGGATCGGTCGGCAGCGCCGGACGAAGCTATTTCCTGGACGCCAAACATCAATGAGGCGTATCACTTTGCGAATATGCTCGGAAAAAAGCCAAGGATCGTGTATGGCCAGGTGCGCAGAGAGGATATCATCGAATACCTCGATCTGGAACAGGAAAAAGGCACAGAAGAAGAATTTCTGGTTATGCCGGGGACGGTGAAAATCAGTAAGATAGAGCCGCTATATGGGATCACCGACGAAGTCGTTCAGAATGACGTGGACAAGATCCTAAACATCTACACGATCTACAAGCAGCTGATTATCAGCCTGTATGATAAGTTTGGCAGAAAGAGCAGCGATCATGACCGGATTCATTCCATGCGTGTACTGCTGTATGCTTTGGTCTTGGCCTCACATCTGGGGGTGTCAAAAACCGGAATGATGCAGCTGGCAGAGGCAGCAACCTTTCATGACATCGGCAGAGTGGACGATACCGGAAACACAACACATGGGATGCGTTCGGTGGAGTTCTACCTGCAAGCCAGAGGTAAAGCAGCCGACCATGTTGTAGAGTTCCTGATCATCAATCACTGCCGCAGCGATGCTACGGCAAGAGAACATCTTGTTAATCAGCTTTCCAGAGGCGAAACGAAACGGGTCTGGACTCTGTTTACCATTCTGAAAGACGCGGATGCGTTGGATCGGATCCGCTTTGGATATCACGTGTTTCCGGGTAGTGATGGCTTGGATGTAATGCAGCTCAGAAACGAATGGAGCAAGAGGATCGTTCCTCTTGCGCAACAAGCAGAACAACTCTTGGAGGGATAAAAAACAACCATGAAAATCTTTATGACGCAAAAGCAATATGATCTTGCGCAGAAAGTGCTCAATATCATGGTCGATTTTTACGGCAACAATCTGCACCCATTGTTTGCGGCCATCGCAGAACAGTACGGTGTGCCTGAAAAGGCAGTCACCGGGGCCTGTGAACTGTTTTGCAGCACCCCTGTTACCGCTCCGGCTCCTGACAGTGCCAAGAAAGCACAGAAAGTTCTGGAGGCGGTAAACGCAGCTGTAGATATTCATATTCCGGGGAAAACCATGCTTGACCCGCCGTTCACGAAAAAGGTTTCGCTGGATGAAAAACTGAACCGGCCGCTTTTCGTTGCGCTGGATATCTACTGCAGGGTCTTGCTTGGCCAATTTGATAGGATCTATGAGTATCTGGATATCGATATGGATAACCAGCATATTTTGGATGCCTGGCATGATGCCCGCTGGCAGGGGATTGGCGGAGCGGCGGCTGCACGGGATCTCCTGATTCCGGGCCTTAAAGATTTCGGATGGAATGGAAACTATGGGATTGCCAGCCCGGATGCCAGCTATGAGAGCAAGCTGGCCTATGAGATGCGCAAGGTGTTGGAAAAAGATTCTAATGTGCTGCGCGTCACACAAGAGCCACTGATGGAAGTTGTGGAGTAACTTTCTCATGAGCTATGAGTTTTATATGGCATTCGCCAAAGCGGAAACGATTAGCGATGCGTATCAGATTGCTCATTCTTTTGTGAACGAATACCTTACCTTCGATCGCATGAAAGAAATCATCAAAGAAAACCTGTATTTTATTCCCTCCATCAAATGGAGCTGCCATTGTGATGAACGCCGGTTTGCCAGTGAGGCTGATCGGTATTGGGTTTACAGCCTGTTCAACTGCCGGTTCCTCTATTGGGAAGAATATCAGCTGCTGGCCCTCGCCAAGGATTGGCAGCATGATACTCCGTATTTCACACAGCCAGTTATGTTTTATAATGGCTCCGACACAAACCTGGAATTTGAGTATTGGCCACAGAATATCCCTTTCTTTCAGCATGAAATCGATAAATTCAAAAAGATTCTGGAGCTGCCGCTGGAAGAAGCAGTTGATATACTGAATCGAAATGGATATCCGGTTGATTTGGAAGAAATCCTCAAAGCTGCTAAAGAAGAACCTGAAAATGCCGAGGATATCAAACGCTATTGTCTTGAAAACAAAGTATATGGCGAGCTGTATGCCGACATTTTCAAAAAACTGGATCTGGACAATTACCTGTATCACAGGAAAGAGCCAAAATTCAAACTCTTCTCTGTAAGCGCGATTACTTCGCCCGATATGGATCTCGATCTGAGCCTTTATACAAAGCGTTTCGTGAATCGGGAACTGAATAACATTGATTCGATGAGGGCAAAGATTGTACCGATCTTTTTCAGAGAAGGAAATGCGCTGCTCCTGTTCCAGATCATCAACAAGTGGGATGAGCAGGATCCGTCTCAGGAAGAGATCAAGAAAACCATTGATGCCATCATTCAGGAATATCTGGAAACCGATCTTGGAAAAAGATTCTTGGGAATCTACCATCAGATGCATGATAATCAGGCCCCTTCGACGGCCGAAATCGTAGGAGGAATACCACAGCAATACTTTTCCCGGCATGGCATCCATCCACTCAAAAAGACGTATCTGAACACGGTCTTTTGTTAAAAAAAGGAAAAACGAAGATGGGTAAACTTAGTGAGCTGCTTCAGCAAGCAATTTCCAGTGGGAAATATGTTGGTTGGGAACCTTTTTTCCGTGAAGAAATGGGAAAGGACTATTTCCCGAAACTCGATCAGAGTATCACTGAAAAAATGACCACCGGTACAGTTTTTCCGCCGGAAGATAAGATCCTGACGGCCTTCAGAGACGTGGCTCCAGGCAATGTCCGCGTTATCATCCTGGGCCAGGATCCTTACCATGAGAAAGGGCAGGCACTGGGGCGGGCATTTGCGGTGCCGGATAATTTCCCGACGCCGCCGTCACTCAAAAACATCAAGAAGGAACTGAAAGCGGATATTCAATGCCAGGATATCCCCAATTCTCTGGAAGCCTGGGCGCAACAGGGCGTTTTCCTCCTGAACACGGTATTGACCGTTTCGGAGGGGAAGGCCAACTCCCACGCAAACAAAGGATGGGAATCGTTCACAAAACACGCAATCCTGTATGTGCTGAACAACAATCCGGGGGTCGTGGTTTCTCTTTTGTGGGGAAGCAACGCACAAAAATTTGCAAATGACATCCGAAAATCGGGGCAAAATCACTTGATCCTGGTGGCACCACATCCCAGCCCGCTATCTGCATACAGGGGATTCTTTGGTTCCAAGCCGTTTTCTTCCACCAATCGGCTCTTGGCGGAACATGGAATGGAGGAAATCGAATGGGGACGGCAGATGACTTCGAAAATCATTTCAACGTCGCAGACTTCCATGTCAGAAATTCTGGAGTGAAACCGGCATGCATTGGAGGAAAGCAAGAGGAGTCGCGACATCTAAAAGGATAGAGCGATTGAGGATCCGAAGCATATCTCGATACAATGAGCATTAGATGCATACCTGTGCTCACATTAAAAAATAAGGATGATATTCATGCAACAGCCGAAAAAATGCGTTTGGTGCGGAAAAGAGATCCTTGGCACAGGGAGAACGTCCCGTGTATTCAAAGGAAATGGAAAAGAACCGTGTTTTGTGTGTTTCTCCTGCATGACAAAAGATCTGCGAATGCGATTCACACATAGACGGGAGTTCAAATGAAAGTATGCCATTTGAATTTCAACCACAGGTTGATTGAACAAAAACACTTGGTATGCTACAATGAAATAGGTCAAGGGAAACCGAAAAATTCCCATGAAATCCTAAAATTGAACGAAAGGAGAACACTCTTATGCTGACCACGATCCGTTTTGCTGCTTATGAATACGAACGTGAAGCTGTGTATTTTGAACACGGCTACTTTGAGTGCGTATCTATGGCAAGCAAACAGAAATTCCGTTCAGCAATCAGAGGGTGATTCTCTGATCCCATACCTCTACGGAAATCGGCCGCTTGCCAACACAGTATGGCGAGCGGCCTTTTTCTATGCCTTGGCCGCTCCAGGAAAGAAGGCGGCAAAGATGACAAACACACTTCCTACCGTGGATATGAAAGCAACTGGCACACAAATCAATACTCTAAGAAAAAGAGCCGGGCTTTCAGTAAAAGATATCCAGGCAAACCTGGGCCTGGGTTCCACACAGGCAATCTACAAATGGATGGCAGGGCAAAGCCTTCCGTCCATTGACAATCTGGTCATTCTGTCTGCACTATTCCATGTCAGTCTGGATGACATCATTGTGAGAACATGAATTGTTTCAGCGGGTATCCCCCCGCTGACCTATGGCCTGCTCGACGAATTGGTTAAGTCGCCGCCCCCTCACGGTGGAGGTTGGGGGTTCGAATCCCCCGCAGGTCACCATGCTTTTTGCAAAATCATAAGATTTGGCGAAAAAAATCAATCTTTATCATCAATGATTGTAACCATACTTATGAATTTTGCCAAAAACCGTACCGGCGGTATATCCGGTCTAAATATGGGTCGGTATGCCTAGAGGCGATGGCAGCGGACTGTAACTCCGTGACGTTGTGAAACACCGAAGGTTCGAATCCTTCTCGGCCCACCAGATCCCGTGGCATCTGCGGGAAACCAGGTGCATCACTATGCCCCCGTAGCTCAGACGGAAGAGCAACGGCCTGAAGAGCCGTGTGTCGGCGTCTCGAACACGCCCGGAGGCACCATGGCATCATAGTCGAATTGGTTAAGACGCTGGCCCTTCAAGCCGGAAATTGCGGGTTCGATCCCCGCTGATGTCACCATATAGAAGCCCAATGCACTGATGTAGTGTATTGGGCTTTTTTAATTGTCCATTGTTGCAAAATACCTACAATGAAAATATACGATAAATCATATTTTGAAACGTCTAATAAAAACAGGCGTTTTTTCTTTTGCCGAAGATAAAAATGAAATTTCATCTTTTCCGTAATGAATTTGACAAAATATGATATTATTAAGGACTATAATCAGATGGCGATAATTGTTAAAATGTCACAAATAGCCATCGATCAATGAAAGGAAGATGTGAAATGTATGCCATTGTATGTGTAGACAACAAACTCGGAATGTCTTTCGGCGGCCGCCGTCAAAGCATGGATTCCGTCTTACGCCACAAAATCATCGAATACGTTGGAGCAAACGAATTGTGGATGCGGGCATATACCGCAAAACAGTTTGAAAAGGATACTGTTCCAACCTTGCGAGTCGATGAAAACTATTTGCAGAAAGCCGGACATGATAGCTATTGCTTCGTGGAGCTGGATCAAATCGAGGATATCTATGCCAAAATTCAGGGGATTATCTTGTTCCGGTGGAACCGTACATATCCGGCCAATATGTTCTTGAAAATTCCTGGGAATATCCGGGACTGGCAGATCAAAGTGCTGGAAGAGTTCCGAGGATCTTCTCATGAAAGAATCACGATGGAACTCTGGAACAATCTGAAATACAGCAACCAATGCAATAGCAATGAGGAAGGGGAGTGACCAATCACTAAACGTCCAAATCACAAAAATATTTCATATCAAAAGGAGAATCGAATTCTTATGCGAAACAAAAGATTTTCAAAAGTCTTAGCGGGATTGCTCTCCATCGTAATGGCGCTAAACCTGGTGGCCTGCAGTAGCTCTGAAATACCACAGACTGACACGTCCACCAGTTCAAGTGCATCTCAGTGGCTGGATTCCAGCGGCCAAACAAACGATGCGGCAGACAGCATTGCAGCAGACTCAACCATCCAGGATACTGATTCTTCCTCTGCCAATGTATCGCTGGATAATATACCGGCCTATTCAGGTGATCCGTATGTGGAGATCAATGGGAATGTCCCATTCTTCACAAACAACGATATGACCACGCAGGCATTTGAGACATATAGCGACCTTGACCAGCTTGGACGCTGCGGCGTTGCCTATGCCAATCTTTGCCAGGAGCTGATGCCGACTGAAGGTCGAGAATCCATAAGCTCAGTCAAACCGACTGGTTGGATAAACAATAGCTACCCATTTGTCGATTCCGGGTACCTGTATAATAGATGCCATCTCATTGGCTTCCAGCTTGCAGGAGAAAACGCCAACGAAAAGAACCTGATTACTGGTACCAGGTATCTAAATGTGGAAGGCATGTTGCCATTTGAAAATATGGTAGCGGACTATATCCATGAAACAAACAATCATGTGCTGTACCGAGTAACCCCGCTCTTTGAAGGTAATAACCTCCTGGCATCCGGGGTGCTGATGGAAGCCGAGTCTGTGGAAGATGAAGGAAGCGGAATACGATTCTGCGTGTTTTGTTATAATGTCCAGCCGGGTGTGGATATCGATTATTCAACCGGCGACAACAAGGCCAGCGATGGTTCCTCTGAGGAAATCTCCACGTCTTCCAATGCTGAAAAGACCAGTACGGATTCTTCCGTGACATCCGAAACCGTAGAAACCCAAGACTATGTACTGAACAATAGCTCCAAAAAAATCCACCTTCCTGATTGTTCCAGTGTGGCAAAATTCAGTGAAGATAATAGGCAAGATGTTAAGGCCAATATCAATGAACTGATTGCACAGGGATATTCACCATGTGGAATTTGTAAGCCGGACACAGCTCAATAATTTTATCAAAGAAGCCGAGGCACAGCGTTTCAATACGCTGTGCC
>ENA-UOJF01001129-UOJF01001129.1-human-gut-metagenome-genome-assembly--contig:-P74-NODE-1129-length-19515-cov-7.444039_pt1 | contig 19515 bp, 25 predicted proteins | sample MGYA00242344_ERZ723891 | MGnify/ENA metagenome assembly ERZ723891 | reverse complement strand
TATTGGGAAAAGGCTTTCATAAGAATATTTTGTGAAAATTAGTTGTTAATTTATAAAAATTTATTCGTATGAAAAAGATTAGTATGGATGAAGCCGGAAAAAGCTATTGGTTTGACGGCAGAAAGTTGGAAGAAATCGGCAAAATTGAAACGTTGGAACCTCTTTGGGGCAACGTGATTGTGCGTATCGGCAATGACGTATATAGCTGTAAAGACGGCGAATTCAATCTGTTGCATGAAAATGCCGGATTGATACCGATAGTCACTTCTGACGATACAAAACAGTTTTATATGCAATCCGGTGTTTTAATGTTCCGTGAAAAGCCTGATGCAAAGCCAATCCGCTTGTCGGAACTCTTTAAGCAGAATTGGGAAAAATATCTGTTTGCCTCGAAAGGCGCACCATGTTTTGTCCTGCGGGATAACAATAAAAACAAATGTGTGGAAAGCGTCTATGCTATCAACGACAACAAGGATGTCGTCAAATTGGAGGGAGATTTCAGGGATTTTCCCGAAGAAGGAAATTTTGTCTGGAATTGCAGATATTATGAAACTTTTCCAATAAATGCCGGAGAATATGGTCTAAAGATTTGGCCATGGAAACTGATTTATAAAACTGATTATTATCTGGTTTTGGTGGCTGCCAGACATTGTTTTGCTCTGTTTGCCGATGGTAAGTTCCTGGATTTGCAGAATGCTTCGGCGGTGGTAAACACAGAAGCAGCAGATATCCTGACCGCAGAGAATACTTGTTGGCATTTGGGCGTGGACTTCATTGAGGAAATTGTCAGTTGTCAGTTCCACAATGAAAGTTATTCGGTGCGCACTGACGGAATCGTCAATTTTACAACAAGGATTGAGCTGGGTTCTGCTTATATACCTTCATATGAGGATGAAGAAACCTTATATGGAATTAGAAACGGGCATTATACCACAGTAAATTCCAATCAAGAGTAATCGGATAAATCTGAAATTAAAGAAACAGCGCTATTTTTATAGCGCTGTTTCTTTGTATTGATACGGCTAAAAAACAAGATTTGTATTGAATTTTAATTCCTTAACTGTATAGTAAAGCCATATACATAAAATGTATTCGACATAAGAAAGGAAAAAGCATGGAAATATGGGGACAAACAGACGAAGGCCAAGACATTTACAAAATAAATGAGGTCTTCGGCGTTACGGAAACCGGAGAATTGTTAGAGCTCAATGATATTGAAGCAGCCTCTCCCGATAATGCTTTGGTGGTTGATATTTCCGATGATTATGATCCTACGGCTCCTGATGCGGCAGAATACTGCAAGAATCATGTTGTTGATTTGGAAAACATGACCGTTGACGGTTATAAAATTAACCTGATTGAACGGACGATTGACGGCGAACCTTTTGTCATTGCCACCGACGACGAGGATTTGGATGATGATGAGCCGGAAATTATTGAATACAACGATATTACGATGTCAGTTTATACGGACGGGGCAATTAACTTTTCTTTCAAAAATGCCATAGAGAAAACAAAGAAAGCAAGCGGTTCAACGTTTGAGAATGTGATAAAAGCGATGCAGGACATTCCGGCAGAAACCGAGAAAAGACTTTTGGCAATCGCCAAAGCCTTGTATCATCAAGTAGATTTTTATATACCGTTTGCAGAAGTTAAAATGCAGGGGCGTGTTTGATTGAAAAACAAGCCCGGCGGTGGAAGAAAAAGCCCGGAGAAACGTCTCCGGGTTATTTTTTTTGCTAAAAAAGCCTTTTTTCCGTCTGTTTAGATGAAATACAGCTTAAAGCCTTATTCCACAAGGGATTGCAGCGGACCTGACAGACGGAAATTTTTCAGACAGCAGGCTGCAAAGGCCCGGATTTCCTTGAATCGTACTTCACATATTCTTTTACTTCACATATTCGCAAAAATGGTTTATCAAATCAGGTATAATCGGGGCGTTGTATAGATACCGCTCCGGCGAAAAAGGAAAATCCCCCTCAAATGATCATCACCGAACTCCAAATAAATGACGCTGCGGAACGGCAGCTGCATCTGATTGCTTCGCGGCAAATTCCCTTTGCCGTGGCGGCTTCTCTGACGGCTGTGGCAAAGATTGCCCAAGCCGAAGTGCGTGATCATATCAACGAAACCTTTACCATTCGCCGTAAAAGCGGTGGTTTTGCCAGCAGCATTGCCGTTAAACCGGCAACCAAGCAAAGCCAGACCGCAGAAGTTTATACAATGGCCCGATTTGCAGCTTTACAGCAAGTCGGCGGGTTGCGGCAGCCACAGGGAAGTAACTTGGCAATCCCTTCCTATCAGAATTTGAGCGAGGTTAAGTTGCGGCGGTCAGTACGCAGTATTGCCGATGCCTTTGAAATAAAACTCCAAGACGGTCAGACGGCTTTAGTTCGGCGCAAAGGAAAAGGCCTGCAGTTTCTTTATTTCCTTAGAAAACAGGCTGATGTTCCGAAACGCTTCAAAATGATTGAAATTGTTTTGGAAACAGCCAAACGGGAGTTTGGGCGGACATTGGAAGCTAAAGTGCGTGAACTATAAGAATTCTTTCAAATCCGGATGCTGACGGACTTTTTCCTGAATCTGGCGGAGCGACTGGGGATTAAGCCTGCGCATAACAGTTTTGCGGTGGCTATGATTGTAAACGTCTCCGGTTCGGATATCTAAAACCTGATTGCCGTGATGTCCGTGCAGGCGAAACGGCCACGGATCATCTTCAGCGCTTAAGTGAAAGCGCCAGCGATAGGTATCAATCGTTGCCGTCCCTTCATAAAGGTCAGCATCTTCCGGATTGGGATCTTCAACGGCCAATAGAAAAAATGATTCATAAATACGGCTTAGGGAATTGAAAAAAGATTCTATTGCCGTAATATCGTCGAACTCCCCGCACAAACAGAGGGCATAATCACAAGTGCGGATTTGGATGTTAATTTCGGGAAAGGCGACACAAAGTGCGGAATGGTACTTTTTATCAACCGGAATGTTCATTTGTATTTGGTACTTTTCCCGTTTTGGGCAGAAATGAAGCTTTCCGCAAAATCTGCCGTTGAAAAACAGATATTCGTTGACGACTTTTATAAGCGCATTGTCGCCATAGGTTTTGATTTTATGGTATTGGGCAGAATTATTTGACATCGCTGTCCAGGCTGAAAAACAGGGTGTCTTCCTGTGATATCTTGATATTTTGTGTCTGAGTATTGACAATGATCGGCTGCGACGGATCTATGTCCAAGGTCGTGCCATTTGGCCTGTTAGGCTGTACCGATTTGAAATCTATAGAAAGAATCGGCGAGCTACGACCATCTGCATCAGAAATATAGGCGTTGCGCCCGATAAACTTAATTGAATACTGTTTCATTCATGCCTCCGCCGCGTATTAAAAAATAAAAATCAGGAATGGGCAAGAAAAACCGGATGGTTACTAACTTTAATATCGTTTAATAAAGTATGTTTTAGGTGTCGACAGGAAATGAGACCACTTCAACGCGCTGTTTAGCTGTTCATTTAGATTTAAGCGGAGAGCCGAAAAACACATATTTTTTATTTATTTCGTTGAAAAAAGGTACTGTCGGAAGATTTTTCGACGCGGGTAACGCGAACCCCGCCGCGTCGCTACCGACAGACTAAAAAAAGGGTTCGCACCAAGTTCGCACCGAATTTGCGTCAAATCCTTATAATATAAGGCTTCGCGCGAATATTATTATAAAAAAGACAGGTTCGCACCTGATATTATCAAAACCGTTGCCCAGTAAGGCATACAAAAGAATTTTTGTAATAACAGTAAAGGTTCGCAGTTGCGAACCTCTTTTTTATATAAGGAAGCAAGAATTGTGGATATACCTACCTGCCGAGTGTTATCACTCTGTTCCGGGGTCGGAGGTCTTGACCTTGGACTTAAGCTCGCAATGCCAACTAGCCGAACAGTCGCTTATATGGAGATCGAAGCCTATGCGTGCGAGATTTTGGTTAAACGCATGGAAGAAAAGATCTTGGATCCGGCACCTCTTTGGTCAGATATCAAATCCTTCGATGGCAAACCGTGGCGTGGAAAAGTGGATATTATCACTGGCGGATATCCGTGCCAACCGTTTTCAGTTGCAGGAAAGAAACTCGGAGAAAAAGACCCCAGACATCTCTGGCCCCATGTGCGGAGAATTGTTTCCGAGGTTGAGCCAACTCTCTGTTTCTTTGAAAACGTCGGCGGACATCTACAGTTGGGGTTTGAGCAAGTCCATGATGACCTACAAGGACTGGGTTACAAAGTTAAGGCAGGCTTGTTCACTGCGGAAGAAGTCGGTGCTCCGCATCGCCGCGAGCGGCTCTTTATCTTGGCCTACCGTGATGACAGCAGATGCAACGGTTGCGGAAACAATCACGCCCAACGACAGGTATGTCCAAACCAAGAACGGCACCCTGCGCCGATACATCAAGAGCGGACACAACTGCAGCCTGGGATTAGCGAGAACAGCACGTCTCTGGCCAACAGTGCTGGTATCGGAAGCCAACGGCGCTTCACTCAAAAAAGTTCAGACCGGGTATTCGCGAAGCCGTCTGAAAGAGGAAGTTTTGTTGTGGAAACAGCCGAAGAGATGGCGGACACCGAATGCCTCGGATGCCGAGGGCGGCGTTATGAAAATCAGAACGGGAACTTCTGCCCGGATAAAACTTCGCGATCATTCCGTACATGTTGCCAATTGCCTCTGTGGCCACCCAGACCAAACGACTTTGATGACTGGCGAAATATCCCAGAGAACCTTAAACCCGCGGTTTACCGAATGGCTGATGGGCTGGCCGACCGGGTGGACAGAGTTAGAGCCTGCGGCAACGGCGTGGTGCCTCTGGTGGCGGCGTATGCGTTTACAGTTCTTACGTCTAACCTTGAATTTACAACAACAGGTATCTTAAATGAACGAGAAAGTTAAATTAAAAGTTGAATATGTCAAACTGGAAGAACTCATTCCCTTTGAGTTAAATGCCAGAACGCATTCCAAAGAACAAGTCGGACAGATTGTCAATTCCATCGGAGAGTTCGACTTTGTAAATCCTATTCTGGTCGGTGTCGACAATATGATTATTGCCGGTCATGGGCGTTTGATGGCAGCAAAAAAGGCCGGATTGGAAACGGTTCCGATTATCCGCCTTCCGCATCTTGACTATAACCAATGCATGGCTCTGTCTCTGGCCGATAATAAAATTGCCGATAATGCCGGTTGGGATGAAGAAAAAATCGTTGAAATCCTAGGAAAACTTGAGGATGCGCATTTCAACATTGATATTTTGGGCTTTTCCAACAAAGAGCTTGAAAATTATCGGGATGAATTTGAGACCAACGATGAAGAACTTGAATTTGAAAACGAAGTCCCTGATTTTGTGGAAAAACCGGTTGCCCGGCGCGGGGATGTTTGGATTTTAGGCGATCACCGTTTATTGTGCGGCGACGCAACAAGCCAGACAGACGTTGAAAAAGTTATGGACGGCGAAAAAGCGCAAATGGTTTTCACCGATCCGCCATACAACGTGAATTACGGCAATGCCTTGCGAGATAAACTGGCTGGAAAAGAAGGCGAACGCTCAATTCTGAATGATAATCTTGGCGAGGGTTTCCCTGCTTTTCTGTATGACTTCTGCTGCAATATCCTTGATGTCAATGTTGGCTCTTTTTATATTTGTATGGGCGGGTCGGAGTTGCACACTCTGTACCAAGCCTTTACGGCGGCTGGTGGCAAATGGGAAGCGTACATCGTCTGGGTCAAAGACAAATTTACGCTTTCGCGTTCCAAACACCAACACCAGCATGAATGGATTTTATTCGGCAACCCTTATGAAGAACAGCATGAGGAAATCCTGTTAGGTGCGAAACCCGGTACGGCTCCGGCCTGGTATGGCGGACGAAATCAAACAGACGTGTGGGAATTTCCCCGGCCACAAAAAAGCGCTCTGCATCCGACAATGAAGCCTATCGCACTGGTTGAAAGAGCCATCCGCAATTCCAGCCGGGTAACAGATATCGTCTTGGATACCTTCGGCGGCAGCGGTTCAACGCTGATTGCCTGTGAAAAAAGCGGTCGGCGCTGCCGAATGATTGAACTCGACGAGAAATACGTCGATGTCATCATTAAGCGCTGGGAAGAATATTCCCGAAAAAAAGCCGTTCATGAACAAACCGGCAAAAGTTATGAAGAACTTAAGATTGAAAGAGAAAAGGAAGAAAAACTCACAGAAAAAGCTCCTGAATAGACAGGAGCCTTACTTTTTACGGGATAGCAATGAAATTCTTGGCTTGGTTTAGTTGTGGGGTTACGTCGGCAGTTGCCTGTAAACTGGCGATTGATAAATATGGCGATGATGTTGACATCTGGTATATCGAAACCGGTGCGACTCATTCGGACAACCAACGATTTATTGAAGACTGCGAAAACTGGTATGACAGGAAAATTCTGACAGCCCGGCATCCTAAGTTTAAGAATCCTTTGGAAATTGCTGCTATTGAAGTTTTTAATACACCGTGGGGTGCTCCCTGCACTAAATACTTAAAAAAGGAAGTTCGCCAGAGAATTGAAAAAAATTACACTCAACCGATTCACGTATTCGGCTTTGAGTATAATAAAAAAGAAATTAACCGAGCCTTTAGGTGGAAGCAGCAGAATTCCTCAAGAGTTTATTTTCCGCTTATTGAACAAGGGTGGAATAAACGGCGTTGCCTGCAGGAACTTTTACTTAACAAGATTGAAATCCCGGCCATGTACCGGCTGGGATACAATAACAACAACTGTATCGGCTGTTTCAAAGGCGGTAAAGGGTATTGGAACAAAATACGGACAGATTTCCCGGACGTTTTCAGGCAGACTGCCGATTTGGAACGGAAAACCGGACATACCTGCCTAAAAGATCGTGGCAAACAACTCTATCTGGCTGAATTAGAACCAGATGCAGGTAAACACCAAAGTATTGATATTCCCGAATGCGGAATATTTTGTGAACTTGAAATGGCCGGATTGCCAATCAAAAATATTAACGAAATTTTAGAATTTATAAAATTTAACCCGGAAAACCAATGAATACAGCAAAATAAACTATGATAAACAAATGATGAAAACATGGAAATCTCGATTAGAGCTTATGCCGCCCGCAAAGGTATCTCCGATACCGCTGTTCGCAAGGCAATCAAATCCGGGCGGATAACGCTCACCAAAAACGGGAAAATCAATCCGGCGTTGGCTGACCGGCAATGGGAAGCCAACACTGACCCCGCTCAAGTTTATGCTATTAAAGAGGATTCACCAGCACGAGCCGCTTCTTCTGAAACGGCATCATCGGCAAGTTCTGGCGGCATCGGCGTTTCTTACCAGCAAAGCCGGGCTATTCGGGAAGCCTACGAAGCCCGACTTAAAAAATTAGAATTTGACGAACGCACCGGAAAGTTGATTTCCACGGAAACCGTCCAACGGGAAGCCTTTAATGCCGCGCGGAAAACCAGAGATATGATCCTGAATGTCCCGGACAAGGTCATTCCGCTGCTGATTGGCAAGACTGACATCCATGAAATGAAAGAGATTTTACGGAAAGAATTGCTGCGAACCTTAGAGAATCTGGCGAATTTGTTTGATGGAAATCGAGACTGACAGCTTTTTCAACTACGGATTTGCAAAAGGAATACGCCCAGATCCGGACTATACCGTCGACGAATGGGCCGATGCGCACCGCATTTTATCTTCTGTATCTTCAAGCGAACCCGGGCCGTGGCAAACCTCCCGCGTCCCTTATTTACGGGAAATCATGCGTTGCCTGTCTCCCTCGCATCCTTGCGAGCGTGTCATTTTAATGAAAGGCGCTCAAATTGGTGGCACCGAATGCGGCAATAATTGGATGGGATTTGTCATCCACCATACTCCTGGCCCGATGCTAATTGTCAATCCGACGGTTGAAATGGCCAAACGAACCTCAAAAATGAGAATTGATCCGGCAATTGACAACTGCCCGTCACTCAGAGAGTTGGTTAAAAGCCCGCGAACCAGAGACAGCGGCAATACGGTCTTAATGAAAGAATTTCCCGGCGGCGTTTTGGTTTTGACCGGAGCCAACTCGGCGGTCGGCCTGCGTTCCATGCCTGTCCGCTATTTGTTTTTGGATGAGGTCGACGGATATCCGAATGATGCCGGGGACGAAGGCGATCCGGTAGATTTGGCCATCCAACGTACGGCAACGTTTTCGAACCGCAAGATTTTTCTGGCTTCTACCCCGACGCTCAAGAACTACAGCCGGATTGAAAAGGCTTTTCTTGAGGGAGATCAGCGTTACTTTTTCGTTCCCTGTCCGGTTTGCGGTACAATGCAAACCTTAAAATGGGCAAATATCAAATTTGAAAGCGGACACCCGGAAACGGCATGTTATGAATGCGAAAAGTGCAAATCGCTATGGCAAGACTATCAAAAAGCTGAGATTTTGCAAAAAGGCGAATGGATAGCAACGGCTCCTGACCGCTCAAACGGCAAAATTGTCTCATTCCACCTGTCCTCGCTCTACAGCCCGCACGGCTGGACATCTTGGGGAGACATAGCCAGCGAGTTTGTGAAAGTCCATAAAGACCCGGCTCGTTTGCAGGTTTGGACGAATACCAAACTGGCCGAAACTTGGGAAGATCAGTCCGGAGAATCCATAGATCCGACCGGATTGATGTCACGGCGAGAAAATTACGGCCCGAAAATCCCGATGAATGTGGTTATTCTAACCTGTGGCGTTGACGTGCAGGATGACCGCTTGGAATTGGAGATTGTCGGTTGGAGTAAAGACGAAGAATCGTGGTCGATTGATTACCACGTCTTACATGGAGACCCGTCAACCCCTCAGCTCTGGGATGATTTGGACAGCATTTTGCAAAGGACATATGAGCATGAACGTAATATTGCACCTCTTTCTATTGCTGCAACTTGTATTGACAGTGGTGGTCATTATACAGATCACGTTATTACATTCTGCGGTGAAAGACTGCATCAGCGCGTGTTCGCAATCAAGGGAAGCAGTTCGGGCTTTGGTGTACCGATTTTTCCAGCGAGAGCCTCCCAAAACAAAAGATTGAAGAAACCAGTGTATGTTATTGGCGTGAATGACGCCAAACAAACGCTCATGCAACGGTTGCGAATTAAAGAACCCGGACCAGGATGCTGGCACTTTCCGATTGACCGGGATGCCGAATGGTTTACACAGGTTACGGCAGAGGTTATCAAAACCCGGATGGTTAAAGGACGGCCGGTTCGGGAATGGGTACCCAGAACAGAAGGACATCCCTGCGAAGCCTTGGACTGCCGCGTTTATGCTTTTGCAGCGTTGCGCGGGTTAATGCGAAATTGGAAGTTTGACCTGAATGCTGCATTTGAACGTCTCCAAAGCTATCCGCTTAAAAACGGTCAAATTCCGGCAGGTAAAGCCGTTAGTCAAACAGCAGCTGCTCCGACAATTCGGTCGAGAGTTAGAAGTAAAGGAATCAGTTTATGAAATCTTATAAAGAACAGCTTGAAGAAATCCAAAAAGCGATTTCGGATATTCTTTCCGGTGCGCAGGAAGCTTCTTACAACGGGCAAAAAGTCAAAAAAGCGGACTTAAATGTCCTGTTTACGCAAGAAAAGTATTTGCGGGGCAAAGTTTCCCGCGATCCAAGCGGCGGTGGAGACGGAGAGTCCGGCGGCGGCACCAGCAGCGGCCGCAGCGGCATCCGTGTTCGCGGTATTACTCCGGTATAATGGTCAGGCAATATGAAAAAACTTGAAATAAAACCAAATTTTATTGACAAAGCGTTCTCGTATTTTGCACCGGTTCATGGGCTGCGGCGCTTGGAAGCCCGTACCCGGATGGCTATGGTAGGCGGATATACCGGAGCAAGGCTCGACCGGCGGCAAACAAAAGCTTGGCGGACAACTGACGGCTCTGCTGACAATGTAACTTTGCCGGATCTGCCGATGTTGCGCGAACGGTCGCGAGATTTGCTGCGCAATGCACCACTGGCAACCGGTGCGGTCAATACGGTGGTCACCAATGTTGTCGGTACCGGACTTCGGGTACACAGCAATATTGACCGTGAGGTCTTGAAACCGTTTATGAAAACTGAGGAAGCTTTTGACAAATGGGAACGGGAAGCCGAAAGAATCTTCCGGCACTGGGCGGAAAGCACAAATTGCGATGCTACGCGCTACCAAACTTTTACGGAACTGCAAAACCTGATTATCCGCTCCTGTTTGGAAAGCGGCGATATTTTTGTTGTCCGCCGCTACATCAAACGGCCCAATGCTTTGCTGGGCTTGAGTCTGCAGTTGGTTGAAGCTGACCGGGTGGCAAATCCGAATTTTCAAATGGATACGTCAAAACTCAGCGGCGGCGTGGAACTAGACGATAACGGAGCGCCGGTTGCTTATTATATATATAAGCGTTTTCCCGGCGATTATACCGAAGGAAGCAACGAATATGTCCGGGTTCCGGCTTTCTCAAAAGACGGGGAACGGCAGGTGTACCATATTATGAACCGTATCCGTCCGGGATTGACCCGCGGTGTTCCTTACCTGGCACCGGTTATCGAAACACTCAAACAACTCGATAAATATTCGGAAGCTGAGATTATGTCTGCCGTGGTTTCGGCAATGTTTACCGTCTTTGTCAAGAGCGAATCTGAAGACGGGCTGGCTCCCTTTGGCGGGCAAACCGACAGCACGAATGACAATGATTATAAGCTTGGCGTAGGTGCTATTCTGGATTTGCAGCCAAACGAAAGTATTGAAATTGCCGATCCTAAGCGTCCGAATCAGGCGTTTGACCCATTTGTCCAAGCTGTTTTGCGCCAGATTGGTGTTGCGTTGGAATTGCCTTTTGAAATCCTGATCAAACACTTTACCGCCAGTTATTCCGCAGCACAGGCGGCATTGGTGGAAGCCTGGAAGTTCTTTTCGGCACGACGGCGATGGCTGGCAATCCAATTCTGCAAGCCGGTTTATGACATGGTTATCAGTGAAGCAGTAGCAAGGGGCATCTTAGATGCCCCTTGTTTTTTCTCGCATCCGCTTATTCGGGAAGCTTATCTCGGCGCAGATTGGGTCGGGCCGCCTCGCGGACAGATTGATCAACTCAAGGAAATCAAAGCCGCAGAAAAGAGAATAGAAATCGGAGTTACAACCTTAGCTGAAGAAACAGCAGCTCTGACCGGCGGCGATTGGGAGCGGAAACATCCGCAAACAGCAAAAGAACATATGATGCGCAAATCATTAAAATAAGGAAAACCAATGAAAAGTTTATTATCACTCGGCAAATATTGGGCAATTGAGCCTGATACCTTTAATAATCTGGAAGCGTTAGTTTCAAAGGATGCTCCGGTTTTGGAGAATACGCGAACCGTCCGAATCCAAAATGGCGTGGCAGTTATCCCGGTCAGCGGAGTTATTACCGGCAGGATGGACTTTTTGACCTATGTTCTCGGCGGTACGGCACTTGATATTCTGGCGAAAGATTTCCGAACCGCTTTGGAAAACAGCGATATTTGGGCAATTATACTTGATTTTGACAGTCCCGGCGGAATTGCTGTCGGACCGGCAGAAATGGCTGATATGATTTTCAATGCGCGCGGAAACAAGCCAATCATCTCATATGTTGGCCGAAACTGCTGCTCGGCAGCTTATTGGTTGGCCTCGGCAGCAGATAAGATTGTTGCACATCCGGCGGCTTTGCTCGGCAGCATTGGTGTGGTCACCGCCGTACCGGTGCAGGAACAGCCGGACGAAAGTGGCACTAAATGTTATGAAATCGTTTCTTCTAACGCCAAAGCAAAACGCCCGGATCCGCGCACGGAAGACGGAATCAAAACAATTAAGGCAGAGCTTGACGCTCTGGAAGCACAATTCATCGGCAGCGTTGCCAAATTTCGCAACATCTCGGAAGAAAAAATCCGAAATGATTTTGGCAAAGGCGCCGCCATGATAGGCCATGAAGCTCTCCAACGAAGCATGGCCGACGAGCTTGGCTCGTTTGAGAGCGTTCTTGCTTCTCTAACTGTAACCTTTAAAAATGAAAGAAACATAACTATGGATAAGAAAACAGACACTCCCGCTGCTCCGGAGATTACGGCTTCCTATATCCAAAGCCAATATCCCGAAGTTGCAAAAGCCATTGCAGATGAAGCCTATAATAAAGGCATGGCAGATGGCAACAAAACAGCTGAAGAATCCTATAATAAAGGTGTTTTAGCCGAACGTGAACGTATCCTGGCAATTGAAAAAATTGCCATGCCCGGCCATGAAGATTTGATTGAAAAAGCCAAAGCTGACGGTTCCGTGACGGCGGAAACCGTCGCAATGCAAATGGTAATGGCCGAAAAGAAACGAGGCATAAGTCATCTTGCCAGTTTACAAACTGCCGAAAAAGAACTTCCGCCGATCCCCGAAGCTCCGGCTCCAACTGCTTCGGAACAGATTGATTCCGAAGCCCCTCTGGAAGACCGAGCCAAAGCCGAATGGAATAAATCCGCTGATCTCCGCAGAGAGTTTGCCAATGAGTTTGAAGACTATTTGGCCTACAAGCAGGCGGAAGAAAACGGTTCGGTCAAAATTTACTCAACCCGTAAGTAAAGGAAAATCAATATGGCAAAATTAACCAATGATATTGCCCGGACTTATGAATTGGGCGATACGAGCGAATATCCTATGCTCGGCGGAGAAATTATCTATGAAGGCGCTGCCGTAGGGATTAACAGCAACGGATATGCCCATGCTTTGCAAACCGGCGATAAATTTGCCGGATTTGCCGAGGAACGGGTAGACAATACTTCCGGAACGGATGGAGAAAAGACAATTCGTACCAAATTTAAGGGAACAGTTGTCCTTCCAGCTCCCAGCGGCGTGTCTCTGACAGATGTCGGCTCAAATTTATTTGCCTCAGATGACAACACGTTCACAACAACATCTGCCAGTACACCGTATATCGGCAAAATCCGTCGCATATCCGATAACGAGATCATTGTAGATTTTCAGGCTTTTGCCGACGCCGTGCCGACAGCCTAAAGTCTATTTCCCTCTATATATTGTAAAGGAATTAAAGAATGAGTGCATCTGCATTATCATCAAGAGCCATTATCGGCTCTTTTTACCGTAGACTGAAACAGGATACGGGAATGAAATGGGTTGCGGCAATCAGCAACTATTTTCAATCAGATCAAGACAGCGAAACCTATAACTGGCTTGGACAAGTTCCGGTCATGAGAGAATGGGCCGGTGGCCGACAGGCAAAAGGCTTTACGACTAACGGGTTGACGATTGAAAACAAGCATTTCGAAGCAACGCTTGAAATTTCAACCAAAGACATCCGCCGTGATAAAACCGGTCAGATTAAAATCCGTATTAACGAATTGGCCGATCGAACGAACTCCCATTGGGCGCAGTTGCTGTCAAAACTTATTATAAATGGCGAAAGCACTGTATGTTACGATGGGCAGTATTTCTTTGATACAGACCATGAAGAAGGAAACTCCGGGCAACAGAGCAACAAAATCACCTATACAGCCGAAGCCGGGGAAACATCTTTGAAAGAAGACCTTTTCCGCCGAGCTATGTTAAAAGGAATCGAAAATATCCTGTCATTTAAGGATGATCAGGGCGAACCTTTTAATGAAAATGCCAGCCGTTTTCTAATTATGGTACCAACAACCATGTGGCACGTTGCGAAATCGGCAATTGCCGTGCCTTTGGCCGTTGGCGGCGGTACCAACCCGATTAAAGTTCTTGACGAACTTGACATTACTCTGGTTCAAAACCCGCGCTTGACCGGTTGGGAAAACAAGTTTGTGGTTTTCCGCTGCGATTCTTCGGTTCAGGCTTTTATCCGCCAAGAAGAAAAGGATGTGGAATTGCAGGCTATTGCTGAGGGTTCCGAATTGGAATTCAAAGAAGGCAAGCACTGGTATGGTGTCGATACCTGGCGCAACGTCGGTTATGGATACTGGCAGAATACCTGCCTTGTCTCCATTGAATTGGCAGGTGACTAATGGTGAAATATATTGTTACCGGTTCCAAAGTTGTCTTTGGAACCGGGCTTGTTCTGGGACTTTCCGACGAACAAGCCAAAATCAGATCCTTACAGCTGAAAAAATCAGGCAAGAACTACCAAGTGCTGAGCAATGTTGAATTTAAAAAAGGCGAAGTCATTGATATCGTCACTAAAAATTTAACAAAAGCCACGCTTGGACAGTTGGAATTGGCAGAACATCAGGAAAAAAACATTCCGCCAAAGGAAAAGGCTGCTCCTGCGAAACCTACGGCTCCAACCAAACCTGCTGCGACAAAATCATCGCCGAAAAAGGCTGAACCGAAAAACGCAGAACAAACAGAAAAACCTAAAGATGTTTGATTTTGATAAATTCATCAACCGCCCCTGTATTGGAGAAGGCCATGTAGAGGGCATTTTCGGCAGAAAAGCCCTCTATATCCCGGATAATAAGGAGTTTCAGCCTTTTGACATTTTGGTTGACTTTCACAAAGGCTATCAGGAAGTCAAGCTCAAAACAGCCGAAGCTCCGGTTACTTCAACGGAAATCGCGGCTTTTATCAGGCTTTGCGAAATGCCGGAGAATTATCCCAAGATCCTGCAGGGAGACCATTTGCAAGTCGAAAATCAGACATTTGACATCATAAACGTGGAATATCACATTCCCGGAACAGAGAAAGTTGTCCTCCATGAGCAATGCGCCTCATCCCCGTTGTATTATCCGTAAAGCCGTTGTCGAGAAATTGAAAGAATCCGATACTCTGGCCAAAGACCATGTTTACGACAGCCGGGTCAAACCATTGTTCGACCAGCATCTGCCTGCGCTTCTGGTTTACACCCGAGACGAAAAGGTTTTGGAAAGCCAGTATGACGGCGACGGGTTTTTCCCCTACAAACGGCAATTGGACATTGCCGTTGAAGGAATTCTGGCAAACAGCCCGGATCTGGATGAGCTGATTGACAAGTTGGCTCTGGACATAGAATATGCATTGCTCGGCTTTGAAATTCCCGGCTTTCTGAATGCCGTCATCAAAATGATTTCGACGGAAACGGATGTCGTGATTGACGGAGCGCATTGTTATGGCGCGGTGCGAATCAACTATACCATTACCTATTACACAGCAACAAATAAGGAATAAACAATGAAACTGAGAATCTTGAGAGATGTTCACAATCACAAAAAAGGCGAAGTCAAAGATATCAAAGAAGCCGAGGCTAAAGCTTTACTGACGCAGGGATATGCCGTGCGCGTAGTCAATAAATTTGCCAAAAAACAGACGTCTTCGGCTCCGATTAAGACCGACAAGAGTAAAATCAAGGGCTTAAATCGTGGACTTTGAAGATAAATACGAAATCGCGGACTTGCGGCGGAGATTGAGCAATTTATTAAGAATTGGCACAATTTCCGCCGTTAATTATAAGGAAGCCATGGCACGGGTTAAAATCGGAGATTTGGAAACGACTTGGCTGCCGTGGCTGCTCCGGGATGGCGATGACAAGGCTTGGCATGGCGTAGACCTCAATGAACAGGTTTTGGTTTTATCTCCCTGCGGCGACCTTAATCAAGGGTTGATTTTGCCAAGCGTTTATAAAGAACCGATTTCCGATGACGGTAATCTTCTGCTCTGGCATTTTAAAGACGGTTCGGTACTTTCCTTTAATCGCAGCAGCGGAGAGCTGAATGCACAGATTACCGGAAATGCCGTAATTATTTCTCAAAAATCTATAACCGCCGAAGCAAAAGTTTCAGCGGTTATTAAATCTCCGAAAATCACTTTGGACGGCGACGTAGAAATCACCAAAAGCCTCACAATCGCTCAAAATCTGACGACTTCCGGCACTGTCAGCCTCAGCGGCGGTACGCCGGTTGCCCGTGTCGGCGATGCGGTTTCCGTCGATGCGAATACCCATCAAGGTACGATTTTGGCCGGTTCGGCAAAAGTAAAGGCGGGATAAATGCGCGGCATGAATGACAGAACGGGCAAGCACAATGACGGGTTTGAATATCTAAAGCAGAGAATCCGAGACATTCTCTCCACGCCGCTCGGCTCACGGGTTATGCGCCGCAACTATGGTTCTGAGCTGTTCAAAAGAATTGATAATCCGACCAACGGCGAACTGATTGCCAACATCTATTCCGACTGTGTCACGGCTCTTTATAATTTTGAACCAGAGTTTGAAATCGTAAGCGTTACCGTGGTTTCCATTGACCGCGGCAGGATCATTTTGGATTTGGAAGGACAATTTCTCTCCAACGGCGAAGTTGTCAAATTGGATAACATTGAAATCAAAGGAATCTAAAGAATAATGTCGAATTCTTCCGTCATTGACCTGTCTAAGCTGCCGACCCCGAAGGTCATTGAAGAATTAGACTATGAAGCCCTGTTTCAGGAATATTTAGACGATTTTACGGCTCGAGATGAGGAATATGACGGTTTGCTTGAAAGCGACCCGGCTATTATTATCCTTGAAGTCATGGCCTACCGTGAAATGTTGGTTCGCAAAAGAATCAATGAATCTGCCAAAGCGACCTTATTGGCTTTTGCAACAGGTTCCGATCTTGATCAGATTGTGGCGGAATACGGCGTTGAACGTCTGGAAGGCGAAAAAGATGACCGCTTGAGAATGCGTGGACAGATGGCTTTGGATGGTTTTTCGACTGCAGGGCCGATTGACGCTTACAAATTCTTTGCACTTTCTGCTTCCGTCAAGGTCAAATCAGTCGACGTTCGCAGCGATGAACCGGGAAAAGTTATTGTCACCATTCTATCAACAGAGGGCGACGGTACTGCTGTTCGCAGGGAAAGCGTACCAGAAAACAAAATAACGGTAACTGACGGAAAAGCAACGCTGCCAGGCAAAAGTATTGACCATCTGGTTGTCAAAGACGTTTCCGGCGGTCAGACATACAAAGAAAACTTTGACTACACTTTTGATAAAGCAAATTCGCTGCTTGCAGTTACTGTTGACTCCAAAATATCAAACAACACCGAGCTACTGGTTTCCTATGAACGGGCAGATGTACTGGAACTGGTAGAGCTGGCGCTCAACCATGAGGATGCCAGACCGCTGACCGACCATGTGAGTGTGGTTTCGGCGGAAATTATCAAATACAGCATTTCGGCACATATTACCGTTTACGCCGGCCCGTCATTCTCGGTGGTCGAGGACGCTGCCAACGATGCCATTAAGATATATACCAATGAACGCCACGCCATGGGCGAACTGGTGGCAATTTCCGGCATCTATCAGGCTTTGCACGTCAACGGCGTCAAAAAAGTCCAGCTTGATCAGCCGTTACAGGATATTGAGACAACCAAATTGCAGGCGGCTTATTGCGAAAAAATCAGCTTAACAATGGAAATTTTTAATGAGTAACGAATTCAAGAGCCTGTTACCGCCAAATGCTTCAAAATTACTGAGAGATTTAGAGAAAACCGGCAGCAGGCTTTCCTTTCTGGAGATTCTAAACCGTTACCTGCGAAATCCGGAAAAATGTCCGGAACATCTTCTGCCATGGCTGGGTTGGGCTTTATCGGTGGACGTTTGGAATGAAACCTGGGCGGAATCTATCCGGCGCAATGTCATTAAGGCCAGTATCAGTGTTCATCGGCACAAGGGTACGCTCGGCGCCCTCAAACGGGCATTGGAAGCCTTTGAATTTGACCATGTCACAATTGAGGAATGGTTTGATTATGGCGGTGATCCTTATACATTCCGGGTTTTTATCGAAGTTGTAACTGAGGGATTTGACATCAATGACCTGACGGAAGTTCAGGCGGTCATTAACCAAACCAAGAATGTCCGCTCTCATCTAGAGATGCTGCGGGCTTTTCTGTGTACGACTTCGGAAACGCCCCGGCTAGGAAGTGCTTTTTCTACCGGCGAAATAACAACAATTTACGGTCTTGAGGTTTTTGAGATATGACAGATGCCGCTGCAGCAAAAGAGTTTTATTCAATCGTTACGCAAAAAGGGCTTGAAAAGCTGGCTAAGACCAAAGTAACCGGTAAAAATGTCAATCTGACCCATATGGCGGTCGGCGATGGAAACGGTAATTATTATACTTTGGATAAAAGCCAGACAGAGCTGGTGCGGGAACTACATCGTTCCTAACTCACTCTGGTACAAGTAGACAGTAAATATCCCAACCAAATTATTATTGAGGCCGCTGTTGCCGCCGAAATCGGCGGCTTTTTTATTCGGGAAATCGGTATCTTTGATGAAAACAGCGACTTGTTTGCTGTTGGTAAATATCCGGTAACCTATAAGCCGCAGAGCGAAAGCGGTTCATCCAAAGACCTGTATATCCGTATGGTGCTTGGGTTTTCGGAAGCTCCGAATATTGACATCTATATCAATCCGCATAATTCAGTGGTCAGCTCGGACAAGTTTGAAGCTCTGCAACTCAAGCTGGACGACTATGCCCTGAAAGATTTCAGTAACGCGGCAGAACACCAGAAACTCCCCGGATTACAAGGCGGAAATACTACAGAACGGTATCATCTGTCCAAACACGAACAGTCAACGGTTTCCTCTCTGGATGTCCTGATTGCTGGCGACAATAAAGACAAAACCGTTATTCTTAACGAAAAAGGCGATGGTTTTACGGTTACGCCGTCCAAAGAAATCTTCCAGAATATCTTTGTCGTCACAGGAAATACAGTTGAGGTATCCGAAAAATACTCAATCTATAAGAAAACCATCAGCGCTAATACTGCTTTGGACTTCAATGTTACCAAGGCAAACATCTATCAGAAAGTCATTACTTTTGAGCTTTTTATTGAGATGCCGACTAAATTTAATGTCTCTTTCGTTCAAGCGGCACAGATACATTGGCTAAACGATGATGTGGCAGAGTTTGACGAAGCCGGAAATTATCTGCTGGCTTTCCGTTCTTTTGACAATGGCGTTTCTTGGGTAGGCAGCTTACAGGGAATGTGGACATGACGATAAAGACCAAAATCACGCCTTTAGGTGCCGGAAATAAAGTCTTTTATGCCGTAGGACAGGTTCTTTTTGAAAGCGGAGTACCCGGAACTTATTCTTTGGAGGTTTTGACCAAGGTTTTTTGCGATATATGGATCAGCGGCGGCGGTGGCGGTGGTTCAAATGGTGCCGGTGGAACGGGAGCTACTCTTCACATTCAAGGCATCTTGCTGCCGGGCTCTTATGTCTTAGTCGTTGGAAACTTTGGCGATGGTGCCGGTGCTTATGTTCGTAATAACAATGGTAAACCCGGCGGAGTTTCTTCTATTACCGGCCCATCCTGCAAAATTACGGCAAACGGCGGATTAGGCCGCAACGGACGCCGAAACGGCGGTGGCGGCGGTACGGTTGGTGCTTTAAGTTATCAGCTGGCACAGACTACTAATACATTGTTTCAATCTCAGGAAGGAGTTTCTTATGCTTTATCTTACATAGACAATACATCATCTGGTTATGGGGCCGGCGGAATCGCTCAAGGAAATGATGAAGGCGCCGGATATTCTGGAAAAACAG
>ENA-UOJF01001114-UOJF01001114.1-human-gut-metagenome-genome-assembly--contig:-P74-NODE-1114-length-19686-cov-42.645102_pt1 | contig 19686 bp, 10 predicted proteins | sample MGYA00242344_ERZ723891 | MGnify/ENA metagenome assembly ERZ723891 | reverse complement strand
GCCGCACCTCGCTCGCCGTATCGGCACTTAGAATTATGCGGTATTGCCTTTACAACTTCACAAGTATCTCCCCCGCACCGGAATCCGATTGCCCTTTTCCCCTATCCCCCAACCGCGCGTACCGTTCATCTTCATCCGCTCCCCCACCCCAAAACAAAAGGCATGTGCCCCCTTATCTCTATTATAAGGTGGGCACATGCCGTTACATTATCATGATTTTATCACGCCAAAGTCATCAGGCAATGCAGCCATCGGCAAAGCTGTTGCGCTTGGCTTTCTCTTTCTGCTGGTTGCGCTTGGCGATGATTTCTTTGCTCAGGCCAATACGGTTGGTCTTGAAGTGGAAGAACGGGCGTTCCGGTACGGTGAAAATCTCCACCGGACGCATGTAACGTTCCGGCAGGCAGGCATTGATCTTATCGCGCACATCGTCCAAGGTGTAACCATCTTTGAGCTGGACGTACAGGTACGGCAGGAAGCAGCCTTCGTGCTCATCATCCGGCACGATAACAAAGAACTCGTCCTTGATGCCCTTGATGTCGGCATCGGCCACGATGTTCTCCAGCGGCTGCACCATCAGGTCGCCGCCGCCAAAGCGCGGGGATGCGCCGCGGGTCATCGTGTAGAGCACACCGTCCTCGGACATATAGCCAATATCGCCGGTGTGCAGCCAGGTCTTGCCGTCTGCGTGGACCTGCAGTGCCTTGGCGGTTGCTTCGGGGCGGTCATAGCCCAGCATCACGCCGGGGCCCGTCATGCAGATCTCACCGGGGGTATTGTAGGTCAGCTCTTCCTGGGTGCCGGGCTTGAAGATGCTGATGACGCTGTGGATCATCGGCACACCAACGTTGCCGTCACGCACCGGGAACGGAGCCATGGGCAGAGTGGCGTTGGAGCCGGCCTCGCTGCTGCCGTAGCCGGCAGTAAAGCGCAGGTTGCAGTTATGCTGCTTGAGAAACTCCTCAACATTGCGCAGCTGCTTGTTGTTGAATGCCTCGCAGCCGGCGCCGATGGCCAGCATGTGGGACATATCATAGTCAGCCGGAAGACGCTTGCTGCGGCGGATAACCTCCACAAACATGGGGATCAGGGGCCAGTTGTTGGGGCGGTAGCGCATCATTTCCAGGTCAACATCGTACACATCCACAAACGGATCCAGAATGAGCAGCATACCGCCGGCCAGGGGCAGCAGCATCATGGAAACCACAACAGCGATCAGAGCCGGGGGCAGGATGGTCAGCAGCCAGGTGGGGCGGAATTTATCCGAAGAGCCATAAAAGTTCATCTGGGCCAGCACGCCGATGATGCTGTGTGCAGAATGGATGACCTGCTTGGAAGGACCGGTGGAACCGCTGGTGTAGGCGCGCAGCAGCGGGCGGTCAATGTTGACAGGAGCGGGCACAAAGCCGCGGAAACGCTGGCCCATGTTACAGAAATCAGCCCACATCATGGTATCAGAGCCACGGGCGGGAACATCCGGATACAGGGCATCCAGGGAATGCTGCAGGTAAACCGGCATAGCGGCGCGGTCGCCGCTTTCCAGAGCGGGAACGATAACATAGGTATTCACGTTGGTCTGCTCACGGTAGGCTTCGATTTCGGCCTTGGAGAAGAAGTCGTGAACAAAAATCACCTTGGCATTGGCTTTCTGAACAGCTTCAATGTTTTCTTCCAGGGTGTTGTCACGGCACAGCAGCGAAGCGCCGATGCGCTCGGCTGCCAGCAGCAGATAAATGAATTCCGGCACAGAACGCAGGAACACGGGGATCTGATCCCCCTGCTTGACGCCAAGCACCTGCAGAGCGCGGGCGGTGGCGTCCACCTTACGGAACACGGTACCCCAGGTGATATCCACGCCATAGTAGTGCATGGCAACCACGTTAGGGTCTGCAGCGCGCACGGAGAGGTACTGCTCCACGGTGCAGGCCGGAACCTGGATACCGCGCAAAACTTCTGGATAGAACTTCATCCAGGGGCGGTCAATGCTGGGCTTGCCAGTCAACATCGCATTTTCATTCATTGCAATTTCCTCCAAATGTCTTTCCCTTATAGTTGCAGGGAATTAAATTATCCAAATCAAATCACGCCAAACCTTTATGGCGCTTTCCCCTGCTGTGCACATCGTTGCACAGCGTCGCCGAACCATAATGCTACAATTATCTTCGGTGCTGAACATAGTATACCATTCCTGTTTACGGAAAGCACGAGAATCCCATGGCACAAATTTCCAGAAATTGATTCCGCATGATTCACTTTTTTCACATAGATTTTCACGCTTTGGCATGGAGTTTTCTTGCAATTTCATTTTTCTCGGTGCAACAAAAGCCCCAGCTACCGCAGCAGCCAGGGCTTTATGTTTATGCGTATGTATGTTGTATTTTTAGATTTTGTTCATCCAGGTCTCTTGCAGTTCTTCCATTTCATCACTTTTGGCGCGGGTAATCAGATGGATTCCCTGCAGGACATGATGGATGTGCTCCGCAATGGCGTTGCGCTCTTTTGTCACGTTCTGGTCATCCAAATTCCAGACCTGATCAAAATATTCACTCAGGCGGTCTTCCATCACACTGTTGTTGACCATTGCAATCCGGTTGATGGGGCAGTTGTTATCCAGCCGAAGATACGATGCAGCGCCAGAAAGGAACATATTGGGGTCCGCCACATACTGGAAATCGTTCACAATGCGGCCGCTGATCAAGCGGATTTCAAGTTTTTCACGCTGCTTGCAAAGCTGCAGCACATAGCTGATGCACCGGCTGCGCTGATCCGGGGTAAGGTTGACCTTGTAACTGAAAAAGTCCAGCTCGCCGGAAACCGCCATGGAGGAAAATGCAGCTTCATAAATCAGGATGCGGATGTTTGTTTCCTCCACCACACCTTTGGCAAGGTTGTGTACGCTACGCAGCTCCGCAGGGGTAGCACCCAAAAAATCTTTCAGCTCGGCCTCGTGGGCGGTCAGGATCTCTTCAAACAAGTCATCCGGCAGCAGAAGCTCATTCAGGTGGCCGAACATCCACCGCAGATTGGAGGCCAGCAGCGTGTGCATATAGTCGTACTGGCTGATCAGCTGGCGCATGCTGGTATCGCGGAAAAGCTGGTCATCCCGCACGCAGAGCTTGGAGAAGTTATCATACAGGCTTTCGCAGTTCTGCGGGTCCTCGGTGGCGGTAACGGCGGCGCAGCGGCTGTGGCTGACCAGCAGGCCGGTAATGGCAAAATCGCCCTTGACCACAAACACCGCGCGCCCGGCAGCCGCGGTGCTGCCAAACAGCTTGAAATGAATATGGCTGAAGTTGGTCAACACGTTGATAATGAGCGCGGCATCATAGATGGGGTCCCATTTTTCGCGGCTGATATCGATCATCAGCTTGAAATAGACGTTATCATAGCTGCGCTGGTCCACCAGCTGGCCGTTTTGCAGGTTGGCAACTTTCAGGCGGTATTCGCGCGCCATTTCCATCAGGTCCATCACAGCCACAATGTCCAGCTGGCTGACGCGGCGCAGCACGGGGTGCGCCATTTTGGTCAGGTATTGCAGCATGTTCAGCTCGGCCCAAAAGTCCGTATAGGGGCCAATGCGCGCCTCGCCGCTGTCCAGCTCCTCTTGCAAATAATCATATTCAGCAATCAGGTTATCATAAATGGCGGCTTTCAGGTCACTGGGGATGCTAACACTGTATTCCCGCAGCAGCAGGTCACGGCCATCATCGGTGGCTTCATCCACCACGCAGGCACTGATGCCCTCCATCACGCGCTTTTCAGTCTTTTTGGCAGGCAGCATGCGGCCGCTGACCCATTTGCTGATATAGGAAACATCGTATTGCAGGCGCTTGGCCAGGGTATAGTTCTTGACCTCCGCAACTTCCAGCAAATGCTCCAGCAGAATGCTGAATCTATTTTTATCTTCCATTGCACCAAATCCTCTTCACCCATTTAGTTTGCACTTTTCTTTTATTCTATTATACAAGTTCCATATTTCGATTGCAAATTCAAATGATAACAGGTAAGGAAAAAATGAAGAAAATATATTAAAATCTTTCACAATTCGCGGCCGCATTCTTTGGCATTCATGCCAGTTTGTTGTTTTTTTGTTGTTTGAACTGACAAAGTTTGTTTGTTCTGCTTGTGATATCCTCCAAAAATTATACTTCGCGCGCCATATTTGCCAAATTTAGCCGCAGCTTTTTAGTAGGTTTTGCCCTTGCACCGGCCTGATGTGCTCGCCATGTTTTTGTGTGTTGCCTTTATTATGCGGGTAAGGTAAATTGCGATTTTTTAATCGTGTACTATTTCTAGCTTTCGGCGGGGTGGGGTCCCCCGCCCTACTGATTGTTTAAGGGTGTGCTGCCCATTATAATTTGTTCTGTAGGGAACGGTCTTGACCGTTCCGAGGCCTTGTCCGATTGGTCGTGATGGGATTTGTGGCAGGGCAAGGTGCCTGCGGGCGCAGTGACTGTTCCAAGGCGTTGGATTCGATTGCTTTAGGTTTGCGGCAAGGAACCACCCCTCAGGCCGCTTCGCGTCCAGCTCCCCTCCAGGGGAGCCACCACAATCATGGGGTTCCCCGCCCTACTGGCCTGGCAAATATTTCACCGAACCTAGCCCACAAATACAAAAATGCCGCAGCAGACTGTTACATCTGCTGCGGCATTTCTATTTAGGGGTTAATGGGCTGGGTTACAGCTCATTGTTCCGGCTGTGGAATTACTGCCGAATGCCGGTGTTCTTATCGAAATGATAAGTGCGGCCATCGATGACTGCATCGCCCTTAGCCATGGTGCCATAGATCGGGTCGAAATAGTAACGCTTGTCAGCGCTCCAGCCCTTGATCATGTGGCCCTGTGCATCGTAACGGACCCACTTGCCGGTACCATCGGGCCTATCAGCCCACTGGCCAGCTTCGGATTCCTGATAGACATCCTTGCTGGTGGCTTTCTTGCCCTGATCAACAGAGTCCAGCCAGTACCAAGCATCGGAAGCCGGGTCATAGATTTCCTTGCCGCGGCCATCCAGGCCCTGGCGAACGCCCTTTTCGTACCAGAAGTCAGCGCCTTTGATGGTCAGCCACTGGCCGTCCAGAGCGATACCGGTGTACTCGTCAAATGCGCAAGGTACACCGTCAATATCGCCTGCGCCCTTAGCCATAGCGCCGGTGATCAGGTCAAAGTAGTAGGTGCCCTTATCGGTCGTCTGCCAGCCCTTGATCATGTGGCCGTTCTCATCGTAACGGACCCACTTGCCGGTGCCATCGGGCTTATCAGCCCACTGGCCGGCGGCGGATTCCTGGTAAACGTCCTTGTTGACGGTCATTGCGCCGCCCTGGACAGCATCCAGCCAGTACCAGGCGTCGGAATCGGGATCATAGATCTCTTTGCCGCGGCCGGTGGTACCCTGCTTCACGCCCTTTTCGTACCAGTACTTCTTGCCGTTTTCTTCAACCCAGCCGTTCTTCTCGCCGTACTTGGCGGTGTAGTCCTTGCCGTTGAAGTTGACAGTAGCGGTGGTAACGCCGCTGGTCTGCTTTACCGTTGCATCCACGAACTGTGCGCTTGCGCAGTTCTTATCGGTGCAGGTAAAGACAGCCATTGCGGTAATGGTGGTCTTTTCAGCGGCACCATGAACGGTGCGCGTTTCGGGTTCAGTAGACGGTGCCTCTCCAAAGGTTGCTTCAAACTTCACATAGTTTGCAGGCATAGTGAAGGTATACGTGTAATTGTTATTCAATACCTTCTGCGTAATATTTTCGCCGGTATTGCCAACATAATAGATCGCATCGGTCAATACGTAGGTGGTACCATTCGGCTTGAAAGTAGCTGCAACTTCTGTACCTTCCGCAAAGCGGGTCTCACCATCATCAGTAAATGTGACAGTGCCCTCGCCCTCCGTCTCAACTACAATGCCATACTTAACAGTCGTGAACTGTACACTGACGGTCACATCAGCAGCAGGCATTGCAAAGGTGTAGGTGTTGGCTTCGGTGCCTTCTGCCACCGTAACGGTCTGCTCGGTGCCCTCTGCATCGGTGTAAGTAACCTTCAGGCCATTTTCTGCCAGCTGTGCAAGCTTATACATGTCATCAGCCGGGGTAACGGTCAGGGTAACAGTATCGCCAGACTTCAGACCCTCAAGCTTTTCAGTTTCCTGTCCATTGACCGTAACTGTGCCTTCACCGCCCTTAGTTGCGGTAACGCTGTAGGTTTTAGCCTTAACAGGCTCAAACGCAGCGCTAACGGTAACATCAGCGGCAGGCATCGTGAAGGTGTAGGTGTTTTCCTTACCGTCTACTGCCTTAAAGTCGTTAATTTCTTTCTTCGTTCCGCCATCCGTATAAGTAGCTTTCAGGCTGCCGTCCGTGTACTTAAAGTTGGTATTCGGGGTAACGGTAACAGTAACAACATCCTTCGCAGCTGCGGTTTTCGGCTCTACGCCCACAGTGCCGTTTTCAACAGTACCCGCCACAGTAACGTTATACTTCTTAACCTCTTCAAACGCTGCGCTGACAGTTGCATCGCCAGCGGGCATTGCAAAGGTGTAAGTGTTGGCCTTTTCTGTGTCAGGAGTTGCTTTCAGGGTCTGATTGTCGCCGTAAGTAACCACCACACCGTCAGCCGTCAGGGTATAGCCATCCTTCGGGGTAGCCACAACGGTAACGCTGGTGCCCTCAGCAACCTTATCCAGGTCAGCTTCGGGGCTGGTGATCTTCAACGTATCCTTGTTAGCATCGGCCACCTTGACCGCATAGGTCTTAGCGGCTTTGGTAACATTGATGGTCACATCGCCGTCCGGCATGGTGAAGGTGTAAACCGTCTTAGCCTTTTCGGTGGTAGCCTGGGCTGCGGCTTCGTCCTGCGCTGCTTCCTGAACTTCAGTCAGAGCAACATCGGTATCGCCGTTCTTTGCGGTAACGGTAACGATATCGGTGCCTTCCTTTTCTACGGTCAGGGTAACGGTATCGTCCTTGATGTAGGTGTTGCTGGTGGTGCCCAGGGTCAGGGTAACGCCATCAACTTTATTCAGGGTAACGGTGTGGGGGGTGCTTTCGGTTGCGGTATGGCAATCAGAGCACAGGTACACATTGTTGCCAACGGACTTGGTTTCCAGCTCGTCCAGAGCCCAGGTATGGCCCTTGGGCAGTGCGCCGTCAGCGTACACCTTTTCACCCTTGGTCAGGCCGTACTTGGTGGTGCGGTCCTGGGTGTAAGCGGGGGTATCGCACCATGCTGCAACGGAAACATTGGTGGTTGCGCCGCTGCTCAGGTCGCTGACCATGTCGGACATCGGCATGGTTTCAACCAGGTTAGCGCACCACATGAACTCTTCGTTCTTGTTCTTCTCGTCAGAGCTGCCCATGTTCTGGTTGTAACTCGGGTTGTAGTTCCAGGACTCGGTCTTGTAGCTCTTACGGTTTGCATAAGAAGTGCCGGAGGCATCGGTCTTGACTTCTGCCTTGCCGTCCACCAGTTCCTTATAGGTGTTGGACAGGTTGGTGCCGACAGAAACGACCAGCTGATCCTTGGTGGTGTTGATGCCGGTGATCACAGTCTGGCCCTGCTGGGTGGTGGTAGCAAAGCTGTAGCTGTCACGCAGGGTCAGGCCCGCCAGAGGATGGTTCTTGAAGGTGCCCAGATACTTCACACTGCTGGTATCCTGGGCGCTATCCATGATAACCATGCTCATGCCGGGAAAGTGGGTATCGGGAACCATGTTGCCGTCCTTATCCTTGGTCAGCTTAATGCCGCCATAGACGGTGTTGTATTCCTTCACTTCTTCCACTGCGCCGGTGGTCGGGTCCATACGGTAGATGGCGTTGTTGACGTTGAAGTACAGCTTGCCATCATACAGTGCGGTAGAGTGTACCAGTGCGGGGTAGATCCGCTTTGCAGCAGCGTCTGCCAGGCACTCGGTGTTCAGGTTGTTTTCAACCTTGGTATGCTTATCTTTTGCACTGGTATCGATCTTATAGATGGTGCCAGCTTCGGCCAGGACCTTGGCATTGCTGTCGTCATCATTGAAGTTGCTGCTGGTTTCCTTCAGATCGTTGTAGTACATCAGGATGATATCAAACGGGTCATCCGTCTTGGTAAAGCTGCTCATGCTGAAGTTGAAGCCGCCGGAGCTGCTGGAATCCTCTTTGCGGATATAGTAGTTCGCATTACGCGGACGTGCTTCCAGAGTATCGGGGCCCTGGTTCTGCATCTTCTTCATGAACTGCTGCATCTGGGAGTTGTTACCAGAGCTGCCGGAACCAGAGTTGCCGTTGTTGCCGTTCTCGGACTGCTGGCGGCGCATGTTGTTATACAGGTTCTGGTTGGTCGTGGTATCAACGTAATAGAAGTAATTATTGTCGAAGTAGATGGGGCTGCAGATAGAGGTGAACCAAGTATCCTCGTAGCAGGTATCGGTGTAACGGGTCTCGTTCTTGTTCTCCGCCTTGGTGTAAGAGTAATGCGGCTTGCCGTTGTTCAACACAACATTGCCGTCATCATCCACATCGGGATTCTTGTTCTTGGTGTAGGTGTAGCCATCGTACAGCGAGTCAATGTAATCATAGTACTTGCTGTAACGGCCTTCCAGACCGGAGGGAGAAACCAGGAAGTTGACATGGCGCAGGTCGCCTGCGTTCTCAACGCGGGTCTGGGCCATGCACTCGGTGTTCACGTCATCATAGCAGACGTCAACATAGTACCAGTTCTTGTTGGCTTCGCCGGTGGTCATCGTAGCAGAGTTGCTGTCGCCCTGCAGCTTGTTGACCTTGACTGCGTTGAAGTAGTGGACGTTGTTGAACATGCCGCCGCCGAACGCATTACCGGCAACACTGGTATCAGAAGTATCGCAGTAATACAGGATCTGGGCAAAGTCAACAACAGCGTTATCGCCTACTTCATCGGGGGTCTTCCAAACTTCTTTGCCGTCAACGGTCTTTTTATAGATTTCCTTGTTGTCAGGCAAATTCTGGACCATGTAGTTAAATGCAGCTGCATAGCCCAGGCAGATGCAGCCATACTCAACGCCCTTAGCGCCGATCTCGCCGCCCAGCAGGGCACCGAAAGCAGTCGTCTGGATGGGGTCGTTGTTGCCGCCGCCGGTGATATCGCCCATGGAGCCCATATCGAATTCTGCAACCTGGGAGATCCAGTCGTGCAGGACCAGCAGCTTGGTGACATAGTCAGCGTCACCCAGCTCGGCAACCTGTGCCAAGCCTGCATCACGGATGTCTTTCAGAGCTTCGCCATAGTTCATGACGTAAGACATGAACGCCTGCGGCAGCATGTTCAGCATGAATGCCATGGTGGTCGGCGGGACATTATCGTTCGGATCAATGCTGCACAATATCTTGATTGCGCCCATGGTGCCGGTGATGCTGCCATCCTCGCCCTGCTTCTGAACGCCCTTGGAGGTCCAGAACGGGGCAACCACGCCGAAGTACTCTGCTTCGTCCTGGTTGAACTGCGACAGCTGGAAGTAGTAGTAGTTCATCTGCGCAGTCGAGACATCGTAAGTATTGGTGACCTGGTTGCCCTGGTCGTCCACATACACGGCAGTCTTCTGGCTGTCGTACAGCAGCAGGCTGTTCTTGCCCTTGTTGTCGCCGCTCTGATAGGTGAAGTTCACCTTGCTTGCGTCAACCGGGTTGTTCTGCATATCGTACCAGTTGCCGCCATCCATTGCGGACACCAGGGTAACGCCGGTGCCGCCGGAGGTGGTATCCAGGGTCGGGGTGCCGCCCACGTTGATGTAGACGGAATTGTCATTCTGGTCTACCACAACGCTGACCGGCATGGTCATTGCCGGCTGGGTTTTGATTTCTTCGCCGCAGACAGCGCACTTGAAGGTGACGCTGGTGCATTCCCAGTCAATGGTAACGGGAGCGCCGGCAGAAATTTTGCCGGTTTCGCTGTCATAGAACAGCTGGGCGTTGCTGTAGTCATCGGCCAGCTTGCCCTCGACCTTCTTCATTTCCCAGTTGAAGGTAGCAACAAAGTTGCCATCTGCATCCTTGGACACGGTATGGCTCTGGCAGGGCAGGGCGGCAATGTCGTCGGTGCGGGTGGTGGGTTCCTTGTATTCCTTCTTAAGCGGGCTCTTGTCAGCGGGCACGCTGGCAGAGTAAACGGTCTTGCCGGCAACGCCGGGCTTTGCATCGGTGGTATTCTTGGTTACGGTGCCTTCTACCTTCTGGTAGGCATCGTCCTTTTCACAGGTATACACAGCGGTGTAAGCCCAGCCGTCATCGGTCTTGGTCCAGTAACCATCGGGGGTTTCCTTCCAGGTATGGGTGTGGCCATCCTCCGGGTTGGTGTCATTCCAGTACCATTTCGGCTCGCCATAGGTATGGCCGTCTGCAGCGGCGCTGGCCGCAAAGGTATCGGAGTTTTCAGCAACGTAAGCCTGTGCGTAGCTGTCAGCCTGCTGCGCAATCACTTCATCATCGCTGTTGGTCATGGACTCCATCGCAGAGGTCATGCCGGAGCTGCCGGTAAAGGTAACGGCGGTCACAACGCCTGCGGCGTTCGTCTCATAGCCCAGGTCGGTAACGGCGCTGGACAGATGATACGTTTTGATGGTGGCAGCCATCACCGATGCCATCTCGTCCTTGTTCAGGCCATAGGCTTCGGTGTTGATCTTGCCGGCTGCGGCGTTGGCGTACATGGCATCGGCCAGTGCATTTTCCAACGCTGCAAGGCTCATGCCCGCCTTGCTCTGTGCAGTCGCTTCCAGCTTGGCATCGTCCTGCTCCAGTTCATGCACTTCGCCCTGGGCAGCCAGCGTTTGGGCTGTCTGCTTGATCAGGTCTGCGGTGCTGGTGAACTTGGGCAGGGACTGCACAGCGCTGGCCGCGCTTGCTGCGCTAGCTGCAACAGACTGCGCTGCCGAAGAATCAATCTTGGTAGTTTCGGCTGCTGCGGGAAGCGCCACGCTTTGGGCAACCATGGCTGCTGCCAACACGGATGCACCAAAACGCTGAAGGTTTTTCTTCATAGTTTTATCCTCCCTTAAGTGTTACTACTTTCCCCTTTTGTGTGAAAAGTGGTACGGCAGATGTGCGGCACTTTGCAGGTGTTGATTGCAAAACGCCTGGTTGTGCTCCCCTCGGTCTGGCGATCCCTTGCCGGGCTGCGGCCTGCTTTTGGGGCTTTTGGCCCCGGCACAGCGGCTGACAAAACGTTGTACCGGCTGCATGCCTTGATCCCGCAAATGATAACCATTCCGACACATCTAGGTATATACATTATATCACAGTTGCCAGAATTTGCATAGTTAATTAGAGCGGTTTCTATCTAAATTTTTGTCCTTGAATCAACTGAAACCTGTTTTTCGCACATTATTTGCGCTGCGGTGCGGTGACCCTTTGGCGGTATTTATTAACATTTTTGAATGGTTTATTCCTGATTTTATCAAATGATTAAACATTTACCCCGATAATGTTCTTTGCAATCTCTTAATCCAATCACCCGGTATTGTAATCGCGCATTTTTTGCCATTTCGGTTTGGCTTGTTGTTGAGAGATTTGGCAGAGATTGGAGGAAACTTGAAGGGAAAATTGGAGGTTGAGAATTGCCCATTATAAATTGTACTGTAGAGAGCGTTCCTGACCGTTCCGAAAACTTAGGGATAGATCAACCCTTGCCCCTTAACCGCGACCTGAAATACACCTTCCCAAGGTAGGGCGGTGTGAGTGCCCCCTCCTGCTCCACTTTTTCAAAGTTCCGAATGGTGTCCTCTCCCCTATCTACAATTTCTGATGTTTTCATGATGCCTTCCTTGGTCTTCCACACCCGGCCTTTGCCCCCTCCCCGTCCCATAAGTCCGTACACAACAAAAAGGCCCCTGCCTTAACAGCAGGAGCCTTGAAAGCTATATCACAAGCCGAAAATTACTTCTCGATCTTGGAAACAACGCCGGAACCAACAGTGTGGCCGCCTTCGCGGATAGCGAAACGCATGCCTTCTTCCATGGCAACCGGGGTGATCAGCTCAACGTGCATATCAACGTTGTCGCCGGGCATGCACATCTCAGTGCCTTCGGGCAGGGTGATGATGCCGGTAACGTCGGTGGTACGGAAGTAGAACTGAGGACGATAGTTGTTGAAGAACGGGGTATGACGGCCGCCTTCTTCCTTCTTCAGGACGTAAACATGGCCATCGAAAGTGGTGTGGGGATGAACAGAGCCGGGAACAGCCAGAACCTGGCCACGCTCGATCTGGTCACGGTCAATACCACGCAGCAGAGCGCCGATGTTGTCGCCAGCCTGAGCGAACTCGAGGCTCTTGCGGAACATTTCCAGACCAGTGATGGTGGTGGTCAGCTTCTCTTCCTTCAGACCAACGATTTCCATCTGATCGCCGACATGAGCAGTACCACGCTCAACACGACCGGTAGCAACGGTGCCACGGCCGGAGATGGTCATAACGTCCTCAACGGGCATCAGGAACGGCTTATCAGCAGCACGGTCCGGGGTCGGGATGTAGCTGTCAACAGCGTCCATCAGCTCCCAAATGCACTTGTATTCCGGAGCATCGGGATCCTTGGAAGTGCTCTCCAGAGCCTTCAGAGCGGAGCCACGGATGATCGGGGTGTTGTCGCCATCGAAATCCTGGCTGTCCAGCAGTTCGCGAACTTCCATTTCGACCAGGTCGAGCAGCTCTTCGTCGTCAACCATGTCGCACTTGTTCAGGAACACAACGATCTTGGGCACGCCAACCTGACGAGCCAGCAGGATGTGCTCACGGGTCTGCGGCATCGGGCCATCGGTTGCAGCAACAACCAGGATAGCGCCGTCCATCTGAGCAGCACCGGTGATCATGTTCTTGATGTAGTCAGCATGGCCCGGGCAGTCAACGTGGGCATAGTGACGCTTCGCGGTGTGGTACTCAACGTGAGCGGTGTTGATCGTGATACCACGAGCCTTCTCTTCAGGAGCCTTATCGATGCTGGAGTAATCCATGAAATCGGCGTCGCCCTTCAGAGCCAGAACCTTGGTGATAGCGGCAGTCAGAGTGGTCTTGCCGTGGTCAACGTGACCGATGGTACCGATGTTGACATGCTCCAAAGAGCGGTCAAATTTTTCCTTTTCAGCCATTGGAAGTATCCTCCTTTAATTCAAACAGATAAAATAGCCTGTTGTAAGGCTATCATACTAGATTTTTCAAGAAAAATCAAGTATTTTGCGCGAATTTGTGCAGAATCAGCCCTTATTGCGCTCGGTCATGATCTTATCTGCAACACTCTTGGGAACCTGCTGGTAATCAGCCGGCTCCATGGAGTACTGGCCACGGCCCTGGGTCTTGGAACGCAGGTCAGTAGCGTAACCGAACATCTCGGACAGAGGAACCATAGCGGTGACACGGGCAGTGCCATCGGTGGATTCCTGGTTCTGGATCGCGCCGCGGCGGCTGTTCAAGTCGCCAATGACGTTGCCCATATACTCGTCAGGAACAACAACGTCAACCTTCATGATGGGCTCCATAATGACGGGATCAGCCTTCTTCATAGCATCCTTGAATGCCATGGAGCCGGCGATGGAGAACGCCATTTCAGAGGAGTCAACTTCATGATAGGAGCCGTCCCACAGAGTGACCTTGACATCCACGACGGGATAGCCAGCCAGAATGCCGGACTTCATCGCGCCCTGGATACCGTTGTCAACAGCGGGGATGTATTCCTTCGGGATAGCGCCGCCAACAATACCGTTGACAAACTCATAACCCTTACCCGGGTTGGGCTCAATCTTGATCTTAACGTGACCATACTGGCCCTTACCACCGGACTGACGTGCGTACTTGGTTTCCTGGTTAGCATCCTTGCGGATGGTTTCACGGTAGGCAACCTGAGGTGCGCCAACGTTAGCTTCGACCTTAAACTCGCGGAGCAGACGGTCCACGATGATTTCCAGGTGGAGCTCGCCCATGCCGGCGATGATGGTCTGACCGGTTTCTTCATCGGTCCAGGTACGGAAAGTCGGGTCCTCTTCAGCCAGCTTAGACAGGGCAATACCCATCTTCTCGCTGCCAGCCTTGGTCTTGGGCTCGATGGCAACGCGGATAACCGGCTCGGGGAAGTTCATGGACTCGAGGATGATGGGATGCTTCTCATCGCACAGGGTATCACCAGTGGTGGTGTTCTTCAGACCAACAGCAGCGGCGATATCGCCAGCGTAGCAGATGTCGATATCCTTACGGTTGTTTGCATGCATCTGCAGGATACGGCCGATACGCTCGTCCTGATCCTTAACAGAGTTGTAAACAGTGGTGCCAGCCTCAACGGTACCAGAGTACACGCGGAAGAAGCACAGCTTACCGACATACGGGTCAGTCATAATCTTGAATGCCAGTGCAGAGAACGGCTGATCATCGGAAGAAGTGCGATCTTCTTCCTCGCCAGTCTCCGGGTTGGTGCCCTTGATGGCCGCAACGTCGGTCGGAGCAGGCATATAATCAACGATTGCATCCAACAGTTTCTGAACGCCACGGTTCTTGTAAGAAGAGCCGCAGACAACAGGAACGATCTCGTTGGAAATAGTAGCCTTACGCAGAGCAGCCTTGATTTCTCCCTTGGTCAGCTCTTCGCCGTCCAGGTACTTCATCATCAGCTCTTCGTCGGTCTCAGCAACAGCTTCGATCAGCTTGTCATGATATTCCTGAGCCTGTTCTTTCAGGTCTTCAGGAATTTCCTCAACGCGCACATCATTGCCCATATCATCATAGTAGATATCGGCTTTCATGTCGATCAGATCGATGATGCCGCGGAAAGTGTCTTCCTGGCCGACAGGCAGCTGGATAGGCACACCGTTGGCATGCAGACGATCATGCATCATCTGTACGCAGCGGAAGAAGTCAGCACCCATGGTATCCATCTTGTTGACGTAAACCATGCGGGGAACCTTGTACTCGTCAGCCTGGCGCCAAACGGTTTCAGACTGAGGCTCAACGCCACCCTTTGCGGCCAGAACGGTAACAGAACCGTCCAGAACACGCAGAGAACGCTGAACTTCAACAGTAAAGTCAACGTGGCCCGGGGTGTCGATGATGTTGATACGATGACGGTTCTTTTTGAACAGAGCCGGATCGTGCTGGGTCTCGGTGTGGCTCCAGTAGCAGGTGGTTGCAGCGGAAGTGATGGTGATACCACGTTCCTGTTCCTGCTCCATCCAGTCCATCGTGGCAGCGCCGTCATGAACTTCGCCGATCTTATGGTTAATACCGGTGTAGTACAGAATGCGCTCGGTGGTGGTGGTCTTGCCTGCGTCGATGTGGGCCATGATACCGATATTTCGGGTCATTTGCAGGGATACGTCTCTCGGCGTTGCCATGGCTTAAACCTCCTCAGTAAGCAGATCAATAACGGTAATGCGCGAAAGCCTTGTTGGCTTCTGCCATCTTGTGGGTATCTTCGCGCTTCTTGACAGCGCCGCCAACGTTGTTGGTAGCGTCGATGATCTCGGCGGCCAGGCGAGCGGACATGGTCTTTTCACCACGGCTGCGGCTGTACAGAGTCAGCCAGCGCAGGCCGAGGGTCTCGCGGCGGGCGGGGCTGACCTCCAGGGGAACCTGGTAGGTGGAGCCGCCGACACGGCGGGCCTTAACTTCGAGGCTGGGCATGATGTTTTCCATGGCCTTCTCGAACATTTCGAGAGGATCGTTGCCGGTCTTCTCTTTGACAGTCTCAAAAGCTTCGTAAACGATCTTCTGAGCGACGCCCTTCTTGCCATCCAGCATGATGCTGTTGACCAGACGGGTGACGAGCTTGGAATTGTAAATAGGATCAGCCAGAACTTCGCGCTTTGCGATTTTACCTCTTCTGGGCATCTTTCTTCCCTCCTTCACATTAATGATATCATCGGTACTCGAAAGTTAAAGAAAACTCCCGTTATGCCACAAAAGGGTCAGCTGACCATTTTATGGCGAAAAGATGTTTCCTTACTTCTTGGCACCGGCCTTGGGACGCTTTGCGCCGTATTTGCTGCGAGCCTGGTTACGGTTTGCAACACCCTGAGTATCCAGAGTACCACGGATGATGTGGTAACGGACACCGGGCAGGTCCTTAACACGACCGCCACGGATCAGGACAACGCTGTGCTCCTGCAGGTTATGGCCGATACCAGGAATGTAGGAGGTGACCTCGATACCATTCGTCAGGCGGACACGGGCAACTTTACGCAGAGCAGAGTTGGGCTTTTTGGGGGTCATGGTACGAACAGCGGTGCAAACACCACGCTTCTGGGGGCTGTTCATGGTGGTGTACTGCTTCTTCTGGGAGTTGTAGCTCTTCTGAAGGGCAGGAGCAGTGCTCTTGGTTACCAGGACCTCACGGCCTTTGCGTACGAGCTGGTTAAAAGTAGGCATTTCTTTTCTCCTTTCTTGATTATTCCGCGCAGTTTTTTGCGGGGGTTGTGCTTCCATTTTGGCCGCACTTGACCCCTTAACTCACGCATTTATTATAATAGCGGATAAACCACGCTCTGTCAAGAGTATTCACAAAAAATATTTCAAATAATCGTGCAAGATGCTGATTTTCTGCACTGGGGGTTCTAATTGTGCGCTTAAGGTGTATCTGAAAACAAAGAATCAGATACACCCTCGGACTTTCCCCTGCTTATTTTGCAGCTTCCAGCTGTGCCACGCAGGCTTCGGCTTCGTCCAGAATGCGGCCGAACTTATCCAGGGCAGCATCCACCGGGGCGGGGGTGGTCAAGTCCACACCGGCATGGCGCAGCTCATCCAGCGGGTAAGCGCTGCCGCCCATGTGCAGGAACTCCAGGTACTTCTTAACAGCCGGTTCGCCGTTCTTCAGGATGCCCTCGGACAATGCCACGGCAGTGGAATAGCCGGTTGCATACTTATAAACATAGAACGGGCGGTAGAAGTGCGGGATGCGTGCCCACTCGTACTGTACTTCGTCATCCACAACCAGCTCCGGTCCAAAGTAGTCCACAATGAGCTTCTTGTACAGATTGTTCAGGGCGGCGGGGTTCAGGGCTTCGCCGCGCTCGGCCATGGCGTGGGCATCGCGCTCAAACTCGGCAAACATCGTCTGGCGGTAGACGGTTCCCTTGAAATTTTCGAGGTACTGATTCAGCAGGGCCAGGCGGGTTGCGGGATCCTGGTTCTTTTCTGCCAGCAGGTGCTCAATGAGCAGGTTCTCGTTGACGGTGGAAGCGACCTCTGCGACAAACAGGGTATAGTCGGCATACTGGGCAGGCTGGGTATGGCGGCTGAACCAGCTGTGCATGCTGTGGCCCATCTCATGCGCAATGGTGGAAACGCTGTCCAGCGTACCGGTAAAGTTGCACATGATATAGGGGTTGGAATCATAGCTGCCGCCGGAGTAAGCGCCGCCGCTCTTGCCCTTGTTGGGGAACACATCGATCCAGCGCTCGGCAAAGCCCTTGCGAACGATGGTGCCGTACTCTTCGCCCAGCGGTGCAACGGCATCCAGAACCATCTGCTTGGCCTGGTCATAGGTGTAATGGGCGCTGACGCCCTTGGTCAGCGGGGCGTACACATCATAGTAGTGCAGCTCGTCCACACCCAGGATGCGCTTGCGCAGAGCAACATAGCGGTACATATCCGGCAGGTGCTTGCGCACAGTAGCCACCAGGTTATCATAGACCTGGCCGGGCACGTTCTCCCCTGCCATGGACATGGCGCGGGAAGATTCATAATGACGGACGGAGGCTTCGGCGGTAGCGGTCTTGACAGCGCCGGAGTAAGAGGCAGCCAGCGTGTTGATGTGCTGGCGGAAGCTCTTGTAGTAGCTTTCAAAGGCATTCTTGCGCAGCACGCGGTCATTGGAGGTTTGCAGCAGGATGTAGTTGGAAGCGGTCAGCTCCACATCGTTGCCCTCGCCATCCTTGACGGAATCGAACACCATGTCGGCGTCTTCCAGGTTATCGGCAACATTTTTCGGGGTGCCGAATGCCTCACCGAAAGCAGCCAGCAGCTTTTCTTCCGGGGCGGTCAGGGTGTGAGGCTTTGCACGCAGCAGGTCTTCCAGAGCAAAACGATAGGGGGCAACCTGCTCGTCAGCCATGATGGCATCCAGGGTTTCCTGCGGCAGTGCCAGGATTTCCGGCTGAGCATAGGCGATGGTACCGACAGCCTTTACATATTTGGCGGTAGCGCGGGCATCCATGCTCTGGGCGTCATCAGCACGGGTATCCTCGCTCAGACGCAGGCTGGTGTAGACAGCCAGGTTTTCCAGTTCACGGAACACGCCGATTTCTGCATCATAAAATTCACGAATGCTGGCAGCGTTGTTCAGCTTGCCCTCCCAGGCAGCCAAAGCTTCAATTTTGGGGTCAATGGCGGCAAAAGCCTTTTCCCATTCCGCATCGCTGGCGTACATTTTGGTCAGGTCCCACTGGTACTGCGGGTCCATCTCTTTGCGTTCTTTCAATGCTTCCGACATGGCGGATTCTCCTTTTCTATATGGTGTCTTTCTGAGCCTGTCAGGGAAGCGTTCTCCCCTGCCCTCCATGCAGGCACCATTCATCCTGCACAGACAAACCCAGTATAAAAGTATTATACACCAAATGTTAGAAAAAACAAATCCGTTTTTATTTAAGGCAATACCGCACAATTCCCGCCTTACGGCTTAAGCACCGCTCCGACGGCTGCGGCACGGCATCTGCGTTGCCAAAATGCTCGATAAGACATCCAGTATTATCTGCGCTTTTGGCTTAGCAGCTGCCGCACCTCGCTCGCCGTATCGGCACTTAGAATTATGCGGTATTGCCTTAACAAAAAGCCTGCGCAGAAACAGTGTTTATGCACGGTTCCTGCACAGGCTCATTTCTCTAACTTTCTTTATTTGTCATTTGCCCGGCTTTCCAGCAGGCTTCTTACTTCTCCTGCCAACGCTTCACTTTCATTTGTCGTAAAGATACAATCAGACTGATCTTTCCTGATTCTGAAAAACACCTGATAGTCTTTATTTCCGCAGAACGTCAGCACATCCAGCATGGGCTCGCTCTCCCCTGCCTGATAAGTAACCCAGAAGCGCAGCCGCAGTGGATTGGGGGTGATTTTTCCCGCCTGTTCATTGGTCACGCCCTTGCGGCAGACAAGATATGCGGTTGTATTCCCCTGGTCGTAAGGCAGGTCCACCCGCTGCATATAAACACCATTTCCCATTGTTTCGCAGTGCTGCATCCATGCAGCAACCTCGGGGTAGCTCTGCCATTCCTCCTGCGGCATACTCCAGATGGCCTTGCTTTGGTAGTTTGCTGATGCCACAAAAGCAACGCTCCATAGAACGAGTGCCAGCAGCATTGCCGCTATCAGATACAACATTCTTTTGCCTGTTGATTTTGCAGCCGCCACAATACCGCTTTTCCCTATTGCTATCAAAAAGAGCACAATCATTAGAATCAGCAAGAGCAGCAGAAGCCCCACTGCCGCGCCAAGCCCAACAAATTGCAGAGCAAACCACAGCAGAATTGCCGCTGCCGCAAGCAGCATCCACTTCTGCTTTGCTGTCAGGCTTTCTGCTTTTTCTGTGTTTGCTAATGTTCCCGATTTTTCCGTTCCCGTTGTCCCTTCTAAATCAGTCGCTTCCATATCCGCTGCTTCCAACGGAATTCCCAGCAGCTGCCGCAGCATAAACAGGTTGGCTGTGCCGGGCAGAGCTTTCCCCGTCTCCCTTAATTAAAGATATTGTTGGGTAAAAAAGAAAGGTCAGTCGATT
>ENA-UOJF01001094-UOJF01001094.1-human-gut-metagenome-genome-assembly--contig:-P74-NODE-1094-length-19933-cov-23.316682_pt1 | contig 19933 bp, 17 predicted proteins | sample MGYA00242344_ERZ723891 | MGnify/ENA metagenome assembly ERZ723891 | reverse complement strand
CTACCATATCTATCAGAAAAAGCCCAGCTCCAGCCGGACTTTTTCGACGAGCTGACCATCCCCCACTCCGATCGGAGTGGGGGATGGTTTTTGTCGATTCTTAGCCTAATTCAGAAAGAATTAAGCAACAGAAACAACGTAGTCAGCGGTGGTGCCGTCTTCAGCGGTAACCGTTATGGTCGCAGTGCTCCATGCGGTACCGTCGTAAGTCAGGGTAACAGCAGAAGCGCTCGCGCCGGCAGACACAGTGGGGGTGATCTCCACGCTGTCACCATTTCCGGCTGTGCCGGTCACGGTAAACTTGATCGTTTTAGCGGTGTTGTCCACGGTAGCGGCCGGATTAACAGCAATATTATTGCCCTTGACAGCAGCGGAGATAACGGTCTTCGCCGCAGACACGGCTTCCTTGATCACGATGGTGGTCACGTCGCCGTCGGTCACCTTGAACCACACGCCGTCGGTCTCATCCTTGGAGATGCCGCCGATGCTGGAGGTGGAGATGGTGCCTTCGGAGTCGATGTAGAACACCTGGCAATCCTTGCTGTAGCTGTAATACGCGCCGTTCAGGCCGATAGCGTCGTTGGCAGCCTTGTCGGTGCCGGTGCCGCTGAACACGCTGCCGTCGGCGGACAGCTTCACAACGCCGTTCTCATCGGTAGCCATGGAGGTGTACAGCGCATAGCTCGTGATCTTGTCGGCAGAGTCGATCGTGGTGATCTCACCGTTGACGATGGCGTCGTAGGTGTAGAAGGTGCCCTTCTTGGTGTCGTAGGAAGCGCCGGTGGTGCTGGAGCCCTTGACGAACACAACGTCCTTGGTGGAGGACTCCACGCTGGTGGTTGCGGCGGTCGCGTCAATGTACACCACGGTGGCGGCGGAGCCGCTCTTCACATAGGCGTTGACCTTCGCAGCAGTGCTGCCGGCCGTGATGGTGGGCACGTTCGCAATGCCGGTGTAGCTGGTGTACACGGTGTCGCTGTTGCCGCTCTTGGTGGCGACCAGGAAGATGGTCTTGCTGTTGGCCTTCACGACGGAGCCGATTCTGATGGTGGAGCTGCCCTTCGTGGTCAGCGTCACGCCCGTCTCAGTGTCGGGAGTCTTTTCGAGGACCTTCAGGTCATACTTGCCCTTGTTGGTGATGGTGTAGGAAACGAGAGAACCGGTTTCAACGTCCGCGTTGTCCTTCAGCTCGACGGTCTTGGTGGTGCCGTCGGTGAAGAGAAGCTCGGCCTTGGCGTCGTCAAAGGAGCCCTTGTCCTGATACTTCAGAACCACGGCATAGTTGGTGGAAGTAGCGTCGGTGTTGACGTTCAGCACGTAGCCGTACTTGTCGAGCGCGAGGGTGACGTCATTGTCGATCGCACCCGCCAGAGCGGAGGTGTCGATGCTGGCAGCCTTGTTGAACTTGTAGGTGGTGCCGCCGACAACGACGGACTTGCCGGCAGTGTAGCCGGTCAGTTCGCCGGTGACCTTCTCAGCAGCCACAACGTTCTTCACGCCGGCATCGCCGGTCTTGGTGGAGTAGTTGTAGGCAACGATATCGTCGACCTTGAAGTCTTCGGTCTCATAGTTGCCGCCCTTGCCCGCGTTCAGAGGAGTCACGGTGACGTTGGCATCCTTGGAAGCGGTCTTGGCGCGGGCAGAGGTGACCTCGCCGCCGTAGGTGTTGATCTCGACGACCTTCGCGGTGTTCGCCACGTCGTCATAGTAGACCTCGATCAGAACGCCGTTGCCGCCGACCTTCTGGTCGTTGCCCTTGGCGATGTCGCCCTTGCCCAGACTGGCATTGATCGTGCCATCGGCATAATAGGCGAACACATTCTCCTCACCGTGAGCTACATCTACATCGTCATTGCTGTAGACCAGCTTCTTGCTGGTGCCGAGGTCGGAATAGATGGTGCCGAGCTTGACCTCAGCGGTGTAGGTCAGGTCGGGCGTATTGGCATAGGAGCCGATCTTCTCAGCCTTCAGCGTCCACACGGTGACGGGGCGCTCAAAAGCGTCGGTGTCGGAGTTCAGCTTGAGGTTGGAGAAGAGCTTCTCGCCCAGCTCAACGGTATAAGCGCCAGTATTGGTGAGCTGCGTCTTGCCGATGTTGTTCGCGCTCTTGTCCTCAGCGACGGTAGCGGTGACATAGGTGGCCTTGGAGCCGCCGATGCCGATGACCGTGCCGCCGATGGTGATGGTGGAACCCTTGGTGTCATACTCGACGGTGGGGGCCTTGATGGCGTTGAGCATCATCTGAGCGGCCTGCTCACGGGTGATGACGTCGTTGGCCTTCACGGAATCCAGGCCCTTGAGGAGCTTGGCGGAGGCCATCAGCTTGCTGGTGTTGATCTGCCAGTCAGCGCCGGTGAGGTTCTCGGTCGTGGCGTCATAGCCAAGGCAGACGAGCAGCATCTTGCCGAACTGCAGAGCGGTCAGGGAACCGGTGGGGTTGAACTGACCGTTGCCGACGCCGGCGACAACGCCGGTGGTGGCGCAGTAGTCCACATAACCGGCAGACCAGCGATTGGCAGCCACGTCGGTGAACTTGTTGCCGCCGACGAGAGCGTCAGCGGACTTCTGACTGAGCTGGAGATAAGCGACCAGCTTGGCGGCCTGCTCACGGGTGAGGTTGGCCTTGGGGTCGAACTTGCCGTCGGAGCCTTCAAACACGCCGACAGCGCTCAGGACGTCCACAGCTTCCTTGAGGTCGATATCGGCCTTATCGGAATAAGCTGCGTTGCTGATGGTGACGAGGGACATGGACATGACCAGCGCCAGCACCAGAGCGAGTAACTTTTTCATATAATGTTACTCTCCTTTCTGAAATTTCCGCTTCCGGTTCTGCGGCATCGTATATTTTTCCGCGTTTCAACGCGATTTTCTTTTGTTTATGCACGTCAGCTCGTTGAGGAGGGCGTCCGTCAAAATCCTGCCTTTGTGCAAAATGGAGAAAATGTTGCAAAAACGGGTCAAATAGGCGATATCGTACCCCCAGCGACCCCAGCGTCACCGTCCGCGGCAACAAGTGGTTCGACCACTCCAAGCGCGAGGGCGGTTACGCCATCAGCTTTGTCCAACGCTACTACCGCCTCCCTTATCCGGAGGCGGTTTTACTTTTGCTGGGGCGTAAGGACGGTCGAGCGCTCGAGCAGGCGAAGCCTGCCGCAACGGAGCCGAAGTCCTTCGCCCTGCCGCAGCCCTACAGCAATATGCGCCGCGTCTACGCCTACCTCCTGCACAAGCGGCACATTGAACGCGAGGTGGTTTCGTATTTCACACATGAAAAGCTGCTCTACGAGGACGAGCATCATAACTGCGTCTTCGTCGGCATGGACGGTGATATTGCAAAGCACGCGCATCTGCGCAGCACAAACAGCGAGGGCAAGGTGTTTCGCATGAATGTTGAAGGCAGCGAGAGCGCACACAGCTTTCACAAGGATGGTACGGACAAGTCCCTCTATGTGTTCGAGGCCCCTATCGACCTGCTCTCGCACATCACACTCTATCCTTATGGCTGGCAGGAGCACAGCTATGTTGCCTGCTGTGGGACCTCTGCCCAGCCGGTGCTGGAACGCCTGCGGCAGAACCCGAGGCTGGACACCGTATACCTCTGTCTTGATAACGACGATGCAGGCAACGACGCCTGTGAACGCATGACGGAGACCTTGGAGGAAATGAACTTAGAGGTCCAGCGCCTCTGCCCGCAGCGCAAGGACTGGAACGATGACCTGTGCGCCAAGTTTGAGAAAAAGGAGAAAGCAACATGAGTCATGACACCGTGTCTTTCATCGCGCTCTGCACCGGACTGCTTGTCTTCCTGCTGGTGGTGTCCGTCGTCTCCAAGAACTATTCCCTCAACCGCATCAAGAGCAAAACGGTCGGCGACGGCCAGCACGGTACGGCACGCTGGGCAACGCTGAAAGAGATCGGCAAGACCTATGCTCATATCCCCTTCGATGTGGCGCATTGGCGCAAGGGAGAGCGTCTTCCTCAAAAACAAGGCGTCGTGGTCGGCAGCATGGGCGGAGGAAAGAAGGAACGGCAGTGCCTTGCGGTCCTTGGGAGGACCGCTGTGAGGTATGTAAAAAGGATATGGAAGAAAAGAAAGAACGGCCAATACACAGACGAGCCGGAGTTGATCCGCGCGCTGGTGGACAGCGACGACATCCATTGCTTGATGATCGGCGCCTCCGGCGTAGGAAAGACGGCGTACTTTTTGTACCCGAATCTGGAGTACACCTGCGCCAGCGGAATGAGCTTCCTCGCCCTCGACAGCAAGGGTGACCTCGCACGCAACTACGGCGCGGTCGCGTCCAAGTATTACGGCTATCAGGTGTCTGTCGTTGACCTGCGAAATCCCACATGCAGCGATGGCTACAATCTGCTCACACTCATCAACCGCTACATGGATCTTGCCGTTGCGAACCCGGATGACCTGAAATCCAGAGCGAAGTCCGAAAAGTATGCCAAGATACTTTCCAATACGATCATCAATCCATCAGGCGACGAAAGCATCTATGGGCAGAACTCGTACTTTTATCAGGCGGCCGAGGGTGTACTGACGGCGACGATCCTGCTCCTCGCCGAGCACCTTCCTCCAACAAAGGAGCAGCCGGAGGAGCGGAGGCATATCGTCTCCGTCTTCAAGCTGGTGCAGGAGCTCCTTGCTCCAATTGGCAGCGGGCCGAAGGCAAAGAACGGCTTCCAGTTCCTTATGGCGATGATGCCGGAGGATCACAAGGCGAGGTGGTTTTCCGGCTCGGCTCTGACCACGGCGGAGCAAAGCATGAACTCCGTCATGTCCACGGTGCTCGCACGGCTCAATGCCTTTCTCGATTCCGAGCTCGAGCAGGTGCTCTGCTTCGATAACGTTATTGACGCCGAGCGCATGGCGCGGGAAAAATGCGCCGTATTCCTAATTCTTCCGGAGGAGGATGTCACCAAGCACTTCATGGCATCCCTTATGGTGCAGGCGCTCAGTCAGGAGCTTTTCTATGTTGCCGATAAGAATGGAGGCAGACTCCCGCGGCGCGTTATCTTCTTCATGGATGAATTTGGAACGATGCCGCCGTTCAATGTTCTGCCTCTTTTCTCCGCGGGCCGCTCCCGTCGACTGACTCTGGTGCCGATCATCCAAAGTCTTGCCCAGCTCGAAAAGAACTACGGCAAGGAAGGCGCGGCGATCATACAGGACAATTGCCAAACGACCATCTTCGGCGGCTTCGCACCCAGCAGCCAGACTGCCGAGGTGCTCTCCAAAGCACTTGGAACGCGCACGGTCCTCTCCGGCTCGGTCAGTCAGGGTAAGGAGAGCAGCCAGTCCCTCCAGATGATGGAGCGCCCGCTGTTGAGCGCGGACGAGCTCAAGAGTCTGCCGAAAGGGGAGTTCATCGTGATGAAAACCGGCACGCATCCCATGCAGACGCACTTGCAGCTCTTCCTCGATTGGGGCATCGCCTTTGGAGAGGAGTATCGTGTTCCAGAGCACGGGGCGCGCAAGGTTGCATATGCCAACAAGGAGATGTTGATGAAGGTGATCCGTAGAAAATATCCACCGGCAGCGGGGAAGACCCCATCCTCGTCGGAAGCGGAAGCATCTGGTGGTAAAAGTGCGCCTGCGCGTGAGGAGGTACAGCAGGAGATGATTGCTGCCGCGGAGGGTGCGAAGCGCAGAGCCTACAACACGCCGAAAGCGGAGGATACCACATGAGCTACTATGGAAACCTCTATCAGAATGAGGAACTGTCCCATCGAGCAAAGACAGTCTATATGTACCTCCATGATCGCTCAGATGCAGCAGGGGCCTGCTGGCCGGGCGTCAAGCGAATCGCCTCAGACCTCAAGCTATCCCGGCGCACGGTGCAGCGGGCTTTGGGCGACTTGGAGCAGGCGGGACTGGTCTCGCGCCAGTCCCGTTATCGGCCAAACGGCAGCCTGACCAGCAATCTGTATCAGATCGCCGCCAGAAAAGGAAAAAACTCACAGTCCTCCGCCAAGGGGGGACTGTGAGCAAATGCTGTCACGAGGGTAGTGTCATCATGGCGCATCCAGAAGGACTCACTCTATCAGAGATTATACGACAGAGAAGAAACAACTATGTAGAGTTACACTATCAAATACTGTTTATTTCCGGAATCAGGTTTGCGCGTTCTTCGTCAGAGAAATAGTAGCGCGGTGAATTTGCAACACTCGTATCTCTGTTTTCAATGACTGCGAGCTTGCTGCCGGGCATCATAAAAAGCGTATGCCATGTGCCAGATTTGACATTGTATACTTTCCCTTCTTCGAGCCAGTGGCATACTGTATCGTGTGGCTTTTCATCATTGCCTGCAAGAAGCAACGCACAGCTTCCTGAAAGGAGAATGAAGACTTCGTCTGTTTCAAGATGGTTGTCAAAATAGGTGATGTTGTTCGGAAGATACATATCTGATGCATTGAGAAGCGCAACGCGCCATGTATTAAAATCGACCTGTGGTTTATAACCGGATACTTCGTGAGAAAAAATCTGTAAGCCTTCCAAATTCATTGTAATATCCTCCCTTTTTCGATATAGTTTGATTGTTTTTCTGATTGGGCGCTTTACAAGATATAGGATAATAAATTTGACGCTTTCAGTGTCAGCTCCTCGGCTTCTTCATAGTGCTTACTAATCAGGCAGAGGAAAATTAAGTCGCAAATAAACTGCTGAGAGTAGCGTGATGAAACAGCGCCTATACGGACTTTTCGCTCAATGGCAGGTGTACGCAAACAAAAATCCGCACACCGGCCAATGATGGAATCTGGATTTCCCGTAATTGCAATAACGGATGCCCCTTGTCGTTTTGCTGCTTTCACCGACGCGGCTACAACATCCGTTGTTCCGGAGAAAGAAAAAGCGACCACGACGTCGTCTTTCGTTATGGTTATTGTTGAAAGAAGGTTGATTTGACTGTCCTGTAAAAAGAAGGCCCTTTTGTTTATGCGCAAAAGCTTCTGCTGAAGATCTAACGCAACATTGGCAGAACTGCCAATGCCCAATAAGTACACACAGGACGCCTGATTGATTGCTGCGATTACCCGAGAAAGAACCCGATAGTCGATGTGGTCTGCAGTTGAGCTGCATACCTCAACAATTTGCGTAATGAGTTTATTGGCGCAGTTCTCATAAGAGTCATTGGCTTGAATGATCATGTCTTTTTCGAAGTGCTGCCGGTCACTGAAATATTTTGCCAGCCCAACTTTCATGTCAGAATAACCATCGTAGCCGATCTTTCGGGAAAAGCGGACGATAGCTGCGGATGATGTGTGTGATGCAGAAGCAAGCTCGCTGGCAGTCTTCGATAGTGCTTCTTCCGGATTGTTCAGGATATAGTCGGCAATCTGCTGTTCTCCTTTTGTAAAAGAGCTATACTTTTCAATGATTGGAACCAATATCATTAAGATATTCACCTCGCCTTGAAAATTTTTTTCAGAGCTACGCGCTGAAACTGTGAAATAATTTCAGCAAAAAGGAAATGGAAAAAGAATGCAAAGCCTTTTTTTGGCAATTCTGCACAGCACGTTCAATGCCGTTTTGCACCTTGCGTGGTATTTTATTTCATAGACTGAAATATATTGAAACAATATTGCAAAAGTGATAATATGTCAATATCCAAATTTGGAAAACCGAAAGGAGCTATATCTAATGAAAAAGTTTTTTGCACTTCTTCTGGCACTTGCGATGATCCTTGCGCTCTCCGCCTGCGGCGAAAAGCAGCAGGAACCCAGCAACGAAGGCGATGAGCAGGACAATACTCCTGCGCAGACCTTCAACTTTAAGGTTTCTATTACACAGGCATCCACCGACCCTCTTGCTACCTATACCCAGCAGTGGATGGATGAAGTGACTGAGAAGACCAATGGCGCCGTTACTTTTGAGTTCCATCCCAACGGCGAACTTGGCACGATTAACGATGTCTGCGAGCAGATCTCCCGCGGTGCGTCGATCATTGCCTATGCTGGCCCCGACGCTTTCATGGCGACGGCTCCGGACCTGGCTATTCTCAACAGTCAGTATTGCCTGACGGATGCTTCTCAGATCGACCTTATCAATGATTCTGATTGGTTCAAGGGCCAGGTGGATAATCTGGCTGCCAATGGCAATGCCCGTATTCTGTCCTGGAATTACTTCACCGGTTATCGTCACATTCTTTCTAAGACTCCCATCAACACGCCGGATGACATGAACGGCGTTCAGATCCGTGTTGCAGACTCCGCTGCGGCGATTGCTTTCGTTAAGGCTCTTGGCGCGTCTCCCGTTGTGACCAACTGGAATGAAGTTTACTCCTCTCTGTCCACGAACATTGTTTCTGCGGCTGAGGCTCCTCTCGCCACCCTGTACTCCTCCAGCCTGCAGGAAGTTGCTAAGTATTGCACGCTGACCCAGCACCTCGTTTCCACCGGTATGATGGTCATGCCCGAGGACATTTTCGAGTCCATGCCCGAAGAGTATCAGCAGATCCTTCTGGACGCTGTTTATCAGGCTGGTTCTGATTTTACCGCCTATAACCTTCAGAGCGAGCAGGACTATCAGGCCAAGATGGAAGAAGCCGGCGTGACCTTCATTACGCCTGACGTTTCCGCTTTCGCTGAAAAGGCCGCTTCCATGTATACCTCTGGTGACCTCTCCTTCCCCGATGGCCTCTATGAGCAGATTCAGGAGATCATCAAGCAGTAACAGGCTTGATTAGAACGTAATGGTTTAACGTGTGCAGCTCCGTAACTGCGAAGTTGCGGAGCTGCACGCATTTTGTGCTAAGGAGGCGAGATACATGAAAAAGCTTTTTAGTGGGATTAAATGGTTTGAAGATACCCTTACATCCGCATTTCTTTCTATTGTTGTTTTGATTACTCTTGCAAATGTCGTTGCACGTTATGTTATGAAATCCTCGATTCCCTGGGCACAGGAAATTTCGGGTTTTTTCTGGACTTGGACAGTCATGATCGGCATGAGTGTCGGCTATCGTCGCAACCTTCACTATGGTGTGGACTTCCTTGTGGCAAAGCTTCCCAAGAAATACGCCATTGTTCTTAAGCGTATTGTTTATTTCCTGATGCTTCTAACCTGCGTTTTTATGCTGTACCTCAGTATCAGCATTACAAGTCAAGGTTTTATAAAAGTCAGCGCCTATTTTGGCATCCCTTATTTTTATAAGTATATTTCGGCAGTAATTGGCTTTGCGCTCATGCTGATCCATACACTGCGTTATTTGGTCATTTCATTCCGAGATCCTGACAATTTCTTCCAGCGCATTGCGCAGGGCGGCCTTCCGGGACTGGACAATGAAGATGACGACATCGATGATTTAACTACAAAAGGAGGCGATGAAGCATGATGGCCACACTTCCTCTGATTATTTTGCTTGTGCTTTTTGTTATCGGCTTTCCTATCGGTTTTGCGCTGATGCTCTGCGTGGTTCCCTATTTTGCCTTAGCAGCAGGCATTCCGATGGATGTCATTATTCAGCGCTTTATCGCATCCACTGAGTCGACATCCCTTCTGGCAATTCCGTTTTTTATCACAGCCGGTTCTATCATGAACTGCTCTGGTATCACAGAGCGCCTGCTCGATGTATGCGATCTGCTGGTCGGGCATGTGCGCGGCGGACTTGGTCATGTTAATATTCTGCTTTCGACAATTATGGGCGGACTGTCTGGCTCCTGCGCGGCAGATGCAGCACAAGATTGTAAGATTCTTGTGCCGGAAATGATCCGGAGAGGCTATGATAAGCCGTTCTGCGCTGCTGTTACCGCATCTTCTTCGTTGATTACCTGCATTATTCCACCGAGCATCGGCCTGGTTGTGTATGCCTACTGTACGGATACATCTGTCGGCAAAATGCTGGCGGGCGGTTATGTGCCTGGCATCCTAATGATGATCGGACAAATGATACTCGTCGCTTACCTTGCAAAGAAACGCAACTATCCGCCTTCCAGAGAAAAGCATGCAAGCCTGAGAGAAATTGTGCGCGGAATGGGTGCGGCACTTTGGGCTCTTGGCCTGCCCGTCATTCTGATTGTCGGTCTGCGCTGCGGCATCTTTTCGGCCTCCGAAGGCGGCGCAGTCGTGGCTCTCTATGCGTTGATTGTCGGCATGGTGGTTTACCGTGAACTGCCCGTGAAAAAACTTCCCGAAATTATGCGTGATGCCGTTCGTTCTACATGCTCCGTTATGCTTGTTATGTGTGCGGCCAGCGTTTTCAGCTACTATCTCACATGGGAGAGCATTCCTCAAAAACTCAGCACCTGGCTCAGTGGATTCGCAACAAATCCCACCATATTCCTTCTGTTGGTAACTGCCATTTTCCTTGTTATCGGCATGTTTATGGATGGCACGACTGCCATGATTATTATGGCACCAATACTTGGGCCTGTTGCTCAAAAGCTCGGAATTGATATGGTCCATTTCGGCGTTGTGCTTGTTGTGAACTGCGCGATTGGCGCCATCACTCCCCCGTTCGGCGTAGTTATTTATCTGGTAGCACCCATGTTGAAAATGAGGGTGGATGACTTCATTAAAGAACTGATTCCGTTTATTGCGGTCCTGATTGGTATCCTACTGATCATGGTTTTCAATCCTGGACTGTGTACCTTTATCCCCAATCTCATTTACGGTTAAGAACCACAATAAAGGAGATACTTCACTATGAGTTTTATGTTTAATCCCCATCCCTATGACGATTATACTCCGGTAAACCGTCCGGCAATTTCTAATGAGATCAAAGGCAGAACGACCTTTGGCGCGGAAAAAGTCATGAAGGCTTTGTCCGGTGCAATCTCTAAGCAGAAGGCAGAAAAGGGAAGCTGCATTGTTGCGATTGAGGGCTATCCCTCCGCGGATTTTGAGCAGTTTGCCAATGGCGTTACATGCTTGCTGAAAGGCGAAAAGGTGACGCTTCTGCCCACGACCGATCTTTGTCTGCCGGCAGATGTGCTGGAGGAAAAGCTCTCCTACAATCTCCCAACTGATCGCGTAAAAGACCCTGTCCTTCTCTATGGGCGGCTTTTCCACGGTAAGTTTGCAGATTTGATGGATGCAGAGAAAGTTGCTGCCGCACTTGCACACTGTACAAAGGCAAAGCAGAACGGCGAAATCGTTATTTTCTATGGCATGGGCGCAGCCAGCGAGCAGCTTCTTCCAACCGTCGATCTTGTTATTTATCTGGATGTAACGCCGAAAGAAGTGATGCTTCGTGCGCATGCGGGCCGCTGGAAGAACTTCGGCGACACGGTTGCTCGTCCCGTCAAGGAAACCCAGCGCAGAGCGTACTATGTAGACTTTGAGCTTGCCGTGACGCTGCGTGGAAAGCTGCTTCAGGAACATCGCATCGATTACTATGTTGCCAGCGATAAGGATGCTACAATGAATGTAATCAGCGGTGCCGATCTGCAGGAAGTTACAGCAAGCTTGGCAAAGTACCCGTTCCGTTGCAAGCCGGTTTACCTTGAAGGTGTGTGGGGTGGCTATTATATTCAGCACGCCCGCAAGCTGCCGAATGAGTTCCGCAATATTGCGTGGATTTTTGACCTGATTCCGATGGAAGTGAGCATTCTGATTGACTTTGACGGCAAGCTGATGGAAATGCCGTTCTTCACCTTTGTGCAGAGTCAAGGTGACGCGATCCTCGGAAAAGAAATCAAAGAACGCTTTGGCGGGTACTTCCCCATTCGCTTTAATTACGATGATACCTTCCATTCAAACGGCAATATGTCCATTCAGGTCCATCCGCCGAGAGAATACTGCATGGAGAACTTCGATGAGCTCGGTACACAGGATGAAGGCTACTACATCGTAGCTACCGGACACGGGGCAAAGACCTATTGCGGATTGCGTGAAGGTGTTGATAAAGACAAATTCTTTGAAAAAATCAAGCAGTCGGAAAAGGAACATACAGAAATTGATTACAAGCAGTATGTGAACGGTGTTGACTCTGTTCCCGGACGGCAGTTCCTTATTCCCGGCGGAACGATCCATGCGTCTGGCCGCAACCAGTTGATTCTTGAAATCGGCAGCTTGACAATGGGCTCGTATACCTTTAAGCTCTATGACTACCTGAGAAAAGATCTCGACGGCAATCCGCGGCCGATCCATAGCTACTATGGAGAGCAGGTTCTCAAGGGCGAGAGAACTGAAAAATTTGTATATGAGCATCTCGTCAAAGAACCGATTCTGCTGCGCACGGGAGATGGCTTTGAGGAGTATATCGTCGGTGAAGATCCGCTCGTCTATTACAGCACACGTCAGCTCCGCTTTGAGAAGAAGGCCGAAGATGACACGACGGGGAAATTCCATGTGTTGGCGCTTGTTGATGGCGAGAAGGTGATCGTTCGTTCCAAGAAAGACCCGGATCTCTGCTATACTATGAACTTCCTTGATCTTGTGGTCGTTCCTGCCGACATGGGCGAATACGAAATCGTAAATCTGAGCAATCAGCCTGTCGTCGTTTACAAGGTGTTGGTCCGATAAGAAAGAGAGGCGCCTATGGGAAATAGGGCGATTCTGGCAGTTGATGCCGGTGGTACATCAATCAAATATTCCTTGGTTTCCAATGACACATTGGACCAACTTACGGAGGAGCACTTTTTTAATATGCCTTCCAGCGGTACAAAAGAGGAACTGATGGGAACCTTTGCCGCAGTTCTCGAGGGGGCCATGGAGCAGAGCAGGAAAATTGATTGTACTATCGCTTCTACGGCTTTCTCTGTACCCGGTCCATTTGACTGCAAAAATGGCATTAGCCTTATGCCTCACAAGTGGGCGGCAGTTAAAGGCGTATGCCTACCAGAAGAGTTTGAGAAAATGAACATCCTGCCTCCGCACATTCCGACCTATTTTTTACATGATGTTCATGCCTTCCTTGTCGGAGAGAAATTCTTTGGGGCAGCAGCAAATCACACCAATACACTCGGCATAATTATTGGAACTGGACTTGGTGTCGGGGTATGGGAAAATAACGATTTGGGACTCGACGAAAATGGAAATCCATTGTACAGTATATTCAAGCGTCCCTTCCGTGAAGGTATTTTGGAAGACTATGTCTCTGGCCGTGCGATAAGGGAAGCATACCGATGTGTGACAGGACTCTCTCATGATGCAAAGACCATTGAAATTGCGGCGCGCAATGGCGACGATGTCGCAAAAAAAGTCTACCGCGATATGGGTACTATTTTGGGAGAGAATATTCGGGATATTGTTGAGCGTCACCGTATCGAATGCATTGTTGTCGGTGGGAGAGTTTCCCTCGCATTTGACTTGTATCAGGATGCACTGTGCGAGGCAGTAGGACACGGTGTAACCGCATACGCTTCCAAACTGCTCGAGTCTGCCGCAATGCGCGGCGTTGCGGCATGGTCGGTACATTGTCAGAAAAATAAATAAAAGTCTAAGGAGAGAGCCGGTATGGATTGTAAGTATCAGATGGAGTTTAAGCACGATGCACAAACGATCCGCCGGCTCTCTCAGACGCAATATTTGTCCTTTGAGAAAAAGTACATCTTCCTGCAATTGATTATTGGGCTGGCTTTTCTTGCGTTTGCTGTTCTGCACCAAGATGATACCGCTTTATTTACGCTGTTCGCGCTGTTCGGATGCTGGCTGATGATCAGTTGGAAGCAGATCCCTCTTTTTCGAGCAAACAAGATAGTCAGACAATGCGGAGGCGCTTTTCCAACAACGGTGTATTCTTTTGGGACGAAGGGCATCAAGACCTCGAATGACGATTCCTCTGCGATGGTTCCATATACAGAAATCATCCGATTGGTAGAAGATGACGAGTATGTCTTTCTATTCATTAACAAAGAAGGCGCATATATGTTGAGAAAGCCAAATAATTCGTCGGCGTTTCAAAAATACCTGACCGAAAAAACCGGACTTGAGTGGATCAAACCAAGGAATGTGTTTTTCCTATCGCTTAAGCAGCTCAAAGCGGAGAGAAATAATACCAAGAAGTAACAGAGAAGAAATTATGATTAAATTAATAGCGAGCGATATTGATGGGACTCTGCTTCCAAAAGGGCAGAAGACAATCGATGAAGACACTTTGCGGGTCGTATCAGAAATACTTGATAATGGTATAGAGTTTTGCGCAATCAGTGGTCGGCCAAGAAACAGTGTGATGAATTTGTTTGCGCCTGTCGCCGATAGGATCTGGGTCATCAGCGACAACGGGACGATCCTGTGGGAAAAGGGAAGAACGAATAAAATCGCGCAGCTTTTTGAGATCCGCAGAGATTGTGCTGAATCTCTTGCGCGGGCACTCATTTCTTTTCCATACTGTGAGGTAACTATTTCGACTGCCGAAGGCCACTTCCTGTGGGCTAAAAACGCGGATTTGGGACAACAGTTAGGCAAGTTCTTCAGTGTTGCACCGAAGCCTGTTGCAGATTTCTCTGAGGTAACAGGAGCCATCACGAAAGTGTCGGCATATTGTTATGATTTGGCAAGCCCACATATTAAGGACTTTACCGAAACATGGGGGAAGACTTTTCATGTAGCCCAGGCTGATTTAGAGTGGATCGATTTTACGTTCGGCGATAAGGGAAGCGGATTGGCGGCACTTTGCAAGAAAATGAGTATCTCAAGCCATGATACTGCTGCATTCGGAGACAACTATAACGACCTCCCGATGCTGGAGCTGGTACAATATCCGTTTATACACACAAGTGCCAGTGCTCCGCTGCGTATGCACATTCCGGAGCATAGAAGCACACTGCATGAGGTATATGATTTTATTCAAGAGGTGAACCGTCGTGAAAATTATTCGGCTGACGCCAGCCTGTAAGGATTATCCGTGGGGAGGGGCGCTTCTCCGCGAAAAATACGGTGTGAACTCCGACTTGGAGCCACTGGCAGAGGCGTGGGTCTTGTCCTGCCATCCGGATGGTGAAAGTATCATCGCGGAAGGAGAGCATCAGGGACAGAGATTAAGCGGCTATGCTGCGCAGTATGGGGCGAATTTTTGGGGAACAAAATGCGAAGAGTTTGGTGGCCTGCCGCTTCTCATCAAGCTGATCGATGCAAAGACGAATCTTTCTATTCAGGTCCATCCTGATAATGCGTATGCATTAGAGCATGAGCATCAGTACGGCAAGACCGAAATGTGGTATGTCATGGAGGCAGCTCCGGATGCGTACTTGTATTATGGACTAAAGGAGAGCGTGACAAAAGGTGAACTCTCGAAATCCATTACAGATGGAACCATAATAGATTTGCTGCGCGCAGTCCCGGTGCATGCGGGCGACTTATTTTTTATTCCGGCGGGGACGATTCATGCGATCTGTAGAGGGACGGTCATTGCAGAGATCCAGCAGAACTCCAATGTTACATATCGCGTATTCGATTACAATCGTATTGGAAAGGATGGCAAAAAGAGACAGCTTCACGTTCAACAAGCGCTTGACGTCGTTAATCTAAATCCTACTCCGCTAAAATGGGACTTCGGTCCACATTTGGCAACGTGCCCCTATTTTACAGTAGATAAGGTCGTGGGGCCTGCAAGGGGAATTTGCTCAGAAGAGTCCTTTGTCAGTATCTTGATCGTCAAGGGGCAGGGAACGGTTTCGTGCGCAGGGGAATGCGCCCCCGCGAAGCAGGGAGACAGCTTCGTTTTACCTGCTGGAAGTGGTGGCTGGGCAATCGACGGAAACTGTGAGGCGTTGGTTACGCAGTTAGAATAAACATGTGAGGGAAAGGGCGGCCTCTTTCCCTCTTATAGTAAGGAGGCACAACATGGGCTATCAACATTGGAAATACGAAACGCTTCATGCGTTCTGCATGGAGGCGTTTGAAAAGTTCGGTTTCACCGAAGCAGAAGCCAACATTATTCAGGACGTCCTGCTTACGAGCGACCTTTATGGCATCGAGAGTCACGGAATGCAGCGTATGGTACGTTATCACAAGTGCATCGAAAAGGGTATGATCCATGTCGACGCCAAGCCAGAGGTGGTCTTTGAAACGCCTGTCTCCGCCGTGATCGACGGACATGACGGTATGGGCCAGCTTATCGGTCACAAGGCCATGACGCTCGCCATTGAAAAGGCAAAGCAGAGCGGCGTTGGCATCGTCTCCGTCCGCAATTCCAACCATTACGGCATCGCAGGCTATTACGCGAAGATGGCTTGCCGTGAAGGGCTTATCGGCTTCAGCTGCACGAACAGCGAGGCCATCATGGTGCCGACGAACGGCCGCCTTGCCATGCTCGGCTCCAACCCCATCGCCTGCGCGATGCCCGCTGAGCCGTATGACTTCTTCTTTGATGCGTCTACCACCGTTGTCACACGCGGCAAGCTGGAGATGTACAACAAGGCGGAAAAGCCGCTGCCGGAGGGCTGGGCGCTTGATAAGGACGGACACCCCTCCACCAACGCGCCCGATGTGCTGGCAAACATTGTCGCCAAAAACGGCGGCGGCATTATGCCGCTCGGCGGGAGTACGGAGCAGCTTGGCAGTCACAAGGGCTACGGCTATGGGATGCTCTGCGAGATTTTCTCGTCCATTCTCTCGATGGGCGCGACTTCAAACTACTGCATGACCGGCGGACGCGGCAATATCTGTCACGGTTTTGCCGCCATCAATCCCGCTTTCTTCGGCGATGCCGAGGCGATTAAAAAGCACCTGTCTACCTATTTAGAGGAACTGCGCGAATCACCAAAGGCCGAGGGCAGGGAACGCATCTACACGCACGGCGAAAAGGAGATCGCTGCCATCTCGGACCGCAAGGCAAACGGTATCCCCGTCAACGATAACACGATGGTCGAGGTGCTTGACCTATGCAGCTACCTGCACATTGACTTCTCCAAGTATTTCGGCGACTATCGCCCGCCCGTGAAGGAAGCGGTATTCAAGGGGAATTATTGAGATGACAGTACATATCCCCTATGGCAAGCACACGTTTGCCTGTGAGTTGTCGGACGCCGCAGTGCTGACCTCGCATGTCGATCAGCTCAGAAGCCCTCAGAGCGGCCTTGAAATCGTTCGCAGAGCCATGGCAGCTCCAATCGATTCTCTGCATCTGGAGGAACTGGCGCGCGGCAAACGGACCTGCACGGTCATCGTCAGCGACCACACACGTCCGGTTCCCAGCCGCGATATTCTCCCGCCCATGCTGGAGGAGCTGCGCCGCGGGAATCCGGAGATCGACATTACGCTGCTCGTCGCCACCGGCTTCCACCGCGGGACAACAAGAGATGAGCTGCGCGCCAAGCTGGGCGATGACGTATTTCTACATGAAAAGGTCGTTGTCCATGACTGCCGGGACAAGGACTCCAATGTGAAGATCGGAACGCTTCCGAGCGGCGCACCGCTGGTCATCGACCGTCTGGCTGCCGAGACCGATCTGCTGGTGTCGGAGGGCTTCATTGAACCGCATTTCTTTGCCGGCTTTTCTGGAGGACGCAAGAGTGTTCTGCCGGGCATCTGTGATCAGGTGACGGTGCTTGGCAATCATTGCAGCCGTTTTATTGATAGCCAATATGCCCGCACCGGCATTCTGAGGAATAACCCGCTCCACCGCGACATGCTTGCTGCCGCTCACATGGCAAAGCTCGCCTACATCGTCAATGTGGTTATCGACGAGGACAAGAACACGGTTGCTGCCTTTGCGGGAGAGATGGAACAGGCGCATGAGGCGGGATGTGATTTTCTCAGCCGCTACTGCGAGGTGCGTGCTGCGCCGGCAGACATTGTTATCACTTCAAATGGCGGCGCACCGCTGGATCAGAACATTTACCAGTGTGTCAAGGGCCTGACCGCAGCAGAGGCCAGCGCAAAAGAGGGGGCTGTGCTCATTATGTGCGCGGGACTGGCAGACGGTCACGGCGGCGAGGGCTTCTATCGCTCTCTGTGTGACTGCGAAAGCCCTGACGCGCTCTATCAAAGCATTATGGCTACGCCTCAAAACGAAACAATCCCGGATCAATGGGAGAGCCAGATCCTCGCCCGCATTCTGATGAAGCATCGCGTAATCTTCGTCTCACCGCACGAGCGGGAGGCTTTGCTGCGCGAGATGAAGCTGGATTGGGCGCCAGATTTGGATACTGCCATTGCAATGGCAAGAGAAGAAAAAGGCGCGGATGCGTTGGTAACGGTCATTCCGAACGGCGTCAGCGTCATCGTAAAGAAAGGATAGCACGTTATGGATTATGCAAAGGAATCTTTAAGACTGCATGGGGAGTGGAAGGGCAAGATCGAGATGGTGACCCGCGTGCCGGTCAAGACGAAGGACGATCTGTCCCTGGCCTACACGCCCGGCGTCGCGCAGCCGTGCCTCGAGATCCAGAAGGATCCGAGCAAGAGCTATGAGCTTACCCGCCGCTGGAACATGGCGGCGGTCATCACCGACGGCAGCGCCGTCTTGGGCCTCGGCGACATCGGCCCCGAGGCCGGTATGCCCGTCATGGAGGGCAAGTGCGTGCTCTTCAAGGCCTTCGGCGATGTGGACGCTTTCCCCATCTGCGTCAAGACCAAGGACGTGGACGAGTTTGTGGAGACCGTCTACAACATTTCCGGCAGCTTCGGCGGCATCAATCTGGAGGACATCGCGGCACCACGCTGCTTTGAGATCGAGCGCAAGCTGAAGGAAAAATGTGACATTCTCATCTTCCACGATGACCAGCACGGCACCGCCGTTATCACGCTCGCGGGCCTCACGAACGCGCTCAAGGTCGTTGGGAAGAAGAAAGAGGACGTGAAGGTCGTCACCTCCGGCGCGGGCGCGGCGGCCATCGCCATCACGAAGCTGCTGCTCTCGGCAGGTTTCAAAGACATTACAATGTGCGACCGCAAGGGCGCGATCTACCAGGGCCGCGAGGGGCTGAACTGGATCAAGACCGAGATGGCCGAGGTCACGAACCTGAGCCGCAAGACGGGGACGCTCGCCGATATGCTGGTGGGCGCGGACGTGTTTATCGGCGTTTCCGCGCCGAACACCGTCACGACCGAGATGGTCAAAACGATGAACAAGGACGCGATCATTTTCGCCTGCGCGAACCCGACGCCGGAGATATTCCCCGACGCGGCGAAGGCGGGCGGCGCAAGGGTCATCTCCACCGGACGCAGCGACTATCCGAACCAGATCAACAACGTGCTCGCGTTCCCTGGCATTTTCCGCGGCGCGTTCGACGTGCGCGCGAGCGACATTAACGAAGAGATGAAGGTCGCGGCGGCGGAAGCGCTGGCGGGACTTGCGGGCGATGAACTCTCCGAGGACTATATCATCCCTGCGGCGTTCGACCCGCGCGTCGGTCCCGCGGTAGCGAAGGCGGTCGCCGAGGCCGCGCGCAGGAGCGGCGTGGCGAGAATGTAAAGGAGGATCATTTGCATCCACTCAAAGATAAATATTATAATATTTGCTGTAACGAATGATGCGTGATGACAAATATATAGACAGAGGGGAGTTTATCCGCTGCCCATGTTGCGGCGAAAAGACTCGGACAAAAATAAGAGACGACACGATTCTAATACGACATCTCCTTTATTGCCCCAAGTGTAAAGCAGAGATGCTCGTGAACATTCGCAAGAAATCAATAACCATATTAGAACGGCTGGACGCAAAGACGCAGGGCCGATGAACGCTTTAAGCGGTCATCAGTCCCTGCGCCTTTTTGTTATTCCTCGCGCAAAAGGTCAGCGGCTTCACATAGCTTAAGATATTTCATAGCAAGCGATTCTTCCATGCCCGCAAAGTAATTCGCTATACAATACGGCACTCGATCTGGATCTGTGTCCCTAACAAGAGGATCAAGGCTCATGTCCAGCTCACGGGCGTATGTAACGACAGCATCAAGACCGGGATTTGTTTGCCCTCGTTCGATTTTAGATAGCATTGTTTCGATGCTCTTCTCGGAGGCAAACTACAACTTTGAATAACGAAACTGTCACCCAAAATTGAAAATGCAGAATAGGAGGAAGCCGCCTCGATCGAGGCGGCTT
>ENA-UOJF01001030-UOJF01001030.1-human-gut-metagenome-genome-assembly--contig:-P74-NODE-1030-length-20852-cov-10.175410_pt1 | contig 20852 bp, 17 predicted proteins | sample MGYA00242344_ERZ723891 | MGnify/ENA metagenome assembly ERZ723891 | reverse complement strand
ATTTGACCATTGCTCTGCTGGGCCTTTTTGGAAGAGCCTCTGCCACGCTTTCGGAAGCTCTGGTCAAACGGCTGGGCCTTTTTGGGTTCGTCAGAATTCTGCTGCTTTTCATTTGCCGGTTTCTTTTGCGATTTTGCAGGAGCCTCTTTGGATGGCTGCTTCTGTTTAGGTGCCTTTGCCGAATCCTCCTTGGGACTTGATTTTGAAGTGCTCGTCCGCTTATCCGTGATGGGTTTCTTAGGTTTCTTCACTTCTTTTGAAGGTTCGACCTTGCGAGTAATGTTAAAGCCTGCGAGAGCCGCTTCCCTGTCTGCTTTTGGGCGCTGAGCTGGTGCTACCGGTTCAGCTTTTGGTTCAGCTTTTGGTGTCTGAGGAACATCAGGCTTTTGGGGCCGGGGCTGAGTCGGATGGCTCTCAACGGATTTTGCGGATTCGTGAGGTTCAACTTTAGGCTCGGTCGCTGCTGCTTTGAGAGTGCCGAACGCGTTCGTCTTCTTTGCGGGCATTTCAGGGGCGTTGTCCTGCATAGATGGTTCTTGTTCTAATGTGGGGGCGTCAACGATATCAGGTTCAGGAGGAGCAGGGACATCAAGGTCCATCATATCCATACCCGGCTCTTCTTCATGTTCATTCACATCATCAGGAGGATTGAACACGTTATCGTCATCCTCCGCAAACGGGTCCTTTTTATCATCGTCCATGTCAACCCCACTGGGGTCAAACGAAAGACCAGCGGGGGAATCAGAGTCTTCTTCAGCGAAGGGGTCCCGCGTATCGTCATCATCCACAGGCAAATCAAAGACCGACTCTTTTTCGGGCTTCGGTTCAGGCTCCAGCTCTGGCTCAAAGATGTCCGCAGAATCAAAAGGCTCAGCGGCATCTGCATTTTGGGGAGTCGATGCAGATTTAGGGGCGGGAGGAACGATAGGTTCAGATTCATCTGCCAGAACGTCAAGGATTTCGGAGGGTTCCGGATTGATTTCGGTGTGATTGTTCACCTTGACGTTTACAGGTTCGTTGTTGTTAATCAGGGCGGATGTTTCGGGTTTCTTAGAATCCTTGGTCGGTTCTTTTTCAGTCGGTTTAGCAGATGTTTCCTGATGCTGTTCATAGTCTTTGTCCGATTTCCCTTTGTCCTGATATTTTTCAGAAATCTCTTCAAGGATAATTGATGCCTGAGAAGCAACTATATCAGAATCCGAGTTCTTCCCTTTTACCTGTTTCGGACGCTTAATGAATTCGCAGGAATCAAACCAAAGTTCATCATCCAGCAAGGGAATGTTCAGGTATATCAGGACGGAAGCAGCTACTATCAGGATTACCGATACCCACCACGCTAATGGATACAGAATAAGAGAGAAGCCATAGAGCACAAAGGCAATGTTGCGAGCGGTGCGGCATTTTGTTTTCAGCTCATCTTCTTTTGCGCCGTCAAATTTCGGGTACGAGTCTTCCTTGCCGGGCTCATGATAAAGAATATAACAGTGCTTGCCGTTGACTTTATATTGAAACAGAGTCACGACCATCGGCTCGTTCCCGCACGCTATCAAGGCTTCCTTGAATTTTTTTACTTCGTGGCGGTTCAGGCGCAAAGCAACATAATCCTTGCACCCCGGAACTTCCAATTTAAGGGCAGTGTTTCCTGTATCCGTCACAATGATTTCGAGTGCCGTCGCTTCCAGCGATTTACTGCGTCGCTTATAGGTTCTACCCATGACCACGATTCCCGTCAGAGTTCTTCTATCTTTCGTTACTCTGCACGAGAACAGACAGCACACGAAGCACAAAAGAACAATCATCGGAAAGTTCATTCAGTATCACCGTCCTGCTTACGGTTTCGATTATCCAGCACAATCAGCTTGGGTTTGTTGGTTACGTTCTGGAAGTTCACTTTCTTCACGCTTGCGCCAACTTCTTGCGTTGCGGTCTGCTCTTGAACCGGTTCCTGTGCCTTTTTTGCGGTCGAGGAAGCCGGAAAGCACTGCTCGATACTGACGAGCGTTTCGTTGTTCATTCCCTTATCGTCTTCAAGGCAAAACAGCATGTTGTAGGTTCCACCAATATGGTAGTCACGGTCCTTTTGCTTTACGGTGAGGAAGATGTCGTGGGAAGCTGTGTCACGAAGCGGATTTCCCTCTTCATCTACCGGGACAAACCGCCAAGTCTCTTTAATGCCGGTCATGTCACGCTGCTGGTCAGCCGAGACGGCCAAAGCCTTTACCGTGACATATTTCCCGTCTTTCGCCCTCTGTACAACTCCCAGATATTCCACGACAAAATACCCGGCCACGAAAAATCCAGCAGCAATGAGCACAATCCTTCGTGTATACAGAGCAAAGATAAGGCCAAGAGCTGCACTGCCAGCAGCACAGAGAGCGTATTTGATTTTCTGCGAGTTAATCATATTGTTCATGTTTCATTCAAGCGAGAAAGCCCAACCGACGCGAAATCGGCTGGGCTTTTTAATGCTGCATTCTTTACTTGTTGGCAAGAAGCGGCATCAGCCCCGCTTATCCTCCTTTTTGAAGTTGATTTGTGTAAGCTGATACCGATTCACTGAGCATTCTGAGTCAGCGGATAGCCGCCGGAATCCAGAAGTGCAGTCAGAGTGCCATCGGTGAGGTTTGCGGTAGACAGAGGAACTTTATATTCTCTGCCATCTGCAGTCTTAACGTTGGCGTAAAATTCAATGGTGACATCGCCGCTCATGTCGATATCGCCGAGAACCTTGTTTACTTCATTGGAAGTGGTGTCGGTACTGCCGGATGCGGGCTGATTGACGGTCGGCTGAGGCGTGATGACATCATTATCGCCGTTCTCAGATACAGGAGGTACGCCAACCTGATGTCCGGTTACAGCAGTGAGAACTCCGTTTACACCATCATAGACGGACGGTACGAAAGCATAGCCAGCCACACCGCCAACGATGACAACTGCCAGAATTGCTGCAATGACCTTGCTGCTCTTTTTCTTTTGCGAAGGCCGAGCAGGCTCTGCGGTGGCTTGAGTCGGTGCCGGTGCGGCGTGGTGAACGCCGCTTGCAGGCTTTTCCTTTTTGCCCTTGCCAAGCCCGAAACGCTTCTTGGCCGCTTCGTTTGCTTCCTGCTGCATCAATTCCTGAGCCACCATTGTCTGGCGAGTGGCCGTCATCTGGTCCGGAAGTTCATTGGGGTCAGGAATATAGGGAACGGATGCAGTCGCTTGGGAAGGCTGTTCAACAGAACCCGTTACAGGCACTTGATATCCAGGAGCTTGTGCAGGAGAGACGCCATGAGCAGAAACGCCATACTGCATCGTGGTCTGCGGAGTCTGAACAGCGGGCTGAGGTGCGGCAGGCTGCACGGGCTGAACAACAGGCTGAGACTGAACGCGGGTAATAAAAGGCTGAGCAGCGGGGGCCTGTTGTGCAGGAGTCTGAGCCGGAATCTCTGCCGCACGTTTCTTTGCAAGCAGTGCATCGACCACCTCCTGTTTGACCTTTCGAATCGTGCCATCCGGCATGATGCAGGTGCGGTCGGCATAGACATTGGCCGGAACTTTCTGGCCGTTGATAGTAACGTGGACAACGCCAACAGGCTCGCCCAAAGTCGAATTCGGTTCCATGAACAAATATCTCCTTTCGGTTTTTGTGTGGTGTTATGTATTAAATCGAAACATTTGAGCAATCGTGTCGGAAATCCAGTGCAGCAAAACATTTGCAATATCTGCAACATATGGAATCAAAAAGCCACGTTTAAGAGTCCCAGACATGCAGCATAGGACAAAAGCTAAGCAAGACAAAAGAAGAATTGCCCAAATCAAAATAAAGATGTACTTGCCGAATCGGCCAAGGAATATCCAGCCGCCGCCCGAATCAGATTTCCTGTTATTGCATTCAGGGCAAGAAGCCGTTAGATTTCGGATATTGTTGATGTCATCGTTCGGAACAAGGATTCGGTACGCCCGATGCTCGTTAGCCAAATTGATGGAAATGATATGGTCAACCTGCATCGAATTGCGCGTCATAATGCGTCCACAATACGGGCACATGTAGAACTTTCCAAAAATTCCGGGATGATTCAAGATATACCGGTTTCGGTAATCCTCAGACCGTTTATACTTTTTCCGGTGATTAGCCATGGCAGGCAGCCGAATGGACCCAAGGATGCTCCGGCGGAACACGGCGCTTCGGGAACCCTTCCGGCAGATGGTCCGGGAACTTGGTGCCGTCAGAATTCGTGCCACCGTTGAGCTTTTCCCATTCGTGTTCCCATGCAGAGAACTCCAGGCCGTGAGACATTTCCCACAAGGACAGTTCCCCGTAAGAGATACCACCCATTTCAGAGAGCTTTGCTCTCATAGCCAATTCCTGTGCGCTAGTAACAGTTTTATTAGATGCTTTCATTTTTTCCTCCTCGCGCTTTGCCTGTTCTCTTCTCATTTTGGCTTCCGCATTGCTGCGATGTGCTGCATTGCGCCGGTTCTGAGCGTAGCACGCAGAGCAAAATTGACGGTTCCCCAGGCTGAAAATCGGTGTACCGCAGATGCGGCAGTGTGTAAGATAACCATTGTTGCTTGCCATTTTCGCTAACCTCCTGCCATTAGTCGAAATTACAGTCTCGATTTTACGTGTGTTTTATCGACCCCATATCCCTGATGATGGGACACGAGGTTAATACATACTTATGGGTTATCTACCAAACCAAGCTGAAATCCGATTAGTCGAAACTCCAGTCTCGATTTTGGGTTACAGAAAACTAATCCTTGCTAAGCAAAGATAGCAAAGACTCAATATCGCATCCCCACAAAAGAGCAGAGAGTGCGGTATATGCGCGATGTTTCTTTTCGCAAAAGTAAGAACTGTTGATTCCTACTTGTTTGGCGAGAGTTGCTTCATCGGTTCCGTTCGGGCCATACTTCTCATTGACGACGAGCATCAGCACATCGTAGAGTTTCGAGTCACCGTCCGGGAACTGTTTCAGCAGCTCGATTGCGCCGCCAATCAACTTTGCATACTGCAAAAGAATCTGTGCCTGAGCATAGCGTGCATCCGATTTATGGTCAGATGCATCCAACTGATTGCCAGCAGTTGCAATCAAGCGCAGGGTACTGTTTCCGTCAACGCTTGACGGATGCGTGATACGGGAATATTCACGAAGCAGTACCTCTGTGTTGTGATAGAGATAAGCAGCTTCAGCGCCCTGGACAACTCCCTCATTGGGAGCCAACTGGAGAACCAGTTCCCTGATGGCTTCGCAGCCGACTTTCGCAATATCTTCGATGATTCCATCAAAGTTATTCCGAATCATAACGGCAGATACCGGGTCGCTGTCCAAAATAGAGCCACGAAGCATTGCCATTGCCAGTGAAATGCGGGCTGGCTTGCAAGGCTGAGCACTCCGGAACACCGCCCGATTCATTGCATCATCAACTGCATCCACCAGCTGTTGGCATCTCGCAAAGAAAAGTTTACGCATTTCCAGATGTAAACGAGGCTTTACGTAACCTGTGCTGTTTTCCAACAGTGACTGAATCTCCGAGATGTTACGGACTGAACCGTCCGTATCCATATCATGGAGCTGTTCAATCATAGCATCGATATCTCGTGCTTTGAGAATCCAGTTCAATGCCGGATAGCACATCAAGGCAATGACAACGAATTTTTCATCGGTTCCTTTTTGCGCCATCCGGTTCGCGCATCGGGCAAACACCCTATTGCGGTTCGTGCCGTTGTTGTAGGCAATAAAAGTTCGATTGATGTTCACAACAATTCCCTCCGAGGACAGGATGGAACTCAAGAAAGCTTTCAGTTCAGCATCCGAATCCACAACCAGATTATTTTCCAGTGCCATCATTCATTTTCCCCCTCTCCCCTGTTTTCCTCAAAACATTCAAAAGCTCAGCTCTCGCGTCGCTTTTGATGGTTTCACCAAGCATTGTATTTTCAGACATGTGCAAATCATAATGATTTTCTTTGCAAAGATTGAAGATTTTCTGGCATGCTCGGAAACTATGTACTGGTAAATCGGACCCAAACCGAATATTTCGTTCAAAATTCTCATAATTCTCAATGCTTCTTGCACATGAAGTATAGACAAAAACAGAAGCCCCATCTTCAAATCTCAGGTTCTCGCCGACCGCTCCATTAAGGACGTCATACAATTCTTTCAAAAAGCCATCACCCATAGCTTTGTTATTGGCTCCGTTCTGAATACGATGGTGGACCACGATATCGCCGGTGATGGGCACTTCGCTTCTCGTGATGCTTGTTGTCTCGTCCGGGATTCTTGCCTGTTCAATGTATACAACGATAGGTCTTTTACTTGATATCATAAACGCACTTCCTCGACTCAAATGATTGTTATTATTTCAGGTTTCGTTGTCGCCATGATTTGTCTTCGATGTTCAGGCTTAGCTCAAAGCATTGTTCCTCGCTATCTTTAACAGGATACTACCTCAAATGATAGCCAATTCGCACAGACGCGCAAGAATACTTTTTAATGTCCCGGACACTATATCTTGTATCATATTTGCATTATACCACAATATATAGTGGTTTGCAATAGAAAAATGCACATCTGACCACAATATATAGTGTGCATCCAAATTTTGAGCACATTATATGTACAACTTGTTGTCTAGCAAAATTCCGAACGTTGCAATATGATGGACAGCGGTCGCAAAACTGTTGATACTATTGAATTAAATTGCGTTTCATACAACTTTGTGATATACTATATATAGGGGTATGCTCCCATGAAATACTGTCAGGAGGTGCATGAGTTTGACAAATCAAGATATAGACATTTCCATGGATAACGTTGTTCAATACGCAAATCAAATTCGGATGCCGCTTGATTCGTGGAACAAAGAAACTCAGAAACAGATATTGTCTGTAATGGAAGCTCAGAGAATAGCGTCAGGACTAAATGTTACGACATTCTACAACACGCTTCTAGGCTCTACATGCTCTTATAAAACCATCCAGCACATTCGGGAAGGCACAAAGCAGATGCCGCTCGAGTTGGTGTTGGCGTTCTGCTATGTTTTCCACTACGACATTTCAGAACTCATCAACATTCAGAGTGAAAAAAACAGAGCAGAGAGATTTGCCGATTACATGCAAATCGGTGCATCCATCGAAGCTCTCGGCCCACATATCATTTATAACGCTGCCGCAGATATCGCCAATCTTAATCAAGAAGGCCCTTCCTCTGCTATGGTAAGACGCCGCTGCTCGCAAGTTCTCACTGCTTTTGCGCAGAATCTTCAGAACGAGGAAAAAGCCAAAGAAGAGCAAAGCAAGTAATTCGACAAACAAAAAGAGCCCCGTACAATCCAGTTTATCTGGTGTACGAGGCTCTTTATTTTTAATAGAAAGCGTCCGCCATAGATAGCAGCACATCCATATTTCCATCGGAAGCCGCCGGTCTATCCGGTTCTGGCATCTGCTTGCCCATGGGACGTTCAAGAGGCTTTGGCTGTCTTGGCAATGGAGAAGGCACGGATTTATGTGCCTTAGAAGGTTTCCTTGCCACAACGTCTTGGACCGAAACTTGCGGTTCGGGAGTCTGAACTGCAGAACCAGAAAGCTGATACTTGCGCAATGCAGTTTCAACAGCTTCTTCTATCACATTTCGGAGTTCCGTTGAGGAAGGGCGTTGTTCGAGGCTGACGCTCTCAGGAACACTTTGAAGAGAGTTCAAAAGCGCATCTACGATAGTCGGTGTCCGCTTTCCATATCCTGCGTTTTTCAGAATATCGTAAGCCGCCTTCTGTTTCGGGTCTGTGAGGTCAAAAGAAACCGGAAGTCTCACCCGATTACCCTTGTCTTGTTTCGATGATGCCAAGGTGTATCACCCCGCAATCAACGACTTTCGGCAGCCAACCTGCTTTCTGCCATCATTTTGTAGCCAACTGCATTGGCGCGTGGGTCATCGATGAACAGATAATCATCACGACCGAGTTCGCTCTCGATAACGGGACGCATCAAGATAGAGCCGCCACCGATGAACACGGGATACGACAGCGTCAGGTCAACGCCTTTTTCTTTCAGAGACCGAATCAGAGTGCGGGCATAGTTCTGAGCGGTCGTGTGAACCACATCATTGAGTTCTTTGCCGGGATTGTAACCGCAGCGCAGAATGTTGTCGATGGTATAGTCGTCCACATCCAGCTGAAAGCGATTACGAACCGCACGCTGTACCTCATCGTACATCTTGATAACGCCGTTGTTGAAGCTCTCACAGAACGCCATGTCAACCTGACCACCACGGCTGAACTTCACAACGTCGGTGGTATAACCGCCAATATCAATGATATAGGTATAGGCTTCCGGGCGAGCCATGATTTTGGACATGTAAGGGGCAATCGCAGCCACACCCTGCGGGAAGACCATTACTCGAACGATGCGAACCTCAAAATCCACATTGTTGTAGGTAAACACCACACGGCGGCCATCACGGCCAAAGTACTTATCGTACTCAGAGGCAAGGTCATGGATGTGAGTTGGAGGAAGGCCCATCGCAAGACACACATCCTGCTTGACCTGCTTCTGGCCAGGGCGTACATACCCCATCGCCATCATCTCTTTGGCAATCGCAATGAGAGTCAGAACGTAATAGGACCAGTCCGTCGTTTTATTGTACATATAAGGGATACCGGTAGCAATCCCGCGCCGTTTATAGGCGTTCTCGACTTTGATAGAGTCGATATAAAGATGTGTCGTAATAGGCAGGACCATCGCAACGCTGTCTTTCGGGTCTTTGTCGCACAACATCTGGCGTTCAGCATTTCGGGCACAGAGATAGTTGATGGCAAGCTGCTTGTCGGGAAGCGGATTGGCAGGAGTAGGCCAGATATCCGCCATCGTTCCCTGCTTGGTCGGAACCTGAAGGATGTCTGCCATCATTACAGCAACTTGAGCCGTTCCATCATAGACCTTAAAGGTGACGGCAGTATCGGAAAGAAGATTCTGCTCACCGAGTTTCGTGCCCCGGTCCTGATACAGAGCACTACTGCAATCTGCAACAACCACAAGCTGGTTCAGGTTCTTATCCACAATCGTGATTTTCTTTTTCATGGTTTTCTATCTCCTTTCCCTATTCATTCACAGCAGAACTTGCGCTTCGAGCCGGTGAACACAACCACCATTGAGGGTCGCATACCACCGGCAGGGTCCTTCGTTCCGTTCTGACCATACTTTGCATAGGACGGCAGCAGGCGGTTGGTGAACTTAACTCGTTCCGGCAGGAAATGCACCCGAACGCCAGGCTGGAGATAGATGTGTTCCTGAAACCAGGCAGCATCAGTCGATACCGGCAGCAGCATGACAACGGTCGTGTTCTTCTTCTTGCCCTCAGCAGCACCCTTCGCAACCCACAGGCGCAGATTTCGTGTCCCGCTCGGAGGGCAGCAATACACGACATTGCCGCGCCAATCCTGTGCAAGACCATCTTCCTTCTTGGTAAAGAACTTCTGGCACTTGGCATTTTCGGGGCGGGCACAGGCATCCAAAGTGAAATGATAAACGCGGTCAAGTTCCTGGAACAGTTCATCCGGGGTTTCCCATTCACCCGCAATGGCACTGCTCACGCTGCTGTTGACGCTTTTGGTGGATTTCATAAAAACCTCCTTGTTATTTTTGAAAAGGTACATTGTAATTTGTTCTTGTGACACCGTTTTTTGGATGCTCTCGAAAAGACACATTTGCTTTCCAGAAACAAGACAAAAAAAAGAAAAGGCAGTCACTTTTTTCAGCGATTAACGTGCTTTTTTGCCCTATGTTTTCATTATCTTTGATTCGCACATTTCCGCAACAATATTTATGAAAAATTAAAAATTGCCCCAGGATTTTTCGTCCCAGGGCACGGAAAAAGTCACATTTTATTTTTTGGAAGGTTCATACCAGCTCACATTCTCACCGAAACTGTAAAGACCAATACCAACGTCGAACGCTGCATCGTCTTTGCCCACAAGATATACCTTGTAGTTGCCGACAGGAAGAACCAGGTCACTGTATGCGTCATCAATATACTCAGCAATAATCTGTTTGTTGTCAGTGTGGATGAACAGAATTTTGAATTCGCCATTTGTGGTATCAACGGTCGTATAGCAATCAACGAGGGTGGACTCGTTCTTGACATCAATATCAAACGCTTCAACGGCTCCTACAAGCTTATCAGCGCTTGCCGTGAAATCAAAAGACCCGTCGCCCATCACATAGCTACCTTGATACCCGGTCGCAGAGTATGCCGTCCTTCCGGCCGCAATCTGCTGCGTATCATCATACAGAGAAGCCTTATCCACACATCCAGTCAGAACCATCATGGTGCAGATAGCTGCAAGGAGCAGTGCTGCGAACTTCTTGATATGTCTCATCATTCATTACCTCCCACGCTATCCTGGCTGGAATCGGCGTTGTCAGTGGCTTCTGCGGGCTGATTTTCAGTGTTTTCGTTGGTGCTTTCGGTATCCTCAGATGCGCCAAAAGTCAGCGTCATGTGTGCGGTTTTCGGTACAACATTTACCGTCATTGTTGTCTCAAGGCCGCTGCTGTTCGTAACCTTGACCTTGCTGGTGCCGACCAAAATGCCCGTCACTTCACCCTTAACGTTGACGGCACAAACCGAATTGTCGGTGTTCTCAAACTCATACAGGCTGTTATCGTTATCCGTATCAGGGTCAGGAACATCAGTATAGACATGAATCGTCTTAGTCTCTCCGATTTCGACTTCCAGGTTGTCGGCATAGAGCTCTTTCGGAGCCTGCTTGACCTTGAGTTTCACAGTCTTGGACACACCATTATCTGCCGTGATAGTGACCGTGGTGGTTCCGGCTTTCAGAGGAACAATCTTATTGTTCTCCACTCGGGCAATCGATTCATCCCCCACACTTACCGTAACTTCACCCACATCAGCCGTTTCGGGAATTGTGGTGTATTCGGGATTCACTAAATTGTTATCAGTAGTAGTGATAATATCATCCATCTCAAAGCCTTCAAGCGGAGATACGACAGTCACTTCCGCGCTGCAGTTCAGCTTGTTATCCCGGCTATAGATATTGATTTCCGTTCTGCCAGATGAATTAGCAGTCAAGCGCAGCGTGTCATCCAAAGATGCAACGCTCGGCGCAAAGCTCTCAAATGTCATTCCTCGATGTTCGAGAAGCTGCGTGAGCTGGTCTCCCGTCACCTCAGTGCCATTTTTAAGAGTTCCGGTCAACTCAATCACGGTGCTTTCACCGAGCTTCAAATCTATCGTTTCCGGCATCGAAATCGATACCAGCCGATGCTCACCGCATCCAGCCATCAGCAGCGCAGCGACCACCGCAACGCAGCCGATTGTGACAATTTGTTTCAATCGTTTCACAGTTATACAATCCTTTCTATTAGGTGTAAATACTATTCAAATTGGTACATTCATGCTTACAAGCTTTATTGTCCGCGAATCGCACGAATTCGCAACGGTTGATTTTAGCGTTATGGACCATAAAACGACGACGTTTGTGAAATCGCGTAGTATCATCCAAGTCTTGGCTTACGGCTAAATTGCAAATTGATTAAACATTATTTGTAAATAAATATTGCATTTTTAGCCTGGGTTGTGTATACTATTAGTAGGAAAGCAGACGACATTCTGCTGGTGGACTGGCACCTTAAATCCGTTCTGATGCAGGGCGTAAGGACCTGTCGGTTGGCGAGCAACGATAAAACTCGAAAGAGATGCAGGACGTAAGGGCCTGTCGGTTGGCGGACAACGATAAAACCAGTCACAAAAGGACATCGGACAGCACTACGGTGTTGTAGGTGTCCTTTTATTTTTGGTAAAACGCAGAAAGTTGCAGGAAACTCATAATGACAAAAAAAGATGCACTAAACATTGTTTTCTCTTGTGCAATCTCTTACAAAGAGAACTTGGCCGGAAGAAGTCTCTTATTTGTTACGGCAGACAAGCATAAAGTTGTACGCGGTTTAGAGGTAACATTCGATAGCAGCAACTTTCTGCATATGTCTGGATTCAAATTAAGCAATAAAGAAATCGGAGCAAACAATTTTCTCAGTATGTGTTGTGACAAGCGTTTGTCTGAAACGGATTTTGAATTTGCGGCAGACGGTACAACAGAAATGAAATTACGTGTTTTACCAGATTTAGTTCAAAAACATCTCTCGGCAAAGATGGTTGGAGACTATGACATGACCCATCCCAAATTATATACTGACAAACTCGCCGGGTCAATTAGTGCTTGCGTCGGTTTTGTTCGAAACGGTGGGCAAGGACGCTATGTCCCCAATACCGTGTTGGAAGGCGACATAAGAAAGATGATAAAAGGTAGCACAAGTAGAATACTTGTTACATATAGAAAGTACCGCGAAGAAAGTCAATATACTGAAATAGTATATTCAGCCAAAAAAGTTGTCTGGGAAACAGTTGATATGCCAAAGGAATACGGAGCACTTCCAATACCATAACATATATTTAACAAAAAAGGGCAGTGATTTTCACACTGTCCTTTTCTTTTTTATTTAGCACAAACAAAAAGAGAGGGCAGCCGATTTCTCGACTGCCCTCAATTGTTGTACAGAAGCGACCATCAGGTCACACTGGGAAGGTCATTTTGCGTCTTTGAGCCACGGCTGAGACTGCACTTTCTCGAAGTCCGCATCGTTCGGCATCACGCCGCCATACGGAGCAATCGTGTAAGTCACTTTCGTGACCGGAGTGCAGACACCAGATTCATTCACATTACCTGTTGCAATGTAGACTGCCATAGGCACCTGCATTGCGCGGCCAGTGATGTTGTTGTTGATGAAATCGCCGGTAGCTTTCGGAATGACCCAAGCCGTATCGCTATGGTCAATTGCGTTATCACCCTGAGTCAGGACGGTATCGCGCAGACGCATGTACAGCTCGCCACGGCGCAGACGGTTCTTTGTCATGTCGTATACCGAGTTGCCATACTCGCCGTCAGGGTAGTACTCCATGCCAGGCATATCACGCATCAGCCAAGGACCATTGGCCTTGATATTCTTGATTTGGATAGCCACAGTAGAGTAGTTCGTGATGCGGTAGTTGGTAGGCTCTTTGACCTCACCACTTGTGGTGTTGCCATACATACAGACGTACAGAGGAACCGTAGCCTTCAGCAGAGCCGGATGCACATACAGGCCGCCATCATGGATAATCAGCTCGTAGTTGCGGACCGTTTCACCATTCGGGTTAACGACCGTATGAACATCCAATGCAGGACCACTCTTGGTGTCGGTGTTGATAGTTACCAGATACGGAGCCAGAAGCTTGTGGTTATAATGGCAGAAATCGCAGGTCTTATCCTCGTAGTTCCACTCAAAATCATCATCGGTGCTCGTACCATCTGCGTACAGAGGCAGGGAGCTGATGGTGCAATCGGTCACAAACGGGATATTGGTCTTGCTTTCCTTGACATTTTCCTGCTTACGATAATCGTAGGCATCCACAAATTCTTGAGTCAGGTTGGAGGGATTACCGCCCGCAACGTACAAGACGCTGCTGACTGTATCTTTCGCCTTGAGCTTTGCATCCAGAATCGGAGTAGCGTCAACGTCGCTCACGACATCAATCAGATTTGCATCATCATCTTCCATCTGAATGTTCACATGGAAGTTCGGGTTCTCGTTGTAGATAATCTTATCGCTGTCAAGAACCGTCACATGCAGCTGACGCGGGTCAACGACAAAGCGGCCATTCAGAACCATGACAATGTAGTTCTTCAGAACGGGGTAATTAGCTTCAGTCAAGCCGACATAAGTCAACGGATAAGTGCCAACAGGAGTCGATTCGTCAGGAACCAGGTCTTCGTGACCATTTACCAGAGTCTTGAAATAAGACTTCTTGTAGCTCTGGTCCAAAGTCAAGGTATCACCCTGCACCAGACCATCGATTTCCAGCCAGCAGCCTGCAGAAGCCGCAGTGCCGTAACCATAAGCCTTCTTATCGTGCCAGGGCTTTTCCCCTACGCCGTCACCATACAGTCCACGCCAACTTGCAACCTGTGCGGTCAGGTTGGCGCGTGCGATAGCGCCGGAATACTTCTCCTTTGTGATACGGTAGTTCTTGGCATCCTTACCAGTCAGTGTCGGATGAGCATCTGCCGTAATCGGATTCTCGTCCAACTCATAAGGCCAGTTGGAGCTTACCGTGCCATCTGCATTCAGCTTCTGGCCAGCATCCTTGGTCTTATAGTTGCCGGGAAGGGTTTCTTCCTTAATCTTAACGTCATCACCTTCAAGCACGCCATCAATCAGGATATCCTTAATGGTGGCTTTGGTCGTGCCGTCATAGTGTTTGACGTTGCGAGGATAGGTCGGGTCTTCCAGGTAAATACTGTGAACGTACAAATCCAGAGGAGTGATAGAGCCAGACAAGTCTTCCTTCTCAATGTAGTAGTTGCCTGCGCTGTTGCCAACGAGAGAGAGTTCACTGGTTCGGATGACGACATAGGGACCGCCAGCATCGCTGACATTCTTGCCATCAACCGTGTAGTTACCAGTCACCGTAGTGGTGCTCAGCTTCACAGTGTTCTCGTCCTTCGCAATCAAACCGCCAGAAGCAATATGAACATTTTCCAGAGTTGCCTTGCTGGTGCGGTCGTAGGGTTTATCGCCAGTACCGATAATCGTCAATCCGCGAGGATAGATATCGAACTTGACGGTATCACCAATACCGCTCGGACTGCTGCCGTCATAAGTATGACCGGGGTTCGTGTTCTCGTAGCGATATGTGATGATGTAACCCGACACCGTACATTTTGCTGTTGCGGTATAGGAACCGCAATCGGAGCGCGGATACTGGTTCTTGTCCGTAGACGCATCGCTTGGAGCCTTCGTCAATGTACCTTTACGGTTAGCATAGACGATAGTGGTGTTCTTCACGATATTGTCCATATCGGTAGAAGACAGGTTGCCGGAAACGCTGATGGAAGCTTCATCGGGGTTGCCATCATACAGCTTATTGGCTGCAGTGATAGTAATGGTTACATGCTGTTCCTCAATACCGGAATCGGGGTCGGTATCTTCGTATGCGGTATCGAAAGCATTCTTGCCGTTACGAGAGAAACGAGAAACAGAGGATTTGACCAGCTCAATGCTGGAATTACCAGCCTGTTCAGAACCGGAACCGCCGCCATCATTGCTGATGTTGACTTCCAAGACCTGAACCTTGTGTCCACCTGCATCAGTTAGAGTAGTACCAACGCCTGCAGCCCAGCTCAAACCGCCATTGCCGTCGCGCTTACAGCTGCCCCAGCCATCTGCATTGGCGAGCTTAGAGGACTCGTTAGCGTAGCCGCCGTACCAGCCGCCGCCGCCACCGCCAGGGCCTTCAACACCAACCTCAGAAGAACCATCGGTAATACCACCGAGGAACATAGAGAAGTCGCCGCCAGACATACCTTGGCCAAACGGACCACCGCCGCCAAGCTGGCCGCCCCAGACATGCAAGACGCCGTTATTGTCGGAGCCACCTGTAGCATCACAAGCACCGTGCTGGTTTGCACCGCCACCGCCTGCAACAGCCAGAACATACTTCTTGGCCGTGTTTTCGTCGCCGTACTCAGCCAAACGACCTGTGCCGATGATGCCGACAGCCACGGTAGTAGCACCGCCGCCAGAAGCGCCCTTCAAGCTCCAGTGAGCGTAGCGCTCCTGCATCATGATACCGCCGTTACCACCGCCGTTGTAGCCGCCCTGGACCACAACTTTTGCGTTAGCATCGGGGCTCGATGCACCGTTGACGTAGTGTGTCGGGTCATGAGAACCAGCACCGCCGTTGACGAAATAGAGCGTCGCGCCCTTTTCCGCCTTGACGCGAATCGTGGTCTTGCCGCCAAGCGAAGTGCGTTCGGGAGACAGACCAAACTGGTTATCGACACCGCCGCCTGCACCGTTCAGAGTGATGATATACTCACCGGTATACGGAGCAGTGTACATAGAATAGGGTTTCGAAGTGCTGTTGGGTTCGGAGTAGACCTGAGAAGAGGATGCACCGCTGTTCTGTTCATCAATGTAGAAATACACCTGGTCCATGTTGGCCTTTGTGGTCGGAGCATCATAGCAGATGTAGTAGATAGCATTGCGCCAGAACCATTCCCAAGTTTCCTTCGGAATCGTGTTGCCGCTCTTAGAACGGTAAGCGAAGCCTTGACGCTTGTTGACGAATTCATCATCCGTAACCTTTTCGAAGAGGTCCGTAAAGCACTTACCGTCAGAGTTGCGAATCTTGTTATCGATGCTTTGCCGCTGGACATGAAACTCTTTTCAAGTTCAGCCACTCGGCTGTTCAGCTTGCTGATGTTGCCAATCTTCTTGCCAACATCGCTGTACTTCAATGTGACGGCATCACCGACATCCTTGAACTGAGAGAGGCTGCCGCCGCCTGCCACATCACTGTACAACCACTTAATGGTGGGAGCACTGTCTTTATTACCGTAATAGGTAATCTTTGTGGTATAAATGGCCTTGTTATCACCTGCTGCGCCATAGGCTTTACCACCCTGGCCCAGTTTATCAGGATTGATAGCATCCAAAGGAATTTCCTTCGGGCTACGGCCATTATTCGGGTTGGAGGCCGGGGTTGTCCATGCAAGGTTGCCGTTGCTGGAATCGTAGTTATTCAGCAGCAGAGACTGAGCCTTCAATGGCGTCATCTCAATGGGCGGTGCATAGATGATAAGGTGACCGGTACGAGCCTGTGCAATATCGTTTGCCGTGGTAGTATCGGTGCTCATGGTATGCCCGGTAGACTTATAGGTGAAGACACAGCGAAAATCCGTGCCATCCCAATCCATCGCTGCATTCGAGAGTTCCAGCGTGACGGTGGTGTGCTTATTGAATGTAGATTTACCTGCATTCATCTTCGCATCACTGCCAGTGAAGGAATCAGGAACCCAGAAATCGGACGGATACCAGACACCGCCGCCCAAAGCATCGTTGTCATCAGTTTTCGTTACGTAACTGATTTTGTACTTAGAGGACGGGAACAGAGTAGAATCACTGCCAACGGCAACCCAGTTACCGCTTGCATCACGGTACTGAACCTCATAGGTCAGGCCATCTTCAACGCCCTTCCAGTAGAATGCATCGAAGGAGAAGGAAGTGCTGCCGCCAACGGAAATACGGCGGTCAAAAGCCTGCTCGATATACATCGGGCGGATTTCAACGTCAACATAACCGTTACGGCCATCTTCAGCCTTGTCCATGCTGGAATATACAGTACCACTCACGTTGTATTCGCACTTGAACTGAATACGGTTCGTGGTGTAATCCAACTTGGAGTAACTTACAGAGCTTGTCGTATAAGGCAAGTCGCTGTCCGTTGCTGCAGTGAACGTCAGGCTGTTAATCTTGCCGCTCACAGTGCCGTCAGAGGTATCGAAGGAAGTGCCAGGATTACCGATTTTCACCCAATCGCCAACCTGGTTGTCAACGGAGATGGTGCGGTAATACCAGGTAACATCGGAGGCTTTCAGCTGTTCATTGTAATACAGCTTACTGTCAACCGTCTTGTTGACCGGACCTTCCCAGTCCTTATAGTCTTCAATCGGGTCGGCAGTCGGGGTCATCAGCTGCAACGGATGGGTCTCAGTGTCGTTCCAGAAATGGTTCGGAACGTCAACTGTAATCATGCCAAACTGAGTGACCTTGTTGCCGCTCTTATCGATGACATCGGCACGCATCATACCAGTGGTCGGCAGGTTCGAGATGACGTACTTGCTATCGCTGTTTACAACACAGTTATAGTCAACGCCATCAGAGCCATGAACAACAACCTTGTAACCGGTATAATCGGTCACGCCGTAAGAGGTCGGGAACAAAGCATTCAGGTCACCAACAACACGGGCAACACCAGTGATGCGAACATCCGGCTGATTGTCCAGCTTCAGAATCGGCAGCGTACCTTTGGTCATATCAGAACCAAGGTTCCAGCCGTTGTTCTTGCCGCTGGTATACATACCGTTTGCAGTCACGCTTGTGTTATCAAACACAGGCTGATTGTTGCTTGCGAGCTTGACCTTATAAACGTCTGCATTCCAGTGGCCGGAGAAGTTCTTGATGGGCTTCCAGCCTTCCGGCAGAGTCAGGTCATCCGTCAGCTGATAGCAGCCATTCAGCGGATACCAGAAAGTGCCGCCGTTCTGCAATGCGGCCAGGACCTGCTGTGCGTTGACAGAGGAAACACGAATCACGAAATGAACATCTTCCTGGCCATTCTGCTGTGCTGCACAAATCTCGCACTGTTTGCGCTGAGAGATGTACATGACAGTGTTGGCAAACAGAGCAGATTCATCACGAGTAGCTTGGTTATTCGGCAAATGACCAATCTGGTTCATCAGGAAGTTGCCAGTACCAGACAAGTAAAAGTTGCTTGTACCGAACCAGGACTGGCCAGTCTCTTCATCGGTAATTGTCTTGGTTGTCGGGTCCGGATTGTAACCGAACTCTGCACCAGTCACGTTACCGCCAGCGTAATCGACCCAGATAGGACCGAATGCAACCTGAGAGTTAGAGTGCGTCTTGGCGGCAGAAAGAGTAGACGGCAAGTCGTAGGGGAAGTTCGTGGGATTACGATACTTGACAGTGCTCTGAGCCTGAGAATTGGAGTAAGGCTTCAGTTTCACGCTCAGCTGGTCAGAACCGTACATGATACCAGCTTTACCATAGGAGCTGTGAGAGCCACCGGTGGAAAGAATCATCGAGATAGCATCGGTCGGAAGAACTGTGCCAGAATCAATGTTGCCACCGTTAGCGCCCATCAGAGCATTCATGTTCCAATGGCCATTGTCGATGTTAGGGACACTGTTCAGAACGTAATAGCGAGTGGAGATATCGTTTTTGTCGGGCCCGTATCGGCCGCCCTCGTAATAATCACGAGAACCCGGGTCGGTATAACCAGCCTCATGGGCATCGTACCAGGAACCAGCATATGCATACATCGTATCGTGTCCGATACACATACCATAGCCCTGGCTCAGAAATGCCTTGATAGCATAATAGGCTTTACCGGAAAGGTCAGGCTCCTGGTTAACGCAGACACCCCAGCCGATAGAGTCAATGCGATAATTGCCCTCGGCGTCCATCATGAACTTGTCGGGGTTTTTATCCTGCCAATCATTTTTCAGATTTGCAGTGCTTTCATCGGAAAATTCCCACTTGCCTTCGTCATTGACGCGGGCAGTGTAGGTGTTTTCCTCGTTGGATGCGTAGATTTCAGTGGTTCCATCCTCAGCCATGCCAGCGGAAATGCTGTAACCGTCCAGCACAAAGTTCGGTGTATGCCACGCAACCTGCACATCGCTGCTATCAGCGCCAATGTCGTCAAGGGCACGCCGATGGCTGTTGGTACGCATTGGATGAGAGAGTTGTGAAGAGCGTTACTGAAATTAACGGCGATAGTGAGGAGCAAGCTCTTTCTCAGCTTGACTCGCTCTTACGTGCCACATTTAATGGCAATCAGCAAGCTGCCAATGCAAGGGCTGCAAACCGCAATGCAAACAGAAGCAATGCTCCTGTTGTGCATCAGCAGCAAGAGGCCCGCAGGCGTCTCCCTCAGTGCCGTATTGAAGACTTGCCTGTGCGGTTAGCAACAAATGATAGACCCCAAGAAATTAGCATTTATTATGGCAAAGTGCTTTGCGAGGTTGTTAACGCCAAGAATCCTTACAACGGGGTTGACATCAAGGTGCTAATCGTAAAGGATGCAGTAACAAAGAAAACTATTATGGGGCTTACAATGTCTTTGACTGTTTGGAGCCATTTTACAACCGAAACGCAAACATTACTACAAGCAACACAACGACCTGTCCATATTGCATTTCTTGGTGTATTTACATCATCGCAAGGCAGGGACTTGGGATTACCCTATACGTGCTATCTCAAGACTTCTACATACTTGCAGGTTTTGAGAGACTAAATCACTAACGCTATGAAGCGTGTACTATCTGTTTCCACACGCCAATCCGACAAGATGCGTTCTGCAAGCGCTTTATCTACATCTTTCACTAAGCCTTCAAACAGTGGGACAACATATAACGTATAGTTCTCCGCAATGGCAATTTGCTGCGTAGCAGGGTCTTTAGCCGTTGCAATGAGTTCTTTAAGTTTTATAGGTTTCATTAGTTCACCTTCTTTATCTTTTATTGTAGTGGTATCGCACATTTTGGCAAAGGTGTTATAATACACAGATGTTATTCTTTAAAAAAGAAAACTCGTAGCAAGAAGACTTGTTGCTTCTATACTACGAGTTTCTATATTACCAATTACAGAATTTTGGTACTATTAGCACCAACCAACTGTGTGTTCTTCCGGAGGGCAACCATTGTCGGTGGGAGTGGAAATTACAGGGCCAGTCGCGACACTCTCATCGGAAGAAGTCCATTCGACCGTCAGTTTACTTGCTGCTTTAGCGAGCTTTTCGTCAGTTTCAGCGCTTTCACCGGTTGCAGCAGTCTCGGGGGTCACGGCCGGAGCATCGTCGGTGCCGTACACAACAGGCAGGGCAATACTTTCACCCTTCTCCATCATCGCAGACTCCGGAACCGCGATGTTCGTGATTTTCACGCCGCACCCTACCAGGCTGAGCGCCATCGCAGCGGCTGCTACCACTGCTAAAATGATAGTCTTACGTTTCATATCTCGCACTCAAAAAATAGCGGTAGGTCACCCTACCGCTATTTGTATTAGTCAATTTTACAGCAACGAAGAGTTAGAGGCAATCGCCTTCCGGAGGACATGCATTGTCGGTGGGAGTGGAAATTACAGGGCCACCCCATTCCCAACCATCGCTGCCATTAGGCTTGTTTTCCGTACTGCCGCTATCCCCACCGCTCGGCTGAGACGGTTC
>ENA-UOJF01000973-UOJF01000973.1-human-gut-metagenome-genome-assembly--contig:-P74-NODE-973-length-21644-cov-14.093474_pt1 | contig 21644 bp, 14 predicted proteins | sample MGYA00242344_ERZ723891 | MGnify/ENA metagenome assembly ERZ723891 | reverse complement strand
GTTGGCGCTTTCAGCAGAGCTTTTGAAATATTTTACACCGGAGACATCTTCCGCCTGTTTGAGTTTTTCCATATTTTCCTTTCCCTGTCCCAGCAGTTTTTCTATCTGCGCCTTATCTGTCTTGGCAGGATCTTCCGGGTCGATAGCTTCCAGAGCCCGTCTCATGTCGCGGCCGATTTCCATATAAGTGGCTGCCATGACTTTGTTGTCCTTTTTCATTTCTTCTATCAAAAGGTCGCGGAGTTCGGAATTGTGCTGGCTGATGGCACTATCAAGTTTGCTGTATTCCGTGTTGAACTGGTCATAGAGTTTCAGATAAGAGGCGACCATTTCGCGGCCTTTCTGGTTGCCGTCCGTGGTATATTCCTTGGATTTATAGTAAGATTCCATTTTGCTGGTCAGGGGAACCATTTCATCCAATACCTTAAGTACGGCTGTCGTACTTTCATCAATATCGGAGAAACCGCTGCTTTCCGCTTTGGCTTCCGTCAAGTTTTCTTTCAGGCTGTCATAAGCGGGGAAGCTGGCAAAGTCCAGATCCTCACCGGCTTTCATCTTCGCCAGGACTTTGTCGATGGCAAAGGCAAATCTTACATTATGGCCGTTGAAACCGTTGGTGGCTTTTACATAGCTGCTGATTTTTTCCAGCTGGCTTGTCGGCTTTGCAGATGTTTCTTTTCCGCCGCCGGAAGAGGAGCCGCCTCCGCCGCAGCCTGTCAGCATCATGATCGCCGCTGCCAGTACCAATAAAAATAAACCGATTCGTTTTGTCAGATGGGGGGTGTAATCCACTAAAATCGCCTCCTGTTGTAAATAAAATCGTTTCTATAGTATGATCTCCCACAAACGGTTTCATTATATCATTAAAGGGCAGAAGAAAGCTATTTTAAAATTGATTAGTTTTCTTATCAGGTTCTTAAAAAACTTTATGACATGAAGCGTGAGTGTGGTATAATGATAAAAAATTAAAAGGAGGGTATTATGCGTAATCCAAAAAACATGCTGATTGTAGGGATTGTACTACTGGTGGTAGGGGTTTGTATCCTGCTGCTTAATCCGGATCAAAGCGCTGCCAATCTGGAAATTGCCAGAAATGCAAAAAATGCGCAGGAAGCTGCCGCCGCTATTTCAGGCAATAACCAAAGGGAGCTTATGATCCATATGGCAGGGAATTTTCTTGCAGGGATCGGCATCGCGCTGACGGCAGGCGGTTTTTTCCTGAAAAGGAAGAAACAGTAATTGTCTGAAAGAAGAGACAGGGAGCATCCGCTTTCCCCATGTCTCTTTTTTTATGCATGGGAAAGCAGCGGATGGCTTTCTTTTCGTGAAATCTGTTATACTGATAAAAAATAATTATTTTTGAGATGTATGCCGCACAAGGGAGACATGATGACCGTCAGGGAAATAGTGGAAACGCTCGGCCTGGCAGCAGATGAGGACGCTGTAAGAAAAATGGCAGAGTACAATGCCATGGTGATTGCCATGAGCAGGAAAATGAATTTAACGGGAATCAAAGATGCAGAAGAAAGCCTGGTCAAAAATATTTATGATTCGCTGACCGTGTATGAGGAGAAATATTTTCCGAAGAACGGGCGTATGCTGGATTTGGGGACAGGTGCCGGGTTTCCGGGAATTCCGCTGGCCATCCTGCGGCCGGATATGCAGGTCGTGCTGGTGGATTCTGTCTTAAAGAAACTTGTATTTATAGAGAATGCCGCGGCAAAGCTGGGGATTAAAAATATAAAGATTCTCCATATTCGCGCCGAAGAAGGCGGACGGCGGAGGAAGACAAGGGAAACCTTTGATATGGTGACGGCAAGAGCGGTAAAGATGCTTCCCGTCATTGCCGAATGGGGTATCCCCTTTGTGAAGGAAGGCGGTATTTTCGCAGCGATGAAAGGACCTGGTGCCGACGAGGAACTCAGACAGTCGGGAAAGATCCTGAAAGAATTGAAAGCGGAGCTCATGGAAAGAAAAGAATTGGAGCTCCCTACAGGAGAGAAAAGGACGATTCTCTACTTCAGGAAAACCGCGCCGTCTCCCAAAACCTATCCGAGGAAAGTGGGTGTGGCGGAAAAGAAACCGATCATAGGCGAAGCGTAAAAGAATAAAAGCTCCTGTAAGAAGGAAAATCTTTCTTGCAGGAATTTTTATTATGGATGAATTTTTATAGCGGTTACGCAGATGCGGTATTGAGTGGCAAAGAATTCTTTCTGCGTTTTGCCATGAAAATAAGCGGCTCGCTTTGCCTAGGCGCGTAAAACGGAAAAGAGCGGGAAAGGGGAAACCGCCCTTACGGTTTTAATCCGCTGATCTGTTCTTTTATTTCCTTTATATCTTGTCCTATTTGCCGGAAAGTGTTTTCCGCATGTTCCATGGCGCCTTTCACATCGGTTTCCTCTCCCCTGTCATTGGTGAGAGTGATGTCGTCCAGCTGGAGTTTGCCGTTTCTGATGTGGAAAGCGTCGGTGGAAAAGGTGCCGAGGGCGGTTTCTATAGATACATCATAGAAGTCCAGCTCCTTTCCTCTGTTGTGGAAAGCGCCCTCTATTTTTTTAAAAGGAATCAGTTTGTAATAACCGCTGCCGGAAGTGAAGGTGCCTTCAGAGACAATCTCTTTCGGATTTCCGTTACAGCGGATGTCGCCTTCTAAATCAACATAGCAGAAAATAGCGGCGTCTTTCGCAGGATAGCGGGAATCCAGTTTTTTGCCTGCCAGATGGATGTTATAAGCCCTTGTGTCTATGTCATAGTTTCCCGATGCTTTGACTGTGCCGCCGTAGACACGTCCCGTGACATCGGTGAATTTCATTTTCCCGTGGTGGTAGAAAACATGACCGTCCAGATGGGAAAAAGAGAGGGCGGGAATATGGAGCTGGTCCATAGTGATTTTTCCTTCTGCTTTCGGAGAAGCGACGGGGCCGCTGGCTTCGGCAATGAGGGTAAGCTTGTCATGAATATTGTTTCCCAGACCCAGAGATGCCGGATCAACGCCGTAAAAAGATACATTCATGGCAATGGTATGTTCATTGCTTTTCATATCGATGTCGCCGTAAAGCTTCACGCTGTCGCCGATGGCGGTACCGCCGAATTTACCGGAGGACAGGTCGACAAAAAGAGAATCGTCGGTGTCGATATTCAGGTGCATGTCCACATGGGAAAGAAGGAAGTGCCTGTTTTCATAGAAAGCTTCCAGCTGGCAGTTTTCCAGGTGGATATTCATTTTCATTTTCTGTCCGTTCCGCTTGAAGTTGGCGATTTTCTCGTGGAGAGTTTCCGCACGTTCCTCTGCCGGTTCGGATTCAGCGGCCGTTTTATTGATGAGGTCGACATCCATATTCTTGTCAAACCGGAGCGCTGCGGAAGCATTGCGGAGCCTTATCTCGGAAATGGCGGTGGCCCGCAGTTTGCCTCGGAGGATATCTTCCGGGCGCACTTTTATTTTCCCGTCGGGGACAAAGAGGATGGGGATGCCGTGGTCATCCGTCCAGAGCAGGTTTTCAAAGGAAACGTAGCCTGCGATGTCGGCGGAGATTTTTTCAACGGAAATATGTCCCCGGAGCATGTGCTGCCTGTTCATGGCATAGCTGAAAATGCGGGCGGCCGCAAAAGCGGCGATCTGGGCGATGAGGAGAAGACCCAGGACGGCGGCAAGCAGCAGGAAGGAAAGCCGCCGTAAAGCGGATTGGTGCCGGTGGAAAAAGTCGATCATGAAGACCTCACCCAAAGTTACAATTCTTTGAAATGGAAATCTTTTTTATGGCAGGCATAGTCTTCAACGATATGGCCTTTGCCGAAAAGCTTGTACTTGTATGACAGGAGCCCTTCCAATCCGACGGGACCTCTGGCATGGAGCTTGCCTGTGGAAATGCCCACTTCCGCGCCGAAGCCGTACCGGAACCCGTCGGCAAAGCGGGTGGACGCGTTCTGGTAAACACCTGCCGAGTCGACAAGCTGCATGAACCGCGCGGCGGTATTGATGTTTTCCGTGATAATGGCATCGGTATGGTGGGAGCCGTACCTGTTGATGTGATCAATGGCTTCCTCCACGCCGGAGACAATTTTCACGGCAAGGACGAGATCGAGGTATTCGTGACGGAAGTCATCGTCTTCGATGATATTTAGGGGGATAATTTCTCCCGCTTCTTTTGTGCCGCGGAGATGGATATTTTTTTCTCCGGCGGCCTTTTCCAATACGGGCAGAAAGTCTTTGGCGATATCCCGGTGGACAAGAAGTGTTTCTGCGGCATTGCACGCAGCGGTGTACTGGGTCTTCGCGTCAATGACGATGGGGATGGTTTTTGCCATGTCATAATCTTTGTCCACATAGATATGGCAGATACCGTCGGCATGCCCCATGACGGGGATATTTGTACGGCTCATGATGTGCTGGACAAAAGCATTCGAGCCCCGCGGAATGATGAGGTCTACCGATTCGCGGCAGGTGAGGAGCTCATCTATTTCGCTGTGCTGTTCTGCTTGGAACAAAGCTTCAGATGGAAGATCCGCGTCGGTGGCGGCTTCATAGAGGAGGGAAAAAAGAACGCGGTTCGTTTCTTTCGTCTCTTTTCCACCCTTCAGGATGGCGCAGTTTCCGCTTTTCACCGCGAGGGATGAAATCTGGATCATGGCGTCGGGGCGCGCTTCAAAGATCATGGCGATGACGCCGATGGGACAGGTGACGCGGTAAAGGCGGAGCCCTTCATCAAGCTGGCGGGCAAGAGTGACTTTTCCTACGGGATCGGGAAGGGAAATGAGCTGCCGGATGCCGCTGATGCTGTCTGCCAGTTTCCCTTCATCGAATGCCAGCCGTTTCATGACGGCAGGAGGAAGTCCGGATGCTTTTGCCGCGGCAAGATCAATCCTGTTGGCAGCAAATATTTTTTCTTTTCCTGCTTCCAGATTTTCAATCATGTGAAGGAGCGCGGAATTTCTTTTTTCCGCAGGTGCGGATGCCATAAGGGGCGACGCCAGTTTCATTTTTGCCGCTTCTTCTTTTATGCTCATGGGGATTCTCCTTTATTATTCCTTATATAATATATGTTTATCATAATCTTGAAAAACAGGACGGTCAAGGAAAAGCATGTCTCTTACGGAAGAGCGGCCGCCGAAAGGCAGACGGGGAAATATTGAAAAAGTGGTTAATAATTAGCAGAAAGTGTGATATAATGTTGCGTACATAGCACACAAAGTGTGTATCTACTTGAGGGAGCGGTTGCAATTCCCGGGTGTTTTGGAGTATAGCAGAAAGGAAGATTTTTATGGGGGAAAAGACGAACAACGCATTTATCGCGATCGGGCTCATGCTGTTCGCATTATTTTTCGGGGCGGGGAATTTAATCTTTCCGGTCTTCATGGGGCAGAACGCGGGGGTAAATACGATTCCCGCGACAATCGGCTTTTTGATCACGGGCGTAGGTCTTCCGCTTTTGGGTGTTCTTGCCATTTGCTACTCCGGTGTGAATCTCCGTGAACTGGCGGGGCGTATTCATCCGGCGTACAGCATTTTCTTCTGCACGGCGCTGTACCTGACCATCGGGCCGTTTTTTGCAGCTCCCCGTACGGCGACGGTGGCTTATGAGATTGCTGTGGCGCAGTACCTGCCTCCTGAAATGCGGAGCGTAGGGCTGTATATTTTTGCCGCGGTGTTTTTTATCATTACCTGGTGGCTTGCGATTTCACCGTCCAAGCTGGTATCCCGTGTCGGCAAGTTCATGACTCCCGTCCTTCTGGTATTCCTTTTCCTTTTGATTATCAGTGCCGTTGCCTCGCCCATGGGAAGCTGGCAGGCACCGGCAGCCGCTTATGACACCGGTGTGAAAGCTTTCGGGCAGGGGATCGTTGACGGATATAATACGATGGACGGCCTTGCCGCTCTTGTTTTCGGCATTATCGTGGTGGAATCGGTCAAGATGTACGGCGCGGTTTCCGAAGCGCAGATTACGAAAGACACGCTCCGGTCCGGTCTGATTTCCACATTTTTCATGGCGGTTATTTATGCGGCGCTCTGCTATATCGGTGCCAGTTCCGTATCCCTCATCGGTGTGCAGGAAAACGGCGCTCCCGTCCTCGTAAAAACGGCGCTCCACTACTTTGGTGCCGCCGGCGGAGGCATTCTGGGAGTGATCGTTATCTTTGCCTGCCTGACCACCAGTGTCGGTCTGGCGGCTTCCTGCGCAGCCTATTTTAACCTGCTCCTGCCGAAAATCTCTTCAAAAACCTTTGTTACCGTCATGGTCGTTGTCTGTTTCTTCGTGGCGCTCTTCGGCCTGACGACGATCATCAAGAATGCTGTTCCCGTACTGCTTTTCCTGTATCCCATGTCCATTTCCCTCATTGCGCTGGCGTTCCTGCATAATTTCTTTAACGGCCGCCGCTGCGTATATGTATGGACGACGCTTTTTACCGCTGTGCCCGCTCTTTGTGACGGACTTCACGGGTTCGGTCTGAAGCTGGGTGCCATGGAACCGATGCTCGCGGCTCTTCCGCTGGCGGAATACAGCATGGGCTGGATCTGTTTCTTTGCGGTGGGATTTGCTGTTGGTATCGTCCAGATGCTGGTGACCGGAAAGAAAGAACAGGCCTAAAAGAAATTTGAAAGAAACGGTAAAAGCGTGCGGGCGGGACCTGCGCGCTTTTATGATGGATGAAAAGAGTTCCTTATTTTCTGATTGACATATTTCCCCTTTATCACTATATTAGAGGGTAGGATTATTATGGAAATACAGGGGAAGACGGTATTTCCTTTTATATGGAAAGGAGGGAGCCCGATGCTTACCGCTTATAAACATGATGAAAACCACAGACTTTGTCCCGTCGCTTTTGAGGAAATGGAAAAAGGGTCGTGGATCAATTGCGCGGCTCCCGATGCGGCGGAGCTGGAAAAGCTGAATGCCCTTACCGGTATCCCCGTCGATTCCCTCCAGACCGCTCTTGACCGTGAAGAACGTTCCCACGTGGAACTGGAAGACGATTTTATTTTCGTCGTCGTAAATACGCCTGTCGTCCTGGAGACAGATGCTTACGATGCACTGCCGCTGGGGATTTTTATCACGGATAAGGTATTCGTTACTGTGTGTCTTGAGAATAATACGGTGATCCAGAAGTTTATAAATAATAATTACGCCTCTTTCCAAACCTATAAAAAGACAAGATTCCTTTTCCAGATACTGTCTACCGCATCGTCGTCCTTCCTGTACTTCCTGCAGCAGATTTATAAAAAGACGGACGGCATCGAAACGCAGGTGCGGAAATCTTTGCAGAACAAAGAACTCTTCCGCATGCTGGAACTGCAGAAATCTCTGACCTACTTCAACTTCGCCCTTCATGCGAATGAAAACGTCATGGAGCGCCTCATGCGTCTCCGGAACAGCCCCATCCATACACTCCTGAAAATGTACGAAGAAGATGAGGACCTTCTGGAAGACGTCATCATCGAAAATAAGCAGGCTTTGGAAATGGTGGAAATCTACACGAACATCCTGATGTCCATGATGGACTCCTTCTCCTCGATTATTTCCAACCGTCTGTCGCAGATTATGAAATTCCTCACCTCGGTGACGATCCTTCTTGCCGTGCCCACTTTGATATTCAGCCTTTGGGGTATTAATGTGCCCGTGCCGTGGGAATCAAGCGAGATCGGATTTGCCGCGGTCACCCTTCTCGGTCTCGTGCTGACCCTCGTATCGGCACTGGTGCTGTGGAAGAAAGATATGCTTTGAAATAAAGAAACAAAGGGACCGCTGCGGTCCTTTTTATTTTGCCGCTTTTGGGGAAATAACTGGTATAATAGAAAAGTATTTGAAGAAAGGAGGAAACGATGGAACCGGCGGAACTTTTAAAAAAATATTTCGGTTATGATACATTCCGGCCTATGCAGGAAGATGTCATCAAAACCATTCTGTCGGGCAGGGATGTGCTGGCTGTCATGCCCACCGGCGCGGGAAAGTCGGTCTGCTTCCAGATTCCCGCCCTCCTCTTTCCCCACGGTACGATCATTATTTCTCCTTTGATTTCTCTCATGAAAGACCAGGTGGAAGCGCTTGCAGAGCAGGGGATTTCCGCGTCCTATGTAAACTCCACCGTGCCTTTTGACGAATCTATCGAGCGGCTCCGCGATTTGTTCCGGGGGCGTCTGAAGCTGCTTTACATGGCGCCGGAAAAACTGGAACCCACCTATTTCACCGACTGCCTGTCCAAAGTACCCTTGTCCATGGTCGTCATTGACGAAGCACACTGCGTTTCCCAGTGGGGCCATGATTTCCGTCCGAGTTACCGGAAAATAAAAACCTTTATCGATACGCTTCCCGCAAAGCCTGTAGTCACCGCTTTCACCGCTACGGCGACCTCTTTGGTGGAAGAAGATATGAAACGGAGCCTCGGCCTGGGGAAAGCAGCCGTTTTCCGTATGGGACTGGATCGGCCGAACCTGTCTTTCCGTGTTATCCACGGCGCGGACCGCAGGGATTTCATTCTCCGCTATGTGCAGAACCATGGAAAAGAAAGCGGCATTATTTACTGCGCCACCAGAAAAGCAGTGGACGAAATTTATGAAATGCTCGCAAGCCGGAAAATAAAAGCGGGGCGGTACCATGCAGGCATGGAAGATGGCGCGCGGAAGAAAGGGCAGGAAGATTTTTCCTTCGACCGCATCCATGTCATGGTGGCGACAAACGCTTTCGGCATGGGTATCGATAAGAGCAACGTGCGCTACGTCCTCCACTACCAGATGCCCAAAAGCATGGAAGCCTATTATCAGGAAGCGGGGCGGGCAGGACGTGACGGCGCGAAAGCGGAATGCATCCTCCTTTACAGCGGGCAGGACGCGGGCATACAGCGCTACCTCATCGAATCGGGAAACCAGACGGACGGCCAGAAACGGATGGACTATGACCGCCTTTATGCCATGGACGGCTATTGCAGCACCACAGGCTGCCTGCGGAATTACATCTTAAATTACTTCGGCGAGACTGCTGATGAGACCTGCGGCCGCTGCGGGAACTGCGAAAGCGGAAGAGGAAAGGTGGATATCACCGACGAGGCAGTTCTCATTTTCCGAACCGTCAGATCTCTCAAGGAACGGTACGGCGCTGGTGTGGTGGCGGATATCCTTAAAGGAAGCCGCACGAAAATGATCAGGGAACGGAACCTGGACAGCCTTCCTACCTACGGCAGACTGTCCTTCGCGAAAATCAAACATTTGAGAACCGCCATCCATTTCCTCATCGCTGACGGTTACCTCAAACGTGACGGCGGCGAATCTCCCCTGCTGCATCTTACGGAAAAAGCGGAAATTGTTCTCGAAAGAAAAGCGCCGGTACTGGGTTTTGCTTTCGGTGCGGAAGACGTCATGGCGTCTGTGGCGGTGGAAAAGAAAGCCATCCTTTCAGAAACAAAAAGCGGTATCTTTGAAAAACTTCGCGGACTCCGACTTGCCATTGCCCGGGAAGAACACGTCCCGCCTTTTGTCGTATTCTCCGATGCCACCCTGGAAGATATGGTGTCCCGCCTCCCGCGGACAGAAGAAGAAATGGCGGAAGTCCACGGCATCGGCGCTTTCAAATTAAAGAAGTATGGAGAACGTTTCCTTGCGGCGCTTGGAGAATTTAGCGGAGCGGAAGAAATAAGGGGAAAAGACAAAAAAGAAGAAAAAAATATATATGAGAAACTCGAACGGCTCCGCCGCTCTTTGGCAAAAAAAGAAAATCTGTCGACATCACAAATTCTTTCCGATACAGTCCTCCGGAGGATCGCAGAAACCCGCCCTGCAACCGAAGAAGAATTCCGCGGTGTGAAAGGCATCGGCCCGAAAAAAGCGGACAAATACGCGGAAGTCTTTTTACAGGCCCTCCATCCGGAACGGAGCCGTATTTCCCCAAAAACAAAAAGTAAAGTACCGGAAAAAAGAGAACATATCATTCCCAAAACGGCAAAACCCGTCCGCGGACGGAAAGGGAAAATCACAGCGGTACGAAAGGAAACGATTCAGGCCGGACAGACGGCGTCCATAGACATAGAAACAAGAGCGTTTTTCCTCTATCTGAAAAAAGTAAGAGCGCGGCTTGCCAAAGAAGCGGACCTGCCGGCGGAAAGCATCTGTGCCGACAGGGATTTGGAAAAGATGGTGAAAAGCGAAACCGTATCCCAAAACCTGCCTGCCGCTGTAAAAGCGGAATTTGAAAAAGCCATCGCCACCTACAAACAAATCAGATATCAGATGACAGGAGCGGCCGGCAAAAAGGGTAATAGCTGTTAGCTGTTAGCTGTGAGCTAAAAGTGCTGAATGACTGGGAATGGTAAGGCGTCATTCTGAGCGCCAGCGAAGAATCTGTTACCGTGGTGAGGAAAGCGGTAAGACGTCATCCTGAACGGCAGCGAAGGATCTATTACCGTAATAAGGGAAAGCGGTAAGAAGATAAAAGCTATCAGCTATCAGCTGTGAGCTGTAAGCCGTTAGCTGCGAGCTGTCAGCTAAAAGTGCTGAATGACAGCGGGAGACATTGAGGCCGTGGATGAGAAAGTGGTATGAGTAGAGGTATTCGTAGAATGGTATGAATTATATAGAAATAAGATAAATCTTTTGCTATAATGGAAACAGAGGTTGTTTAATAAAATAAGTGTTGAAAGGAAAGCGGGGAAATCCGGCAGGAAATTTCCTGTTTACGGATTCTATATCCTGCTTTTCAGGCAAATGAAGTGTTATGGGGAGAGGTGGTGTGAAGGCAGTATCGGCAGCATGGGGATGGTGCTTCTTTTTATTGCGTTTCTAAATTATATTGTTTTTTATGGGAGGAAAACATGAATCACATCTACAAAGTCATTTGGAGTCGAGTGAAGAACAGTTATGTCGTCGTTTCAGAAATTGCGGGCACAGCGAGAAAAAGCGGGAGGGTGAGAGTCTCTAAAAACACGCTGGCAGCAGTTTTGGCGGCTTTTTTATTGACAGGGATTTCTGTAAGCCCTGTATCTGCGGTGCTTGACGGGGTCAATACGTTTGTAGAACCGGGGAATCAGAATATTAAAATCGGGAATGATATTGATTTAAGAAATAACAGTACGAAAAACGGTGCCATTGCGATAGGCGATCACGCCCAGATTGATGATTATGTTATGCAGGAAGGCAGTATTGCCATCGGTAAGAATGCTTTTGTAGAAAACATGTGGGGAACGCAGGACAAAATATTCCGTTTCGGGATGCATTCGACGGATCCTTCCCGTACAGACCATTTACTGCCGGCAGGGATTGCCATTGGGCAGAATACTTATGCCCGCAGCGGCAGTCTGATGATCGGCGACCATAAGTATGTCGGCGCCTTGGGAGATACCACGGTAAATTCCAATACGGATGATGAAAAGCGCAAACTGTCCGTCTTGGTAGGCGCGACCACCGTCGGGCTGAACAGTTATTCTGCCGGTGCGTTTGCGACGACGACCGGCGCCTACTCCATCATGACGAATGCGTATGACGGAAATACGAACCAGGGATTTGCCGCCCAGAATTTCGGGGCGGTCATCAACGGATCCTTTAACAGCATTGAATCAAAAACGGCGGGCAGCAGTGTATCGGGAATCGCCAATGCGGTCGTAGGGACTGCTAATCGGACCCATAACGCAAACGGTACCTTGGTTTTCGGTGCGGGCAATGAAGTGACCAATTCAGTGGACAATATAGCGGATCCCATGTCACTTTTGACTAACAGTCCCAAGGAATTGGCAGAAAAACTCAGGGAGGATATACGGAGAAATGATTCCGGCGGCGCTGTCCTTGCTGTCGGCGGCGGAAATAAAGCAGACTACGCATACCGCTCCCAGCTGGTCGGGGTGGGAAATACTCTGGAAGGAACCGCAGCGGAAAAGGCTGCTTACAATTTACTGAACGGTTATAAAAATACAGGTACCAATGTAAGCGGTGTAACTGTCATCGGTACGAACCGCACGATTTCCAATGCAAAAGATACGATTGTGATGGGTTCTTCTGCCGGCGGTATTACTACAACCGCCAGCAAGGCGGTTATACTCGGCTCGGAAGCCAATGCGGAAAAAGACGGCGGCGTAGCGCTCGGTGCGGATTCCGTTGCCTCTGTTGACAAGGATATTGCGGGATATGATCCGTCTACCAAATTAGCTTCTACAAATACATCGGCCGCATGGAAAGCGACGCATGCAGCGGTATCTGTTGGTAATGGCAGTACTGCTACAAGGCAGATTACCGGTGTGGCAGCCGGCACGAATGACACCGATGCAGTCAATGTGGCGCAGCTGAAAGCTATTGCCGGAGGTACGGGCAGTATTCATTTCGTATCCGTGAAAGGTGGAAACGCATCATCAGTCAATTATAACAACGATGGGGCAAAAGAGACCGGAGCCATTGCGATTGGAGCAAATGCAGAGGCGACGGCAAATAGTGCGGTTGCCATGGGTTTTAATGCCCAGTCCAACGGTTCCGGAAGTATCGTTATTGGCGAATCATCCGGCCTGATTCCTGATGCATCAAAACGGGGGGCTTCCAAAGGAAACAGCAGCATTATCATCGGTACGGAAAATGTTGATAAAGGCGGCACGAAAGACCATGCCGGCTCTAATGACGGTATACTCGGAAGCAACAATACGATACAGGAGTCCAATGGCGCTTTCGTGACCGGCGCGTTTAACCATGTGTCCGATTCTTATCAGTTCGGACAACTTTCCGCTTCGGAGCAGCAGAAATTGGCGCAGGCGATGGCGGATGGCAAGCCTCTGGGTAAGTACATCGGTAAATGGGGAAGCCATGTCTTTGTTACCGGCGACGGAAATACCGTTTCGCAAGGAATGAATGTTACAATCAGCGGCTCTCAGAATACCGTTGAAAACAGCAAGAGTCAGACCGTCATCGGGGACAGCAATAAGATTACCGATAGAAATGCCGGTACGGTTTCCGGGAAACAGGAAGAAAGGACGAAGAATGTGTCCGACCTTGTCATCGGCAAGGGAAACAAAATTGAAGGCAACAGTACCTATATGAAGGGGTATGAGAGCCTGACCGTCATCGGGAATAATAACGAAATGGTCAATCCCGGCGCGGGTATCGTGATCGGGGATAACCAGAAAGTTGGGGCGATTAAAGAATCTGTTGTTATCGGTTCCATGACACCGGAAGAAAAGGCCGATTCCGATATCCAGCAGAAACATGCCAGTGTCGTTGTCGGGTATCATGCCCGGAGCGGGACCAGAGACGGCGGCGGAATGAATGTGGCTCTTGGGCATGGCGCAAAAGCTTATGGCTGGCAGGAGACCGTGACAGGGATCAAATCCATTGTGGAGGCAGGCGATTCCGGCCTTGACGGCTATCTGGCTTCTGTCTATGGCGGTCTTAATACCGTAGCGTCAAATAAGACGGACCAGAGTGATGGGATGGCAAACACCGTCGTCGGTACCCTGAACAAAACAGAAGGCGCCAATGGGGCACTCGTTTTCGGCGCGGGTAATAGCGTTACGCATTCTTTCGGGACGGCACCGACCGATGAAAATGGAAACAGTATGAACGAATATTGGGGTGATACCATATTATTTGAGGGACAGGGATATGCCGGCGGAACCGGACAGTTAAGTCATGATGAGCTCAGGAAAGCGATGGGGCTGGCCATGTCGACCGGCGGCGGCTCTGTGGTCACCATGGGGAACGGAAATACCTCAGATTATGCTGTCCATTCCCAGATCATCGGCTCCGGAAATATCCTTACCGGTACAGCAAATACACCCAGCATCAATAATACGATCAACGGATATGGAAATACAGGCAGGAATGTGGAACGTATGTCTATGATGGGGACCGGGAATAATATATCCGGCAGTACGGCCGATGTAGTGATCGGGGATTATCACCATATGGACGGCGGTAAAAACAATGTAATTCTTGGATCCATGGCGACGGAAAAGAAGACTGTAGAGAAAACGTATACGATGAAAGATGCTTCGGGCAATGTTATTCTTGAAAAGAAATATAAGGTGATGGAAAATGTACCGATTAAATCGCATACGGCGAACATAAGCAATGCGGTGATGCTCGGCTACAATACGGATGTGGAAAAAGACGGCGGTGTAGCGATCGGCGCGGATTCCGTCGCCTCTGTTGATAAGGGGGCTGCCGGTTACGATCCGTCGACCGATACGGCTTCTGCAGATACGTCAGCAACATGGAAAGCGACGGCCGCTGCTGTTTCTGTAGGTAAAGCGGCAACTCCGACCAGTGCAGCAGTCACCCGCCAGATTACAAACGTAGCAGCCGGCACGCAGGATACTGATGCCGTCAATGTGGCACAGCTGAAAAAGATACAGGCAGCTGCCGGTGCGGCGAAAGTGCATTATTACAGCGCCAAGTCTACAAAAACGGGAGCCGGCAGCAACTATGACAATGACGGCGCCGAGGCGGAAGACAGCATCGTGCTCGGTATTTCCTCTTCTTCGAAAGGGGTGAACAGCACCGTTCTTGGCAATAATAACAAACTGACCGGAGTGAAAAACGGAAGAAACAATAGTATCGTCGCCGGCCAGAATCTGGAAGTGGAAGGCGCCCATAATGCCGTGTTCGGCACGGATTACAACAATTATGACCATAAGCTGACAAAAGTCTTCGGGGAACAGAATACGGTCATCGGTGTGGGGAACCTGGTCGGCTATACGGCGGAAAAAGATCCGAACGATCCGACAAAATGGATTTACACCAAGAACTCCAGCGGCAGTGATCAGAACGTGGCTGTCGGTATGACAAATACGGCAAATGGCGGTAGTGTCGTGGTAGGCACCAGTTCCGAAGCGGAAAATCTGGGGGTCTCTTTCGGTCATGGGAATAAAGTCATCGGCTCGAATAGCGGCGGCGGACAGAGAGGTCTTGCCCTGGGGAATTATCTGACAGTCAAGGGCGAAGAAGCGGTAGCTGTAGGTACAAATGCTTCCGCGACCGCGGACTGGGCCATTGCCATGGGCAAGAATAGTAAAGCGGAGAAAGAAACTGCTATGGCTTTTGGTTATGATTCTCATGCTAAGGTCTCCGGCGGCGTGGCCCTCGGCTCGTGGAGTGTGGTGGATACGGCAGCGGGTGTGAGCGGCTATGACCCCTCCACCAAAGCGGCTTCTACGGATACGTCAGCTGCCTGGAAATCGACTGTAGGCGCTGTTTCCGTAGGTGATGCATCCAAAGGTATCACCCGCCAGATCACCGGTGTAGCGGCCGGCGCGGCAGATACCGATGCCGTCAATGTGGCACAGCTGAAGAAAGTAGAAGCCACGGCGGCAGCAGCTAAGACTAATGTGACGGCCGGTAATAATGTGACCGTTACTCATGATTCCACGACAAATACATACAAAGTCTCCGCCAAGGATACCTATACGACGGGCGGTACCTACGATGCAGCCACGAAGAAAATCAAATTTACACAGAATGATCCGTCCAAGAACTATGAAGTCGATGTGAGCGGTCTCGTAGGGAGCGGCGGAACCGGCAGCCTGACCTTTGCGGGAGACACGGGCAGCGCCATTACTAAAAATTCAGGTGAAACACTGCAGATTACCGGCGGCGCGACAGAAGTGGCAGCAGCCAATAATATCGGTGTCGTTTCCGAAAATGGCAAACTGAATCTGAAACTGGCAAAAAATATTGATCTCGGCAGCGACGGCAGCATCAAGACCGGTGATACGAAGATGGACAACAAAGGACTGGCTATCCAGGGCGGCCCGTCTGTGACTAAAGGCGGCATTGACGCAGGCAGCAAAAAAATTACCCATGTGGCGGCCGGTGAAATAAGCGCCACTTCCACTGATGCTGTCAATGGAAGCCAGCTCCAGGCCGTAAAGAATGATGTGCAGAATAATACGCAGAACATATACAACATGGGTAAAAAGGTAGGAGAACTGGGCACCCGGATTAACAAAGTGGGAGCGGGAGCCGCCGCGCTGGCAGCCCTCCACCCGCTGGACTTCGATCCCCATGACAAGTGGGACATCGCGGCAGGCTTCGGCAATTACCGCAACGCCAGCGCTGCGGCGGTAGGCCTCTTCTATCGGCCGAACGAAAGAACGATGATGAGTCTCGGCTGGACCATGGGAGATGACAGGAACATGATCAATGCAGGAATTTCTGTGAAGCTGGGACGCGGTGACGTTTATACCCGTTATTCCAAAGTGGAAATGGCGAACCAGATTAAGGACTTGAAAGAGAAAAATGACAAGATGCAGGCGGAAAATAAAGAGATGAGATCGGAGCTGGATGAATTGAAGGCCCAGGTAGCAGCTCTCGCTGCCAAGAAGTAAGGAGCTTCCAAAAAGAAAGGAGCAGGCACTGCTGATGGTGCCTGCTCTTTTTTCGTTTTCCGGTAAAAGTGGAACTCATGGCAGTGTGTCTGCCAGAACCGTGCGAAAAATCTGTACTCGTGGTGGGGGAAGCCGTAAGATGTCATCCGGGTAATAGATTCTTCACTCCGTTTCACCGTTCCGTTTCCCGTCTTTCCCACAAGGTGTTCTTGCCTTCGTTCAGAATGACGTTAAACAGACGGCACAGCTGGGATTCTAACCACTTTCAGGCCTGCCGATAAAGTAGCACCCATGGTAAGGCGTCATCCTGAACGAACGTGAAGGATCTATTACCGTGGTGAGGGAAGCCGTAATAAGATAAAAGTTATTAGCTGTGAGCTGTCAGCTGTCGTCTATAAGCTGTGTTATAATAAATAAATTATAGGGTGTGTATGGTCTTTGGAGGGGGGATCAGGGTGGCAGAGCTGAATTTACTGCAGGAGAAAATTTTGAGCGACGGGGTGATCCGTCCGGGGAATGTGCTCAAGGTGGACAGTTTTCTGAATCATCAAATCGATGTGCCTTTTATCAGTGAACTGGGGAAGGAATTTAAAAAGCTTTTCGGGGATCGGAAAGTGGACAAGATTCTGACGATCGAAGCGTCGGGAATTGGTATCGCCTGTCTTACAGCAGTGTACTTTGGCGTGCCTGTTGTTTTTGCGAAGAAATCTGCGGGAAGCAATATGGATAAGGAAATGTTTGCTACGGAGGTTATGTCATATACCCATAATCGGAAAAACCATGTGGTGGTGGCAAAGAAATATCTGAAACCCGGCGAACATATCCTCATCATGGACGATTTCCTTGCCAACGGCTGCGCCGTAAGCGGGCTTCTGGATCTGGTAAAACAGGCGGGCGGTATTGTGGAAGGCATCGGCATCTGCATCGAAAAAGGCTTCCAGGGCGGCGGCGACGCGCTCCGTGAAGCGGGATATGATGTCCGCTCTCTGGCAGTTATTGAAAAAATGGATGCCGAAACAGGCGTCATTACGTTCCGCTGAGGAGGCCGGAATGAATACAGATCCGATTTATGAAGCGGACGGGAAAATATCTGTTCGCAAAGCGGTGCCTTTCGGTCTCCAGCATGTTCTTGCTATGTTCGTGGCAAATATCGCGCCGATTCTTATCGTGACGGGGGTGGTGAAGATACCCGCCTCAGAAGCGGGCGCTATTGTGCAGGCGGCCATGATCATTGCAGGCATCGGCTCCCTGCTCCAGATGTATCCCGTCTTCCGTTTGGGCAGCGGACTTCCCGTCATCATGGGGATCAGCTTTACCTTTGTTTCTGTTTTTTGTGTGATCGGATTGAAATACGGCTACGGTGCTATTCTCGGCGCTGTCCTTGTGGGAGGGGTTCTGGAGGGGATCCTCGGCCTTGGCGCGGCATGGTGGCGGAAACTGGTACCGCCCATCGTTTCGGCGACTGTCGTGACGGCCATCGGGTTTTCACTGCTTCCCATCGGAGCGAATTCTTTTGGCGGCGGTTTCGGCCATCCTGAATTCGGTGATGCCCGGTTCCTCATTGTCGGTACGATTACTCTGGTTTCCTGTCTTATTTTTAATATCCGGGCGAAATCTTTCTATAAGCAGTTATCTGTCCTTTTCGGACTTTTTGTGGGATACGCCGCGGCATATTTCTACGGTATGGTTGATTTGGGCCGCCTGACGGAAGTATCCCTTGTGTCTCTGCCGATTTTTATGCCTTATTCTCTGGAATTTCATTATGACGCCATTTTCTCCGTATTCCTTATTTTCCTGGTGTCTGCCACAGAAACGCTGGGCGACACCTCGGCGCTTGCCGCAATGGGGTTCAATCGGGAGGCGAAAGACAGGGAAATATCCGGCTCCATTGCCGTGGACGGGTTTGTTTCTGCCGCGTCTTCTCTCTTCGGGTGTATGCCGATTACATCTTTCAGTCAGAATGTGGGGCTTATCGCCATGACCCGTGTGGTAAACAGGAAAGCCATCGCCAGCGGCGCCGTCATCATGGTTCTGGCAGGACTCGTTCCTGCGCTGGGGGTCATTCTGGCGTCACTGCCTGAAGCCGTCCTTGGCGGCTGTACGCTTATGATGTTCGGCTCCATCGTGGTGTCCGGTGTGCAGATGATCAGCCGCTGCGGATATTCCCAGAGAAATATGAGTATTGCCGCCCTGTCTCTTTCCATCGGACTGGGATTCACGCAGACACCGCAGATTTTCCGCATATTTCCCGAACTGCTGCGGAGCGTATTCGCAGAGAACTGTGTAGCGGTGGTTTTCATCGTGGCGGTTCTTCTGAATCTTGTGTTTCCCAAAGGGGAAGAGGAAAAAGCAGCGGCAGGAGCTGCCGAATGAAATACAGGCGCTGACCGGCAATCGGCGCTTTTATTTTGCCATAGTAATGGAAGCATATATTTCCTGTTGTAACAGCTGATTTGCGTATGCTAAAATGAGTTTAAATTATAAAAGGGGAGGCTGGTTTATGACAAAAGATGAAATGAAGAAGGTCGTCTGTCAGGCGATTGATGAAGCGGCGGAAAAGATTCATGAAACCGTTCTGCGGATTGAAAGCGAACCTGAACTGGGATACAAAGAAATGAAAACGGCGGCAAAAGTGGAAAGTTATATGAAAGAATTAGGACTTATGCCGCAGACGGGACTTGCTCTCACCGGTGTGAAGACTTGCGTCGATGGTGGGAAGAAAGGCCCTGCCGTAGCCGTTCTTGCGGAACTGGACGCGGTGGGAACGCCGGACAGTCCCAAAGCGGATCCTCTTACGGGAGCGGCCCATACATGCGGCCATTTCCTCCAGATGGCGTCCATGCTGGCGGCATGTACGGGGATCGTCAAGTCGGGCGTGATGCAGGATCTGGCGGGGAGCGCCGTATTTTTTGCCGTACCGGCGGAAGAATATGTGGAAATTGATTACCGCAAGCGTCTGGTGAAAGAAGGGAAGATCCATTTTCTCGGCGGCAAGAGCGAACTTGTCTATGAAGGACATTTTGACGATATCGACATGGCGATGATGATGCATTCACAGGGAAACGCTCCTGAAAAAGCAGTGTACATCGGGGAATCAAGCAACGGTTTTGTAGGGAAAACAGTGCAGTATATAGGAAAGACTGCTCATGCGGCCAATGCCCCTCATGAAGGCATCAATGCGCTGAATGCGGCATGCTTGGGGATTATGGGGATCAATGCCCTTCGTGAAAGGTTCAAAGAAGACGATATGATCCGTGTCCATCCCATCATTACCAAGGGGGGTGACCTGGTTAATAATGTCCCCTCCGATGTGCGCATGGAACTCTACGTCCGTGCGAAAACCATGGAGGCCATCGACTGCCAGCATCGCCGTGTTGACGAGGCGCTCAAAGCAGGCGGTGCAGCTGTCGGAGCAAAGGCCGTTATTGAAACGCTGCCCGGGATGTTTCCCCTGGCATGCAGTCCCCGATTGAATGACCTGTTTGTGGAAAATATCAAAGAATACTTTCCGGAAACGAAAATTGAAGATGCGGGACATTTTACGGCATCTACTGACATGGGTGATATTTCTCATCTCATGCCGAGTATCCACCCGTTTATCGGTGGTGTGGACGGCGGACTTCATACAAAGGATTTTTGCGTCACCGATTTCGATGCGGCGGCTATCTTTCCGGGAAAGGTTTTTGCCATGAATATCATTGATCTGCTCTATGACGAAGCGGCAATGGCAAAAGAAATATTGGAAAAAGAAAAACCCATTCTTACCAAGGAAGAGTACCTGGCGAAACTGGAAAGCTATTTCCAGAGTTAATTAAGAAGAGTATGTAAGAAAAGGAAAGGGGACTGCTATGAAAAGCATTAAGCTGCACCTGATCGTTCTGGTGATTATCGTCATCGCCGAACTGATCGGAAACATCGTCATCAACGTAGGAATAGGGAAAATCGTGCTTCTGCCCATGATGTACGCTCTGATTATGGGGGTTTTGACGGCGCCAAAGTTCACGAAGATTTCAGGAGAAAAGGAAATTCATGCTGCCAGCGGACTTTTGGGCGTCACTCTTGTGCTTCTCATGGCGCGTTACGGCACGCTTGTCGGACCGACACTGCCGAAAATCCTTGCCGCGTCTCCCGCCTTGATTCTGCAGGAGTTCGGTAATCTGGGAACTGTCCTTATCGGTATCCCGTTGGCCGTCCTGATCGGTCTTAAGCGGGAAGCCATAGGCGCGGCGCATTCTGTGGCCCGTGAACCGAATGTCGCCCTCATCGGCGAAAGATACGGTCTTGATGCAGCGGAAGGACGGGGCGTCATGGGCGTCTACATCTGCGGGACTGTCATCGGTACCATTTTCTTTGGCCTTATGGCCAGCGTGGCAGCTTCTTACCTGCCTTTCCACCCTCTGGCGCTCGCCATGGCGGCAGGCGTGGGGTCAGCAAGCATGATGACGGCGGCGGTAGGTTCTCTTTCCGCCATGTATCCGCAGATGGCCGACCAACTGGCAGCTTTCGGTGCGGCAAGTAATATGCTTTCAGGTTTGGACGGTATTTATATGAGTATCTGGCTCGCCCTCCCCATGTCGGAATGGCTCTATAAAATCTGTTATCGGATTAAGTACGGCGAAGCTCCGCCGAAGCGGGAAGAGTGCGATGTGGCAGAAGCGAAAGAAGAGGAGGGGACAAAATGAAACTGACAGAAATATTTCAAGTTCTTATTATTACAGGCGTGATGTCCCTCGTGGCAAATACCGTAGGCACCAAGAATGATCTTATGCAGGCGATTCCGGGTATGGGTATCCTCATCGCCATCGCTTTTGTCGGCATGTGGATGGGCCGCGTCCTTCCGGGGAAAATCCCCGGCGTAGCCTATGTGGTCACTCTCGGATGTATCCTGACCTATCCGGGCTTCCCCGGCTCCGATTTTATCAATGCGTCCGTTAAGAATGTAGGGTTCCTCCAGCTCTGCACTCCGATCCTGGCTTATGCGGGCATTGCGATCTGCAAAGACCTGGATGTCTTCGCCAAGAGCAGCTGGCGCATCGTCCTGGTCAGTGTAGTCGTCTTCATCGGCACTTACATCGGCTCCGCGATTATCGCCCAGGTGATTTTGAAGAGTATCGGACAGATTTAAAAACTTTCTTATTATAGAGCAATGAAGATAAACCCGTTTTGTTGGTCAGTAAGATTGACGGAAACGGGTTTTATTGTAAGGAAATGGAGAGAAGTTATCATCCACATGTTGTTACATAAAAAAGGCGCTGTCTCTGACAAGGAGAGATAAGCGTCTTTTTATGCTGTGCCTGTTTTTTTATAGTTCATTTCCAGTTTCAAACTGATAAAGTAGATAAAGATTGTGAAATAATCTA
>ENA-UOJF01000951-UOJF01000951.1-human-gut-metagenome-genome-assembly--contig:-P74-NODE-951-length-22070-cov-6.372837_pt1 | contig 22070 bp, 19 predicted proteins | sample MGYA00242344_ERZ723891 | MGnify/ENA metagenome assembly ERZ723891 | reverse complement strand
TCTGTAAGCTTTTTATATTTAAAGTTTTGATGTGTTTCATGGCACCTTCCTCCTTCATTGTAGTTGACGCGCGACTTTTTTATAGTCTTCGGCCATTAGCTCTTCCCATTATAGCATAGGTTTTTCAAATTTAAAAGTCTGTTTTTTGAAAAAATGTTCTGTTTTGTCCGCTTTTATCTGCCGTGTGCCGTCATTCCGCCTGCCATTCCGCCGACGGCACAGACTGCTGCCGCCCACAGAAGTCTTCCGGCTCCGGCAAATCCGCCCGGCAGGAAGACTGCGGAGACGATGATCAGAATGGCAAAATACACGATTCCAAAGCAGATGCCCCAGAGAAACCGCCGTTTTCCCGCCATGTTTCCTGCCATTCTTCCGCCGGAAAAGCTTGATGCCAGATAGATCACCACAATGCCCGCCTGCACCCAGCTTTCCTTCCAGGAAAATTTCCAGAGCAGGAAAGACAGCAGCAAAAGAAGAAGCACCGAGATCAGATAGGAAACGAGAAGAGCCTTCAGCCAGCTGATCCCGCTGCCCGCACCCACCGCCCATGTTTTCTTTTCTTCCATAAGAAAAAGCCCTCCCATACTGTAAATGTATGGAATGGCTTTTCCGGATATGCCTGTTTCTTTATTTTTCGTCAAACGGATGATTCTTTTTGAATTCCAGCCATGCGGCCATGCTCTTTGCGCGTTTCGCCTGCATCTGAAGGAATGCCATGCAGAACATAACGGCTGCAGAAAGTGCGGAGCTGATCGCCAGCGGAAGCACCATCGTCTCATCGCCGGTGTTGACCAGGATGCTGCGGATGCTTACAGTGGTCTGTGTCTTCTTCTGCGGAATCTTTGTGCTTCCGGTATTGGAATTGGAAGAGCTGTTGTTACTGCTGCTCTTCGACGGTGTGGCTGTCGGAGTCGGAGTGGATGTCTTATTCGTTCCGTAGTTGTCCGGTCCTACAAGGATCGTTCCTGCGGCACGCAGCGTACTTACGTCATCGGCTGCACTTGCTGTCATTTCACCTGCACTCAGGTTGGATTTCTGCTCTGCAGCTGCAAGCAGTTCATGCTCGCCTTCGTCCGCCGTCTCAGCTTCTGCTGTTTCCGTCTGCTCCTCTGATACAAGGCTTCTGGACAGACTTACTGCCACCGGCTGGATCAAAAGAGAGACATTGGAGATCAGATAGCCGTCTTCTGTGCTGTCCGTACCGGATGGATTGGAAATTTCATCGAAATTTTTTACGGTTTCGTTTTCTTTCTGAATTTCATCTTTTACAAGGTCATCCAGATTTTCATCCTGTTTCCACTGGTCCGATGATGCATCATTTCCCGTTCCGTTCTGGTTATCCTGGTTTGTATCGTCCTGGTTTGTATCATCTGCTGCAGGATCGTCTTTTGCTGTATCATCCGGGGCAGGTGTCACGGTTGGATCTTCTGCCGGAGTTTCCGGATTCTCCGGATTTTCACTGTCATCGGTATTCTCGCCCGGTGCTGTCGTCGGAGTTACTTCCGGCGTTACGGTCGGTTCCGCATCCGGTGTCGGCGCTGCCGTTGGTGTATCCCCTGTATCTTCTCCGTTGTCCGCATCCGGTGTCGGAGTTGCCGTTGGTTCCTCCGCCGGCGTTACGGTCGGCTCTGCGTCCGGGGTCACCGTTGGTTCTGCGGTCGGCTCTGCATCCGGCGTTTCCGTCGGACCCGGAGTTGGTGTTACGGTATCTTCTGCCGCATCCGGTGCCGGAGACTCGCCTGGCGCAAGCGTTGGTGTTTCCGAAACCGTTTCTTTTGCTTTTTCTGCTGCCAGAACAGCCTCATATCCGGCTTCTGTCACCACGATTTCATCTGCCGCAAAAACGGTATCTGTTACTCTTCCCCTGAAGTCTGTTTTCTGCTGTTTCTTTCGATACGTTTCCAGCTCTTTTTCATCCATTCCGACGAATACCAGATATTTTTCTGCTGCTTCCTCCGCTGCCGTTTTGCTGGTATCTGCAGCAGTGTTTTTTTCGGTTGTTTTCCCGTCCGCCTGCAGTTCTGCCGCTGCAACTGCAAGAAGCTCCTGTGCTTTTTCCACGGTTTTTACTGCTGTCTCTGCCGTTGTACCGTCTGCCGTATCATCGCCGGTTTTCAGATTCACATAAACGGCTGCCCGTTTTGTCTCTGTACCGTTCTCCGTTCCGGAGACAGTTTCGTTCTGTACTGCGCTTTTTTCCGTTCCTGCCGATGCGCTGGCACGGAGCGGAACTGCATCGGAAAATACCAGTGTGCCCGCAAGGACAGCACCCATCACTTTCCATGCCTGTTTTTTCTTCATTGCGTTTCTCCTTATGTTCTCTTGGTCTATCCTAAAAAAATCTGTCTTTTTGTGTCATAATTTCGCATTACAGCATTATAGCACAAGAAAGAATCCCGCGCAAGGCTGAAGTCGCCTTGAAACGCGGGATTCGTGAATCACTTTCTTACGCAGTGAAACAGCAAGTGTTTCACTGCTGGGTGAACAGTAACGCGGGATTCTCATCTGCTTTTATCGCTTTTTAGTTTGTTTCCATTCTCGTTGTCGTGAGCTGATCCGGGGATAAATTCAGGATTTCCATAAACTCATCACCTGTGATCGTCTCTTTCTCATACAGATATTTTGCCAGCTCGTGGAGTTTCGGCATGTTATCTTTTAAGAGCTGCTCTGCTTTGTCGTACTGTTTTCTGACTGCTGCAACAACCTTCTCATCAATCTGTGCTGCTGTCGATTCGGAGCATGCCAGGGAAGTGTCACCGCCGAGGTACTGGTTCGTTACCGTCTCAAATGCAACCATACCAAATTCCTCGTTCATACCGAAGCGGGTGATCATGGCTCTTGCCACCTTCGTTGCCTGCTCGATATCGTTCGAAGCACCTGTCGTGATGGAATGGAACACCAGATCCTCTGCCACACGGCCGCCGGTCAGGGTTGCAATTTTATTTTCCAGCTCTTCACGGCTCATCAGATTATGCTCATCTTCATCCACCTGCATCGTATAGCCGAGGGTGCCGGACGTACGCGGGATAATGGTGATCTTCGTAACTGGAGCGGAATGGCTCTGCAGTGCTGCGACGAGTGCATGGCCGACCTCGTGGTAGGAAACGATCAGTTTCTCTTTGTCGGTCATGATCTTATTCTTCTTCTGGTATCCGGCGATGACAACCTCAACGCTCTCCTCCAGATCCGCCTGGGTGACGAATTTTCTTCCATCACGGACGGCACGGAGTGCTGCCTCGTTGATCATATTGGCAAGTTCTGCACCAGAAGCACCGGATGCCATACGTGCGATCGCATTGTAATCGACATTGTCGCCCACGCGGATGTTTTTCGCATGGACTTTCAGGATTTCCTCACGGCCTTTTAAGTCAGGCAGTTCAACCGGCACACGGCGGTCGAAACGGCCCGGACGAAGAAGTGCCGGGTCCAGGGAATCCGGACGGTTCGTCGCTGCCAGAATGACAACGCCTTTCTTTCCATCGAATCCATCCATCTCGGCAAGCAGCTGGTTCAGGGTCTGCTCACGCTCGTCGTTTCCGGAGAATCCGCCGCCGTCACGTTTTTTGCCGACGGTATCGATCTCATCGATAAAGACGATACACGGTGCTTTCTCATTTGCCTGCTGGAACAGGTCACGCACCTTCGCAGCTCCCATGCCGACGAACATCTCGACAAACTCAGAACCGGAAATGGAGAAGAACGGAACATTTGCCTCTCCGGCTACTGCCTTTGCAAGCAGCGTTTTACCGGTTCCTGGAGGGCCGACAAGCAGTGCTCCTTTCGGCATTTTTGCACCAATTTCTTCATATTTTTTGGGATTATGCAGGAAGTCAACAATCTCCTGTAAAATTTCTTTTGCCTCATCCTCTCCGGCAACATCTGCAAATTTAATGCCGGTTTCGGACTGTACATAAACCTTGGCGTTGCTCTTTCCAAAGCTCATCGCATTTCCCATGCCGCCCATCATCTTGCTCGTCATGCGTTTCATCAGCCACTGTCCGAGCGCAACCATCACAACGATCGGTATTACCCATGTTAAAAGAAATTCCATGAGTGGCGACATCTGCTCTATGATCGGCGTTCCGAATTCGGTAATACCTGCCTCATATAAACGATCTACCAGCTTGTAATCATTCATCACACCCGTCTTATAATAATTCGCCGGGCTTGATTTGTCGCTGAAAATAATCTCATTTGACTGGATCTGGACTTCGCTGATTTCGTTGTTATCTACCATCTGCAAAAATTTTCCGTAATCAACTTCTGTTACTTTTGGCTCGAGAAGTCTCGGGAAAAGCAGAAGATTTAACAGCAGAATGACGATCAGCGCAATCACACAATAAAAAATTATGGGTTTTTTCGGTTTTTGCACCTGTTTCATCTGTATCCCCTCCTGTTTCTTGATTTTCTTTCTTTTTTAGTAGCATAAACTTTTCTTTCGCTAAAATCAATCAAATTCTGACATTTCATGAAACTTTTATACTTTTTTATATTTTCGCTATAGAAAGGTAAGTTTCTTGCTTTTCCATCTGTTTTCGGCTATACTTGCGAAAGACTGGGAAAGTCTCTTTTTGAAATTTTGCCCCGAAATGACAGGGTTCATTCGATAAAAAAGCTATAGAAACGGAGGTTTTGTGTATGGGACACAGGTTTACATATGTGGTTTCGCCGGAGGAGGAACGGGAAAATCTGACTGTGGAATGGTTTCTCCGCCGGCATGGATATTCGCGCCATATTATTACGGGCTTAAAACGCACAGAGGACGGCATTTTCCGAAACGGCGTCCGCGCCTGGACGAGCCAGGCCGTGCACGCCGGGGATGTGATCGAAACGCACCTTGTCGAAACAGAACCCTCCGACGGAATTCTGCCGCGGCCGGTTCCGTTTTCGGTTGTGTATGAGGATGACGACATCCTCGTTGTGGATAAACCCGCTGATACGCCGATTCATCCGTCGATTGGAAATTATGAAAATACGCTGGCAAACGGCATTGCATGGTATTTTGAACAGAAAGGTGAACCCTTCGTCTACCGCTGTATCAACCGCCTCGACCGCGACACCACCGGCCTTATCGTGCTCGCCAAGCACGCCTTAAGCGCCGCCGTTCTCTCCCAGGCCATGCGCTCCCGCGAAATCCACCGCACGTATCAGGCCTTCGCCCTCGGCGAAACCGCTGCATCCGGCACCATCGACGCACCGATCGCCCGCCTCAACGGCTCCCTCATCCAGCGCACCGTCGACTTTGCCTCCGGCGAGCGCTCCGTAACCCATTACCGCACCCTCGCGCACTGCTCCGTTTTCTCCCACCTCGAACTCAATCTCGAAACCGGCCGCACCCACCAGATCCGCGTCCACATGGCCTACATCGGCCATCCGCTGCTCGGCGATACCCTCTACAACAAAACTCCCGGCACTTTCCCCCGCCAGGCACTTCACTCTGCATCGCTCTCCTTCGTCCATCCGATCACCGGAGAACCCTTAAACTTCCACGCACCACTGCCGGAAGATATGCAAAACCTGCTGACATAAACCAACCCCCGTGAGTTGCCGCTCACGGGGGTTTTGTTGTCCCTGATGGAACTGTCATGTCTTTTTGCCGGTGACATTGTATCATACACAAAATTTAGTTTCAATCATCATTTTCATACAGTTCTGATTCTCGGTACTTCATCGATATGCAAATATTTGCTGATGCATTTCACAATCACATCATGATCCGAAACCTGTCCCATGCCGGACACTGCTACGGTTGCCACAACGCCGACTTCTTCCACGCAGATCGGAAAACCTCCGCCCAGCATTGCGTATTCCTTCGGGTCCAGTACCATCTGTTTTACGCTCTCCGGCGCATTCGTCGCTGCCATGTAGAGCTGCAGCGAACTCCGCTCCGTCAGAAGCACCGAATTGCTCTTCCGTCTCATCAGCTCCACATTGTGCGGCGTAATGCCGTTATCACAATACTGGAATACAACTTCCCCGTTGCTTCTGCGGATCATGATGCCAACCTGTGCTCCGCGCCGTCTTGCCTCCATCAGGATCATCGTTCCCAGTTCCCATGCGTCTGCATTTGTAAAATGCGTAAACTGCAGAATATCCTCCTGCATATCGAGCACTTTCATCAGTTCATCCATTGTCATTGTCATACTTTTGCCCCGTCCTTTCTGCCATTTTATATTTTTTTAGCTTTTCGCCCCTCGTTTTCTGACTTTCAGTTTATCATTTTCCCAAATTCAAGTCAAGCCAGCCACCCCCGGCATTGGCTAACACGATATCACCGAAAAGCAAAAATTCCACGCCGCAGAAGTTCCCTCCCACAGCATGGAATTTCTCATTTTTATTTTTCTACCATAATACACTTCCGCGGGCAGTTCTCCGCGCAGAGGCCGCAGCCTGTACATTTTGCCGGGTCGATTTCGGCGCGCTGGTCCACAACGTGAATTGCATCCGACGGGCAGTTCTTCTCGCACTTCTTACATCCGATACAGCCGATCTCACACGCTGCCATCACCGCCTTGCCCTTCTCGGTTGAGCGGCATTTCACCGTGATCTTCTGCTCATACGGAATCAGGTCGATCAGATTTCTCGGACAGGCCTTCACGCAGGCACCGCATGCCTTGCACGCTTCGCCGTCCACAACGGCAATGCCGTTTTCAATATGGATCGCATCAAACTTACATGCCTTCACGCAGTTTCCAAAACCAAGACATCCGTTTCCGCAGCTCTTCGGACCGCCGCCCGGTACAAAACCGGCGTAGGAGCAGTCCCTTGCACCCGTGTATTCATACTTGTTCTTTGCCACGTCACACGTACCGGCGCACCGTACCACTGCTTTTCTGCGCTCCTGTGCTCCGGCTTCCTGTCCCATAATGGCACCGATCGCTGCCGCAACCGGAGAACCGCCGACCGGACAGACCGAAATCGGGGCTTCACCCTTTACCACTGCAGCCGCCGCTCCGTCACAGCCCGGGTAACCGCAGCCGCCGCAGTTGTTGCCCGGCAGCGCTTCACGGACCTTCGTCTCGCGCTCGTCCACTTCCACATAAAACTTCTTTCCGGCAATTCCAAGGAGAATACCAATCAAAAGGCCGGTTCCACCCACCATCAGGGTGGCTGCTAAAATACCATTCATCTCTTCATCCCTCCTAGATCATTCCGGAAAATCCCATAAATGCCATTGACATCAGCATAGCCGTAAGAAGAACGATCGGCATTCCTTTGAATGACTCCGGGATATCGTTGTACTCCATCTTTTCCCGCAGGCCGGCCATCAGCACCATGGCAATCGTAAAACCGATTGCGGTTGCCAGACCGTAAATCGTACCCTGCAGAATCGTGTAATCCTTCTGTACGTTGATGAGTGCCACACCGAGTACCGCGCAGTTTGTTGTAATCAGCGGAAGGTAAACGCCGAGCGCTCGGTACAGAGACGGAATCGTCTTTTTCAGGAACATCTCAACGAGCTGTACCAGCGCCGCAATGACAAGAATGAAAACGATCGTTTTCAGATAATCAAGTTCTGCCGGTGCCAGGATAAATTTGTAAATCAGACTTGTCACAAATGAAGAAATCGTGAGGACAAAAATAACCGCTCCGCCCATGCCGGCCGCCGTATCCATCTTTTTGGAAACACCGAGGAAAGCACAGATGCCGAGGAACTGGCTTAAGACAACGTTGTTCACCAGCGCCGCACCGATCGCAATTAAAATCAGTTCTTTCATTTCGCTTCCTCCTTTCCTTTCACAGCCTGGCAGTATGCCTTATTGGCGCATGCCATACAGCCGGTCTCTTCCGCCGGGACTGCCGGTTTTCCGGTTTTCTCTGACTTCTGGCGTTTGATGCGGTTCTGCACCGCAACGAGCATTGCCAGCACAAGGAATGCACCCGGCGCCATGATGAAGATGTTGACCGGCTCGTAAGCACTCGGCATTACCTGGATACCGAACAGGGTTCCGGCTCCGATCAGCTCACGGAACATACCGATCAGGGTCAGGCCGACGGTAAATCCAAGGCCCATGCCGATACCATCAAATAAAGACGGGATCGGACCATGTTTTCCAGCATATGCCTCGGCGCGTCCCAGGATGATACAGTTTACAACGATCAGCGGGATGTAGATGCCAAGGGCAGAATAGAGTGCCGGAATAAAACCTTCCATCAAAAATTCCACGATGGTTACAAACGATGCCACAACAACGATGTATGCTGGCATACGCACGCCGTCCGGGATGATTTTCCGAAGCAGGGAAATCATCAGGTTGGAGGCGGTCAGGATGACCATCGTCGCAAGGCCCATGCCGATACCGTTCTTTGCAGAAGTGGTAACCGCAAGCGTCGGACACATACCCAGCATCATGACGAAGGTCGGGTTTTCTTTTATGATACCATTATAAAGCCGTTCCAGCGGCGTATCTTTTCTCATGAGTTCCCTCCCTCTCCGGAAAGCAGACCGGATTCGTTGCAGTAGTTAAAACAGCAGATTCCTGCATTGACACCGTTTGTTACAGCGTTCGTTGTCAGAGTTGCTCCGCTCAGCGCATCGATTTCATCATCCGCGGATGCGCCGGATTTTGTGTAGGAGAATGCTTCTACGTTTTTATCCTTGAACTGATTCTTGAAATCGTCTGTGTCGGCACGCATACCAAGACCGGCCGTCTCGGAAAGTGACAGGAAAGAGATTCCTTTTGTCGTTCCGTCCGATGCAATTCCCATCGAGAACTGCATACCGCCGCCATAGCCTTCGGTTGTGGAGATGATCTCAACCAGGCCGATCGTCGCGCCGGATGCGTCTTTTGCAAGCAGCAGTTCGTCAATCGTCTGTGCTTCAAAACCGTGGCCGATCAGTGCTGCCGTAAGCTCTGCCTGTTCTGCATCGCTCATTGTTACTTCTTCAAAGGAAGCTGCCTCAGGAAATACGTTCTGACAGGATTCCTGTTTTTCTTTCTCCTGCTGCTTCTGAATCGGCTCCAGGGTTACCTGATGTGCCGCCCCGAGAAGCAGTCCGGCAATCAGCGTGATCGCCGCAAGAATCAGTGCGTTTTTTATAATTTTGTTCATGCTTTTTTCTTGCCTCCTCTTCCGAATCCAACCGGCACGGTCACACGCTCAATGAGCGGAACCAGAAGGTTGGTAAAGATGATGGCATAGGAAACGCACTCTGCAGAATTTCCAAAGATACAGAATACTCCTGTCAGAAGACCTAAAATGACCGCATAGATATACTGTCCCTTCTTTGTGATCGGGCGGGTAACGTAATCGGTTGCCATGAACCATGCGCCGAGCATCAGACCGCCGCCCAAAAGATGCGCGCCAAGGAAGTTGATATCAAAACCGTGGCCGCCGAAAAGCAGGGCGAACAAAAGCTCTGTTCCGATGTAGATGAGCGGAATATTGAGGTCAATCACATGAATGCAGACAAGGAAAATGCCGCCAATCAAAAGGGCCAGTGCGGAAGTCTCACCGATCGTTCCGGCCGTATTTCCAAGGAACATGGACAGCAGATTCACCTGCTCTCCTGCTTTTGCTGCGGCGAGCGGTGTCGCACCGGATACGGTATCCACGAGGTGTGCGGCTGCCGGGGCAGCAAAGTTGGTCATATAACCCGGGAAGGAAATCAAAAGGAAGCATCTTCCTGCAAGCGCCGGGTTCATAATGTTCTGGCCAAGACCGCCGAAAAGCTGTTTTACGACGAGAATTGCAAACACACCGCCGATCACCGGCATCCAAAGAGGCGCCTGCACCGGCATGTTCATGGCCAGCAGAAGGCCGGTTACCAGTGCACTGCCGTCGGCAATCGTCACCGGTTTCTTCATTCCTTTTTCATACAGATATTCCGTCAGGGGACAGACTGCCATCGAAATCACAATCAGAAGCAGTGCCCGAAGGCCGAAATTCCAGACTCCCACGCAGGCTGCCGGGGCAAGGGCAAGCAGGACGGCAAACATGATTTTGTCTGTCGTCACCTTGGACCGCGCGTGTGGGGAAGATGATACGTGTAATAATCCATTCATATGTAAGATCCCCCTATTTCTTCTTTCTCTTTGCCAGAAGCACTTTACGCATCGAGCTGATTTCCTGCGTCAGCGGACGTCTTGCCGGGCAGATAAAGGAACAACAGCCACATTCACAGCACTCCATTCCGCCGTATTTCAGGAACTTCTCTTCCTCGCCGTGCTCCGCAAAAACGGAAAGGCGGGCCGGAAGAATCTGACCCGGACAGACGGAAACGCAGCGTCCGCAGTTGATGCAGGCAGATGGTGCCAGCGCAGATACTTCATCCTCCGTAAGGCAGGTCAGTGCAGATGTTGTCTTAGTAACAGGAACATCCATTGTAAACAATGCTTTTCCCATCATCGGGCCTCCGCAGATAATCTTGGCTGCCTCATGTTTCAGACCGCCTGCCTGCTCTAAAAGTTCGGACAAGAACATGCCGACCGGCACTTCAAAGTTGCATGGATTCTGTACTGCATCTCCCGTCACGGTAACGATACGGCTCATCAGCGGTTCGCCGAAGCGGACTGCCTGGTAAATAGCAGTCACGGTATCAATGTTATCCACGATACAGCCCGCGTCCGCCGGCAGCATGGAAGAATTTACCTTTCGCCCCGTTGCTGCATAGATCAGCATACGCTCGGCACCCTGCGGGTATTTCGTTTTAAGCTCCAGAACCTCAATGTTATCCTCCGGAAGCACCAGCTCACGGAACTTCGCGATACAGTCCGGTTTGTTGTCCTCAATGCAGATGATTCCCTTTGCTTTCGGGAACATATGCAGCATGATTTTTAAGCCTCCGATCACCTTTTCCGGATCTTCGAGCATTCTGCGGTAGTCGCTCGTCAGATACGGCTCACACTCTGCTCCATTGACAAGAATGTGGTCAATCGCTGATGGATCTTTCGGGGATACTTTGACGTGTGTCGGGAAGCCTGCACCTCCCATTCCCACGATTCCGGCCTCTTTGATCTTGTTCCGGATCGTATCTGCGTCGAGTTTTTCCCAGTGCGGGCACTCCTCAAATGTTTCTTTTTCATACAACCCATCGTTCTCCACAACGATGCAGTCCACCGGAGAACCGGCCGCGGAAACTTTTTTCTCAATTCCTTTTACCGTGCCGGAAACCGATGCGTAAACAGGAGCCGAAACAAATCCTCCCGCTTCTGCGATTTTCTGTCCCGCTTTTACATGGTCGCCTTTTTGTACGATCGGCACAGCAGGCGCTCCGATGTGCTGTGACACTGCGTAATACAATAAGTTGCCCGGCTGCGCTTTGACAATCGGTTTGTCCTTGGAGAGCTCTTTTCCCTCGTACGGGTGAACGCCGCCATGAAAAGTATTTCTTTTCTTCTGAAACATGCTTTTCACCTCATCCTTTCTCTTTTCTATGCTGCATTTATCAATTCACAGCCTTTTTTCGGTTTTTTATGCAAAAAAGGCTGGTGCATTGCCCTGATTATTCCGGTTATTCATATCGGACTTCTTTTAACAGGAGTCCGCATGCCGGTGCAAGAAAACCCGCACTTTCGCGATTTTTTGCTTTGAGAAGCTCCGTCATTGATGCGATATCCCGTTTTCCCATCCCGGCCTCCACAAGTGTTCCGGTCAGGATCCGCACCATGTGGTACAGAAAACCGGTTCCGGTATAGGAAATGATAAGAATCCCGTCTTTCTCGCAGAAATCAATTCCGGTAATCGTCCGTACTGTCGATTTTTTCATACGTTTGTTGGCACAGAAGCTCCTGAAATCATACGTTCCGATAAACGCTTTCGATGCTTCTTTCATTTTTTCCACATCGAGCGGTGCTTCCGGAAAATACACGTATTTCCGCTCGAAAACATGCTTTCTGCCATCGATCACGATACGGTATTCGTATGTTTTGTCCACCGCATTCAGACGGCTGTGGAAGCGCTCCGGCATCCGCGCGAGGCTGGTGACTTCGATGTCTTCCGGCAGATAATGGTTGATTGTCTGCAGAAGTTCTTCATCGGATAGATCAGTATGGAACTTTGCATTTGCGACCTGTCCCGCCGCATGGACGCCGGCATCGGTTCTTCCCGCGCCGTGGATCTCCACCGGCTCTCCTGCGATCCTGGACAACAGCGTTTCGAGCTTGCCCTGAATCGTGTTGTCCGTATTTCCCTGCTTCTGCCAGCCGTTATAGCGCGTGCCGTCGTACTGCAGGATCATTTTATAATTCATCTTTTTCTCCTTTCCAAAGTGGCCGCTTATCATTCGGCATCCATGCTTTTCTCAATCAAAAAAAACCGCAGCGCAGGACTTCGCGCCAGATTTGCTTCAAACAGCACCACTTCTGCTCCGCCCGGAAAGCTGTTCTGTAAAAATTCAGCGGCACGGCGGATCTGCAGTTTCACATCCTTTACTTCCTTCTCCGCTTTTTCCTGTTCCAGTTCACATACCGTTTCAAAAAGCTCTTTCATCTGATCCGGATCGTTTTTGCGACATTTTTTAGCGGTCTCCTCGAGTTTTTTTAACTTTTTCAAGACCCGCGCATTCGTTTCTTCCTCGTCCTTTTTCAGCAGTCCCTGCTTTTTACACACTGCAAATCCCTGCTCTTTCTGCCGCAGCCAGGAACGATACGTTTCTTCTTTTTTCTGCCTGCAAAGTCCGGTAAACTGGCGCAAGCACTCGGAAAGCTCCTTTGCCGTGCGCTCCTGCTTCTGACAGGCGGATGCCTCTTTCCGAAGTGCCGCATGAAGCAGAGACAACAGTACAGATCGCTCTTCTGCGGAACCATTTACCGCCATCTGCTGTTTTTCTGCCATGATTTTTCCGGAAAGTGCACCGGCCAGAATCTCCTCCACGCCGTAATCCTGTCCATATTTTTCGTAAATCCGGTAGTACGAGCTGAATTCCTCCGCCGTCTTTTCTTCCTGCAAATATTGTCCGATCAGTGCTTCGTCGACCCGAAAATGCAGGATTTCATAACTTTTCAGCCCTGCCGACCAATCCTCCCAGCCGCGTGCCGTTACAAAACGCATCTCATCCGCTTCCTGCGAAACAGAATAAAAATGGTCACTGTGTGCCATAAGGTACGTTGTCACGGCGCTGTGGATCTGATTTTTCTCTGCATAGGAGAGCCAGACGGAAAGCTCGGGAAGCACCTCGATCTTCCGCACACGGTCAAGCGTTGCCACATCAAATTCCCGCACAGATTTATTATATTCCGGCGGATTTCCGGCGGCCACGATCAGCCAGTCATCCGGGATGTGCTGATTGCCGAATTTTTTGTCCTGCAAAAGCTGCAGCATTACCGGAGCGAGGGTCTCGGAGACGCAGTTAATTTCATCGAGAAAAAGGATACCCCGCTTCTTTCCGGTCTGCTCCATGCAGTCATAGATCGAGGCGATGATCTCGCTCATCGTGTATTCCGTTGTATGTACCGTTTTCCCTTCGATTTCACGTGTGCAGATCTCCGGAAGGCCCATGGCACTCTGACGCGTATGGTGTGTCATCGTGTAGGCGACAAGCCCCACACCGCACTCTTCTGCGATCTGCTCCATAATTGCCGTTTTTCCGATGCCCGGCGGGCCGATCAGGAGAATGGGACGCTGCTGCCGGAGCGGAACCAGCGGAAAACCAATTTCATCTCTTGCAAAGTATGCGCGCAGAGCTGTTTCAATTGTCTCTTTTGCTTCTTGTATGTTCATATGTTCTCTCTTATCTTATGCGCTCTTTATGTACTCTCGAAATCTTTCTGTGTTTGATTTTGCGAGATGCTTTTTTGTCAGTTGTGTTCAAAGAGTACATTCTTCTGTCAGCAGTTTTTTTGCCCATTTTGGGACAAGATTCATTTTTTCGGTCTGTCTGACAAAGACAAATGCCGTCTCGTAATCTGGCTTTTGTTCGGGATAAATTCCGTCTCCGTCGGTAAAATAGATCAACGCTTTTAAGTTTCGGAATACATGCTGTTTCCGCAACTCTTCCACTTTTTGAAAGACAGGACGGAAATCGGTTCCGCCCCGGCCCTTGATGGTAATTGTTTCACGGTAAGCTTCCCATTCTTTCGGTGAATGGATCATCGTGACATCCTGCACAAAGCTGTCGCACTGGATCAGGCAGACGTTCCAGCTGGAAAAGAAGTTTTCTTTTTCTTCAAGAATGCTGCGCGTCTCACCAAGAAATTTTGCTACGATTTCTTTTTTGCACGAACCGGATGTGTCGATCGCGATAACCAGCTCTTCGAGACGGTTTCCCTCGCGCGTCTCCGGCGGCTCGATGAAAGGGAAATTTCCGTAATACATAAGCCCATAATGGTAAGCGACTGGATCGAAGCTGTCGAGATCCAGCTCCATTTCCTCGCGGGTAACGGTAAAGCGTTTCAGGAAGCGGCGGTAATCGTACGCTCTTTTTTCGATCCCGGACAGGGTTTCTTTTTTTCCACCACGGTTCTGGCCTCGCCGCAGGCCGCCGGTGTCGTAGTTTTCCGCCAACTTGCGGGAAGCACGTTTCCAGACTGATTGAAAAGACTCGATAAGTTCCGGCTCTTTTCCCGGCACCAGCCATGAAACCGGAGACTGTTTTTCTTTTTCCGGCATCAGCCATGAAACCGGGGGCTGTTCTTTTTTTTCCGACTCCGGTGTTTCTTTCCCAAACCGGCGGATGCATTCCAGCAGCAGGTGCTGATAGCCTTCCTTGAGAAACGATGAATTTTCGGCACACATGCGGAGTACAAAATCGGAGTTAAAATATATCGTATGACCGTCGGATATGATGGCTTTTGTCCTGCTGGACGGCTGATGACGAAAGAAAAGAATCGCTTCACCAAGTTCCGGGTACAGCCAGCAGAGATTTTTGCGGGCTTCTTCGAAAAGCCGGAGCGCCAGCGCTTCTTTTTCTTTTGTGGGCTTTTCTTTTTGAATCGCAGCTTCTGTTTTTCTGCTTTCCGTATTTTCCTGCATCGGATCCTGTGAGCTCCGGTTCAGGAGAATGCGGAAGGCCTGCCATTTCTGCTGGTCGGCGGCAAGGTTGAGAAAACGTTTTCGGTCTGCATCGGACAGCCATCCGGTCTGCAGAATATTTTCCAGCTTTGAAAAATCATCCTCACGAATCAGCATTTCGACAGCGGGACGGATACGTTTCCGCAGGTATGCGGTATATGCGGCTCGCTGTTCTTCCGGAAGATCCTGCGATTCACAAAAGCCGGAAAGTGCAGCCCGGAGGCGCTGCTGTTCGGATGTCGTCGTTCTGAAACTACTCCAGTCATCCATTTTATTCACTCCCTTACTCGCCGCGTTTTCTCACTTGCACTCAATCTTACGCTGCCGCGTAAGCGACATTCGTCGTTCGCCAACTGAAAATAAATTTTCGTTTGACTCACTTGCACTAAATATTTGGGTATCGAGTAAGAGACATTCGTCGTTCGGCAAATGAAAATAAATTTTCATTTGGCTCACTTGCACTAAATCTTACGCTATCGGGTAAGCGACATTCGTGGTTCGCCAAATTAAAATAAATTTTATATTGACTCACTTGCACTCATTATATCGTCATTTTTGAGCATTGACAATGTTGGATCGTGTTATTTTTTTCACACTTTTACCATATTTTTATGATATACTTGATATTATAAAATACGATTGCAGTCGTAAAAGCGCAAAGGAGATCCTTTTTATGAACAAAGAAAACAGAAAAACTGCCAAGGAACGGCGTGCCAAAGAGCGGGAGCACGAAGCGAAAGTAGCGCATTACAAAAAGATCTGGAGCTGGGCCGGACCGGCTCTGATTGTCGTTGTGATCGTCGGCCTTATCATCGCCAGCGTACTCGATTCCAAACGACTCTCTGCCAAAAGTGCCTCGGAGGATACCTCCACAGCCTCATCGGCCGCATCCGCCTCATCAGCCTCCACTTCGGCTTCTGCCTCTTTGCAGACCGACACTTCCCTCACCATTGAGGATGGTGATACCGTCAATATCGACTATGTCGGCTCCATTGACGGCGTGGAATTTGAAGGTGGAAACACAAAAGGAAACGGCGCTGATCTTGTGATCGGTTCCCACACTTACATCGATGACTTTGAAGAACAGCTCATCGGTCATCACCCGGGCGACAGCGTAGATGTAACCGTCACTTTCCCGGAAGACTATGGAAAAGACGAACTCAACGGAAAGGAAGCTCTTTTCAAAGTTACCGTCAACGGCATTTATAAATAGAACAGCAAAAAAGACATCCTCCACAGATTTTCCGTCTGCGCCGGATGTCTTTTTCTTATTATTTTTTTGTTAAGTTTTTTTCAAAGACGCTTCGATGTATTAAAAAAAGTACATCTTCTTATTCCACAAATTTGTAATACGCCCGCGCCGTCAGCACATAGACAATCAGGTAAACCACGGCAAACGCCGCAATCGTAATCGCTGTTGCAGCCAGGAACAGATTGCTGTCCGGGAAATTCAGCATTGCCATGATACGCCTGGTCAATGGAAACGCTACCATTGTATGCACCACGGCCACCGCGAGCGGCAGGAAAAAGACCGTTACCACCTGTGACTGAATCGTCTGACGGATTTCTTTGCGGCTCATGCCGACCTTCTGCATAATCTGGAATCGTTTTCGGTCATCGAAGCCTTCTGAAACCTGCTTGTAATAGATAATCATAACGGCACCATCAAAAACAGCGTACCGACGAAAACACCTAAAAACAGAAGTGAACCATACAGACTGTAAACCGTATTGCGCTCTTTTTCGCGCACTTCCACCCATCCGTTAAAAGATGACTCCGTCAGTATCGTCTCAATCTCATCTCCAACTGTGATCTGTTCGCCGGCATCCCCGATAAGATCCAGAGCATATTCCCAACTGTATCCTTCTGGCTCCTTTCCCTGCACAGCTGCATACGCTTCCTTTGCTTCATGGTTCCGCGTCACCACCGTCATTGTCTCATACACTTGCGTCTTCTCATCCAGAATGTACGATTTCTTATCGGTATTCCATTTTTTTACTTCATACGTCTGATTTCCCAGTTCAATCGTGTCATATCCATAATTTTTCTGTTTTGCCTGAAAAACCAGAGCCTGCCCTGGTTCCAGCTCTACCTGTTCGCCGGTTACCTGATTGTACTCCGACTCTTCCATAATCTTTATCAGTGTGCTCGCCGCAGCATCATCTGACTGTGTTTTTTCTACTTTGTTTCTATCTACATCAGCAAGCATCACATAGTATCTCTGATCACTTTCATACTTTTTTCTGAGCTGCTTTTCTTCCAGATGCTGATCAATCCCAGTTTTCACTTCCTCTATCATCTTCTGACTGACCGGCTCCACCGTCTTCATAATGCCGCTCACGCCAGTATTTGCTTCGATCGAAATCTGATGTGGAAACCGCGTATAGGTAACCTCCTCAATCCCCGTCCACAAACATGTGCTGATGGAGATAACCAGAAGCACACCCGTTGACAGAATACAGATATTCGCAAGACCGACCGCATTTTGCTTCATGCGGTACAGCATGCCCGAAATGCTTGTAAAATGGCGTGTCTGGTAATAGTAATTCTTGTTTTTCTTCAGAATTTTCAAAAATGCAATACTTCCAGCAGAAAACAGGCAGTACGTTCCCACCATAACCAAGGCGATTGCATTAAAAAACTTATCAAGTGCGTCCATCGAGGATTGGCTGGTCAGAGCCAGATAATAGCCAACACCAAGAAGCATGAATCCAAGAACCGCCGTCAAAAGCTTCGTTTTCGGTTCCCGCTCACCCTGCGCGCCGCCGTGCAGCAGTTCGACCGGCTGTGAGACGTGGATCTGGCGAAGGCTTAAGAGAAAATTGATCACAAAAGTCAGGCCGAACAGCAGCATCGTACTTCCCACGGCTTTTGCACTGAACGCAAAACCAATTGTTCCGTTCAGTCCGGTCAGCTTCATCAGCACCAGAAACAGCAGGCGGTACAGCAACACACCGAGCAGAATACCGATTCCAAGCGATGCCGCCCACAGATACAGACTCTCAAAAAAGAGGATCTTCGCCAGATGCTTTTTCTCCATGCCGAGAATCTGGAACAGACCGAACTCTTTTTTTCTTCTTTTTGCCAGAAAACTGTTGCTGTAGATCAGAAAAATCACCGCGAACAGGCCAATGATATAGGTTCCCATCCCCATCACTGTCAGGATCGTATCTTTTCCGATCATGGAATCAAAGCCACTTCCCTGCGCCAGTGTATCCATGATAAAAAACATCACCACCGTGCCGATGCATGACAGCAGATACGGAAGAATATTCTGACGGTTTTTGCTCAAATTTGTTTTTGCCAGTCTGGCATACAGCAGATTATTCATCCCGTTCACCACCCGTCGCAAGAATTGTCAGCGTATCGGAGATCTTCTGATACATCTCATCGCGCCCTAAAGAACCGCGATACAGCTGGTGGAAGACCTCGCCGTCCTTGATGAACAGCACACGCTTCGCCGAGCAGGCCGCCTTCACACTGTGCGTTACCATAACAATCGTCTGGCCCTCCTCGTTGATCTCCCCGAACAGTTTCATGAGGCCATCCGCTGCATGGGAATCGAGCGCGCCGGAAGGCTCATCCGCAAGAACCAGCTCTGGATTGGTAATCAGCGCACGCGCAACGGCTGCACGCTGCTTCTGTCCGCCGGACACCTCATATGGGTATTTATTGAGGATCTGGGTGATGCCGAGTTTTTTCGCAATCGGCTCTGCCCGAAGACTCATCTCCTCGTATTTTTTTCCTTCCAGCACGAGCGGCAGATAAATATTGTCACGCAGGGAAAAGGTATCGAGCAGGTTGAAGTCCTGGAACACGAAACCTAAGTTTTCGCGGCGGAATCCGGCAATCTCCTTCTCTTTTAATTCGCCGAGATTTTTTCCATTTAACCGCACCTGTCCGCCGGTTGGCTTGTCGAGTGCCGCGAGCAGGTTCAGAAGCGTCGTTTTTCCGCTTCCCGATTCGCCCATGATTGCAACAAATTCGCCCCGTTCCACTGTAAAATTAACGTCTTTCAACGCTTCCACCCGGTTGCTGCCAAGGCGCGTGGTATATGTTTTTTTCAGATGTTCTACTTCCAGAATTGCCATGTCACATTTTCCTTTCTGTCTGAACTGTTTTCTTAATTGACAAGGCTTATTATACCCGTCCGCGCCCTCTTCTGCCTTAGGATCATCTTACAAAAAGACCGGCAACCTTACATTTCTGTAAGATTCCCGGCGAAGCTCTCTATGTACTACAGGGATACGGTATCCAGCCCAAGATACACCTTCGTTCCCACTCCCATCTCCGACTCGATGCGGATGGTATGCGAAAGTTTCTCCATGATCTGGCGGCACAGATACAGTCCGATGCCCGTTGACCGCTTGTCTGCGCGGCCGTTGCAGCCCGTGTAGCCTTTTTCGAAAATCCGCGGCAGATCCTCCGGCGCAATGCCGATGCCGGTGTCCTCAATCACCAGCGTTTTTGGTGCATCCGGTGACAGATAGATGTGAATGCTGCCACTTTTCGTGTATTTCAGCGCATTTGACAGAATCTGCTCCAGCACAAAGACGAGCCATTTTTCATCCGTCAGCACCTCGCAGTGCACCGGCTCGTAGGAAAGGATAATCTTCCGGCGGATAAAAAGCGGGGCATATTTCCGCACAGCCTGGCGGATCAACGCATCCAAATCGTACCTTGCAAAGACAAGATCCGATGTCATTTTTTCCATGCGCAGGTACTGCAGCGCCATCTGCACATACTGCTCCGTCTGGAAAAGTTCGCTCTGCATTTCACGCGAAAGCGGCGTATCCTCCTCCTGCAGAAGCAGCCGCATCGCCGCAATCGGCGTTTTGATCTGATGGGTCCACATCGTGTAATACTCCATCATATCGCGGTATTTCTGCTCCATCTTAATCTGTTCTTCCTGAAACTGCCGCTCGTAGGATGCGATGATCTGCTGGTAATCCCGCGCCAGAAGCCCGTCCGCCTCCGGAAGCGCTTCTGTTTTGCCCTGCGGTTCGGCGGCAAGGAGTGCTAAGACCAGATGATGTTTCCGGTACTTCCCATAATGAAAGCAAAAACCTGCGGCTCCGACAGCAGCCATCAGCACGATCATATAAACGGTGACATCCTGCGGCACATTGCGCAGAAAACAGAGGAGTGAAAATACTCCTATAAAAGCGGCAATCCGCACGGCCGATGCAAGATGCTCTTTCAAATACCAGTTAAGAAGCATAAACTCCTGCCGGATTCCCTCTTTCTGTTGTTCCATCCTTTTTCTCCTGTTCTGCTTCCGTCATGCGATCAGGTAGCCGACACCCTTTTTCGTCTGGATAAAGTCTGTAAGTCCTGCCTCCTCCAGTTTTTTCCGCAGGCGCGTGACGTTGACGGTCAGCGTGTTGTCATCTATAAAGCTGTCCGACTCCCACAGATGCATCATCAGCATATCTCGGCTGACGGCTTTTCCTTTATTTTCGAGAAGGGACTGCAGAATGCGCCACTCATTTTTTGTCAGCTCAATCCGCTTTCCCCGGTAATTCAGCACACCACTTCCCGTATCGAGCATGGCACCGCGGTGCTCGAGGAAATTCGTTTCTCCGGCAAATTCGTAGGTGCGGCGGAGCATCGCCTGGACTTTGGCGGTCAGGACACTTAAATCAAACGGCTTCGCGATAAAGTCATCGCCGCCCATATTAACGGCCATAATGATGTTCATGTTGTCCGATGCAGAAGAAAGAAAAATTACCGGCACTTTAGAGACTTTTCGAATCTCCTGGCACCAGTGAAATCCGTTAAAAAAGGGAAGATGGATGTCCATCAGCACTAATTGCGGATTTTTCACGGCAAATTCGGCGAGAACGCCGGAAAAATCCTGTACGCAGAACGCATCCATGCCCCAGGAAACCAGGCTCTGCTGCACGGCGCGGGCGATGACTTCATCATCTTCTACAATCATAATTCGATACATGGCTGTTCCTCTGTTGTCTCTAGTACATCGTTTCGTAAATAACTATACCAATCACGCAGGATGCAGATTCGAGTGTGCAGGTATAAAAATGTAGGCGTAGCGGGCTACGCCGAGGCTTTTATGCCTGTGCAATCGGATTTGCAGACAAGTGAGTGGTATAGTTATTTCGAAAACGATGTACTAGTAAAGCGGATATTCGCAATCCGCTTCGCTACTTGCTTGATTCGGTTAAAAATATGGACTCCGGGCGGGTGTTTTCAACGCACAGCCGCTCCCGGAGCCGTTTTCGCAGATGATTATACTCTTACAATATAATCTGCTTTTCTTTCTTTTGCCTCCGGGTACTCACAGTCGCGATAGCCGAGGATGCAGTGGCCGATGCCAACATAATTTTCGGAAAGTCCCCACTCTTTTAAGAGGGCTTTTCCCTCCGGGCTCGCGAACTCTTCTTTTGCACGATGGATCCAGCAGGAATCCACACCAACGGCATGTGCTGCCAGCATCAGATTTCCCATGACAAGAGAGCCGTCCTCCACATAAGTTCCGCGCTCCGGGTCAGCAAGCACGATCAGAACGGTCGGTGCGCCGTAGAACGGATCGGATGTTGTACCCATAACAGCCGCATTCATTTTCGAAAGCTTTGCAATCAGCTCCGGTTTCTGTACCACAACAATCACCGGCGACTGTTTTCCCATGCCGGTTGCCGCATACGTTCCGGCCTCCAGAATTGCATCGAGCTGCTCATCGGTAATCTGCTCCGCTTTGTATTTGCGGATGCTTCTTCTTGTTTTGATTGCATTTAATACTTCGTTGTTCATGGTAAAAATCCTCCTGTTCTTTTATATATGTACTTTATCGCAAACGCCGCAGCTTTGTATACCGGACGCATTGCCTGCCTACATCTGTTTCCGCACAATCCGATACTCGTCGCCGAGCTGGTAGTACGGACAGTTGTAAAATTTATCCTGCAGAAAACGTGCCATCTCATCCTCATCGAGATCCACCTCGCAGGTGTAGCACTCATAATCCTCATCATACACAAAATTGCCGCACGACTCACAGCTTGTGGCCATCTGGCGGGAGTGCTTTTTCTTTTGTGCATGGGGTGTTGGTTCTGTCATATGGCAATTCCTCCCATTTCTTACACTTCGATTCTCCGTTTCGG
>ENA-UOJF01000920-UOJF01000920.1-human-gut-metagenome-genome-assembly--contig:-P74-NODE-920-length-22525-cov-29.361549_pt1 | contig 22525 bp, 20 predicted proteins | sample MGYA00242344_ERZ723891 | MGnify/ENA metagenome assembly ERZ723891 | reverse complement strand
TTCCCAAAAGCAGGAAATCTCGACTCTTTGAGCGCTGTTTTTTTACAACGCCTTTTTTGCACAATTTTCAATATCCGCACAACATTATTGTAGGGGCTGGCGCCCTCGACAGCCCGTCCCCTCGACGTTTCGTCTGCAATCTCATTTGTATTATCCGCACAATGTTGCTCTACACAAATTCTGGATAATCCAAACCATATCGCCCCGAGTGGGACGTCGTATTTCTGCAAAGCAGAAATTGCGCCGCTCCCCTACATAGTTTGTGCGTTAAATCACAATACTTTGCTTCCATTTGCTGTAAGCTTGAACTTTGCTCCCAGAACACCTGCCGCACCTCTGCACATAAGCATACGCTGCAGGAAAATGTCAAAATAGTCATACATGGTGCAGATACTTTCGTCTATCTGCAAATTAAGGGATATGACCTTTTTATCAGCATTTATCTTTAAGCTCGCTTCTGTTACCGCATAGTTCACCCTGTCATGGATATCAAAAGAGGACTTATCCTTATTTGACACACGATTTCTTCGCACGTCTGTTTTATCACCTATTATCACTGCGGCTGACACCGGGTCTGTTGCGCCCCCTGTTGATTCGTCATGGCTTCCAATGCAGGAAACTATCGTCACCCTATCTTCCAATGGCATATCAGTGTCTTTGAGAATATCGTTTGCAAGTATTGCACCATACTCTGCATGGTGTGTACGATTGACAGCGTTGCCGATATCGTGCATATACCCTGCTATCTTTGCAAGCTCTATGGTATGCTCATCATAGCCGAACTCTTTAAGTATTGCGGCGGCTCTGTCTGCCACAAGAGTGGTATGCACCTCTGAATGGTCTGTAAAACCCAGAGATGTAAGATTTATCCTTGCCCTTTTTATAAATGCTTTTATTTCCTTGTTTTTTCTTATCTCTTTGTATGTCATTGATTTCTCCTGTTGGTTTATGATTATATTTATCTACGCAAGGCTTTTTACGTCCACATAATGTATTGTAGGGGCGAACAGTGTTCGCCCGCATTTGCTCGCCTGCATGAATTTGCGATTATACAAACCATGTCGCTCTCCGAACGGGACGTCGTATTTCTGCAAAGCAGAAATTGCGCCGCTCCCCTACAGTCACTCGCCGTGACGGGCATTTTACGCCATACATTGCAGCATGAGATACACTTGCACCGATCTTTAAAATGTGTAATTATAACCTGCAATTATCATATCACTATCCAAGCTTATATACAATACATTCCGCATTTATTTTACAATATTTTGACACTATACAGGCACAAAATAGCCGTCGATGTGCTCTTTGTCAAGCCACTCGCCAATGACGATAAACACCGCCTGACCTCGCTCTATAGGCTTAACAGTGATGTTCTTGTGGGTGGCGTTAAGCTCAAGCCACTTGCCCTCAGCGTTTTGCATAAAGCCTTTTACACGAAATATCCTTCCGCACTTGCTGTCGCTCATAAGCCTGCTCACAGCATCTTCCATAGCATTATCGGGAAGCTTCATATTCATAAAATACAAAGAGGTATAAGCTTTATCTTGGTCGAACCACAGCTTTTCGTGGGAATCAGGCTCATAACCGCTGTTGGCTATCCTTTCCATATCATCGTCTGTCAGCTCCGACCAATCTTTCATTATTATCTCAGGCTTAGTCATTCTGTGGCAATGGAACTTTTTCTGCACGGCTTCAAGGTGTTTTAGAGTATCCTCAAGCTCCTGTTTTGTGGCTTCCTGACATCTGCTCATGAGAACTATGCCTGCTTCCGAAAGCTGAGAAGCAAGAAGATAATCAGAAGCTTCCGACAAGTTGGTATCAAGGCAGGCATCTGCAATAGTTATAACGCTTCCTATCTCATACCAATTATCAAGAGGTTCTTCTCTAAGCACGTCAAAGAACTCGTCAGCTTCATAGATACCTGACGGCTCAACAATGACCCTGTCAAGGCCACGCATACCCATAGCGATAAGCTTGGTCTTAAAACGCCGTCTGTGGCAATCCTTATCAGCCGCCGAGACCATTTCAAGGTCGCAATTCTCGTCCAAAAGCTCCTGCAAAAGAAGCATATCCACATTCACTGCACCGAAATCATTCTCCAACACGCCAATTTTACAGCCTTTATCCAAAAGATAACGGGCATATTTTTTTATAAAAGTGGTCTTCCCCGCTCCGAGAAACCCCGTCACAAGGTCTACCTTGGTTTTCTTTTTCTCTGTGTTCATAGTTAATGCCTCCCATTGGTCATATTATACCACATTGACAGTGCTTTGGCAATGACAGAAATAAAAAAACACGCCTTACACTAAGTAAAGCGTGTTTTGTACAGGGACTCGCCCTACATTGTAAAGTTGACAACAAAGCTTGGCAACAAAAAACGCACCCTGCAAGCCCGCAAAGTGCGTAAATACACTGGTGCGCCAGAAGGGACTCGAACCCCCGACCTACTGGTTCGTAGCCAGTCACTCTATCCAAAAATAAAATCACAAATTTTCTTTCAGTTAAATAAAATATCATGAAAATTGCTGCTAAGACTTCTCTGGCAGCTTTTTTGATGATATTTATACATATCATCAAGCATAGACAGGGTAGCTCCCTGTGCGGCAGGACGTTCTCCCCTGCCGCTTTTTCTGTGCTTAATACGGAGAACTTAAACATTTTCAGAAAGGGTGTTTTTAATGGAGAACACAAAAACAAAGATCGTATCCGTGGCAAATCAGAAAGGCGGAGTTGCCAAAACAACATCGGCATTCAATATTGCCGCTATTCTTGCACAGCGAGAGAAAAGAGTCCTTATGATAGACCTTGACCCTCAGAGCAGTTTGTCGGTATCGTGCATGAAGTACGAATATGACCCTGACGATATCACTATCACTGAGCTTATGTCATCTATCATAAATAAGAAAACCGTTGATTTCAAGACGGCTGTACACCACAACGAGCCGAACAACATTGACTATATTCCTGCGACTATAACACTTTCAGGAATTGAAGTTGACCTGTGTAGAACACGCTGCTGTGAAATGGTGCTGAAGCGTGTCATTAGTAATTACATCGGCTGCTATGACTACATCATCATAGATTGCCCTCCGTCACTGAGCAACTTGCTCTACAATGCGCTTTCCGCCGCAGATATGGTCTTGATACCTGTGCTTGCTCAGGAAATGGCATTGAGCGGAATACCGCTTCTTCTTGACAGCATTGACGATATCCATGAGTATGCTAACCCTGACCTTGAAATACTCGGAGTATTCGCAACATGGACAGAGAAAAACAACACAATGTCAGCTGAAGTAATTGAGTCAATAAAAGCCGCATTCAATGATAAATACCTTGGCAGCATAAGCAAGTCAAAAGCAGCTCAGGACAGCAGCCGTGAGGGCATCGCCCTTTGCAACTATAAAATCAGCAGCACAAATAAATACAAGAATATGCTCGCAGACGAGTATCGTGTTATAGCTGACAAAATAGAGTGTGTCACGGTGACACACTAAGGAGGTTTCAATATGATAGATATAAAACGCTCCGCAAATCGTCCAAGAGCTAACTTCTCAAATAACTTTGAGGAGCTTCTCATGGATAAGCAAAAGGTGGTTTCACTGCCTATGTCAAAAATTGAGCCTTTCAGCTTTAATGGTGATCCACAGCCCTTTGCAATAGATGAAAATGAGATATCTGCACTTGCCGACTCTATTTCAAAGTGTGGACTTATCACACCGATAATAGTTCGCAGCATTAGCAGCAACAGCTATCAGATACTCAGCGGTCATAAAAGATACGCTGCTTGCAAAAAGCTTATGCACCTTGACATTGACGCCGTTGTTATAGAGGTCACTGATGATAACGTGGCTTTCGATATAGTCTGCCAGGCAAACATTCAGCGCAAAGAGCCACGTCCAAGCGAGCTTTCAAAAATGTTCAATACATACTTAAGTCTGAGGAAAAACGTTTCAGCAGACCTTACAGTAAATGAGATAAGCAATATGTTCGGTATATCCAGAAAAACCATTTACCGCTATGCAAATATCTCAAATCTTAATAATGGGTTAGCAGAGCTGATAGACAGCAAATCTATTCAGATAAGATTCATTGAGCCGCTTGCAAAGCTCAGTCCTGAGCAACAGAAAGCCATAGCAGACTATTACAATTATGACGAACGGCTCAGTTCAAAAGAGCTGACATTGGTCATAGAGCAAATGACAAACAGTGGAAGCAGTGATATCTATGATATCATAAAAGCTATAAGAAATCTGTCTGAAAAGAAAAAAGAGCCATACAAGAACAGCTTATACAATGAGATGTATATCAAAAAGCCGTTATGTATGCAGAACATGACCGAAAGTGAGCTTGACAAGATAGTGTATGAGCTGCTTGATAAATATCTTGAAAATAATTTCAAGAGTACAAAAAAAGTCACCACAAACGAAAAATAATATGATATAATCATAGCACAGGAGGAAAAGTAATGAACATGACGTTCAAAATAGACATAGACCGCAGAAAAGTTGAAGCTATCCGCTGCTATATGCCAGACGGAAACATCGAAGAGTTGCTCAATGAGGAGATAACCAAAGCCGCAGAAAATGTTGTGAACAGGCTTTACAGCAAGACTGTTCCGAAAAAGGTTCAGGAATATCTCAGAAAATCAGCGGAGATTAAAACTGATAGCAAGAAAAAGACGGAGCAAGTCAATGAGTAGCGGTGTCATAAAAACATTTGGCAGCAATCATCAAACCGCTTTATATATGGCTAAAGACAAACGGCTGTATGAGATAGTATCAATAGACAATGATTGTGCTGTAATGGCGGCGTTTAATGATACATTTGCGGTGGCTGCGAAGCCGTTCCTTGACGAAGTAAACAATGTAATAGACTATTCGAGCATTGAATACTTTGACCGTTTATCACAGGCGAAAAGCTACAGTGATAGACTTCATAAATGCTTTGACAGCTCCAAAGCAGAAGAAAACATCAAAGAACAATGTGTCACGGTGACACACTCAGATAACATCACTCAAAAGCATAAAAGTTTGTAATTGAAAGAGGAGGACCATTATGAACGAAAACAGGAATTTTAACGAAGATTTTGAAATCGAGCAGGCAGGACCAGAAGATGTTGGCTGCGATCTTTTTGAGTATGAGCTTACTCCAGAGGGTACATACGTCCCGAAGATAGCATACACAAGTGACCCCGAAGAAGAAAAGCTGCTTAAGAAGCCTATCCGCAGATGGGGACGTGCATGGATGAAATGGATGGAAGCAGAACACCCAGCAGACGTTGACATTCTCGTGTGCGAATGCCGTTGGCAGATCATTCCGAGAGAAATAGATATCGAAGCTGAGGAAAGGTTTGACGAGCTTGACGAAATCTACAGAAAAGATCACCCACGTCCTACAGAGTTCAATGCTATACGCAAGTGGGAAAGGGAAAGGCTTATGATGCTCGAACATCAGGTAATGGAGGAGATCGTTTATAAGCTCCGTGAATAGGCTCAATAAGGAACACATGGCACGTTGAAAACGCAACAGAAAACAGGTAAAGGACACTTGATATTTCAGGTGTCCTTTTTTTATAAAAAGGAGTGATTGGACAATGGAAAAAATAATTTATGGTTCACTGGGAATAGCTCTTTGTATAACAGGAATTTGGACTATTATAAGCGCATTTATTCCTGAAAAATACAGACTTTTCAAGAAAGGTGGAAAGAATAATGATATTCTATGATGAAGAACACGAGGAAATGTTCAATAAGCTGTGTGGCAAAATGCCCTATCTTGACGGCTATCACTTGTCGCTTGCGTATCTCCTCACGATGGACGCTGTTTTGCGTTATCATATTGGCGCACTGTATGACGTTAAAAAAGACGTGATTATTTTCGAGGGCTTGAGCAAGCCTTTTCAGACGCATACGAGCTTGAAAACAACACGCCTTGCATTTAATCTTTGGAACGGCACGGTTTATGACTCAGATCCACCTGAAACGTATATCAACAAGGACGGAGAGAAAGAATATGTGCCAAGCAAGTATTATGCGCCCGACAATATTTTCAACTGCACCTATGCACCGTACTACTTTGAAGCGCTCAAGATGAGGTTCGAGATTTTTATGTAAGAAGATTTTAATAAAAGGAGTGATATGACAATGGCTGAATTAAAGTGCAAAAAATGTGGCGATATTCTTAATGATGATAATTGTGATGAATTGTATCACTTGCATATAAACAATATAGACGTTGATAATTCAACCGAGCTGATGTGCAACGATTGTGCTTTTAGAGAAGATGCAAGAAAACACGTTCAGGAATTTATATGTGATGATGAAAGTCTTAAACTTGATGAGCGTATGTTTATTTCATTCAAGCGTGTTATGGAAAAATATAAGATAGAGGAGAAATGGCGAAACTATCTTAATGAAGTCTTTTCGAGTGGCGAAGATCCGACGAATTGTAGTTTTGACAATATTGAAGAATTTATTTGTGACTCTGACCAAACAGGCAATGCAGACGATAAGCTTGATTACCTCGCAGACTACTATTATGGCGAGAATTGGGAACTTTATGCGCAATTTCAAGATTGGTACTATACATACTTTGGTGGCTTTTGGGTTACGGACTTTGAAGATGATTATGTTTAATATAAAAAGAAAGGCATAGTGAGCAATTATGAAAAACAAATATATCATTATTGACACAGAAACAACTGGCTTTCACCCATATGACGGGGACGAGCTGCTGCAAGTATCTATCATAGATACTGACGGAAATGTATTATTCGATGAATATTTCAAGCCGCAGCACCGTACCGAATGGAAAGAAGCTGAACAGGTGAACGGCATAAGTCCTGAAATGGTCGCTGATCGCCCTGCTATTTCTGAAAAAATATCAGAGATAAATGCTATTATTGAAAATTCTGATACTATAATCGGGTACAACACGCAGTTTGACATTGGTTTTCTTAAAGCAAATGGTGCAATAGTTCCTGACGATTTAGAAACGGTCGATGTTATGGAGGACTTCGCCAAGATATATGGTGAATGGAATAGTGCCCGTGGCAGCTACAAGTGGCAGAAGCTGACTAGAGCCGCAGAGTACTACGGCTATGACTGGTCACAGAGAGCTGAAACTGCACACAACAGTTTGGGCGATTGCTATGCAACGCTTTTTGTGTATCATAAAATACTTAGCGAAGAATAGCAGCCCTGAGCAATGATATCGCAAACGTGATAAACGCTCAGAATTAAACAGTAATATTTGACATCACAAATCAATTGTGATATAATCTAGTTTGGAAAAGGTAAACTTAAACGGTAGGCGGTGTCCTCCCACACGGAATGGTCTGAATATTGTCAGCCGAAAGGCTCAGGCAAAATAGGATATTCGGGAGGTGATAGAATGGACTTAGCTTTCTTTGTCTTGACTATCGTGCTGATTGTCGCTCTCAACGAGTTGATAAAAAGCATAAAAAAATAACCGCCCTCGACCAAAAGTTGCGGTTATTTTTTACATAATCAAAAACTGAGGATAGCCGTCTATGCGGTTTACCTTTTCTATATATAAGTATACATCACTTTAAGATATATGTCAAGTCTAAAAAGGAGGAAAACCATATGAAGAACACAATGAAAGCCATAGCCGCCCTGCTCATCAGTGCGACAATGATAAGCATAACCGCCTGTGGCAACACAGACAACACATCATCAGCCCCTCCAAAGGCAACCACAACGGCTTCAAGCACAGAAGCTTCGGCAACTACCACAACGGAAGCCACACTGACCTCTCAGAGTGAGGAAACAACTTCCCTTTCGGCTACCACAACGGGAACGTCTGCAAGCACAAAAAGCTCAAGCAGTTCTAAATCATCGACTACTCCAAAGAACACTGCAAAGGCGAACAGCTCTAAGGCTAGTAATGGTGGAACGGTGAAAAACGATCAGAACTACAGCCACAGCACTTCAAACAACGGCTCAGGCAACAACAGCTACAGCAATGACAATAACAATGGTGGCAACAGCTATCAGCCACAGCAGACGGAACGTCAGACAGAAAGAAAGACAGAGCGTCAGACAACAACTACAAGACAGACCACCACAACGGCAAAGAAAACGCAAGCTCCAAAGCCAAAGCCGACTACAACAACGGCTAAGCCAAAACCAAAATTCGAGCTTACTCAGAGTGATATAGACAGAGCGGTAAAAGAGCTTCAGCAGTACAGCAATGAACAGTGCGACTTTGACGCTATCTTCTATAATGAGCAGGAAATGTGGGATAACATAGCCACAAGAAATCTTGACAACAGCTCATGGGGAACACCTGACACTGTTTCGCCTGATACTTATTCGTCTTATGATGAACTTTATCGCAAAGTAAAAGGACACATTGATGTTCTATATGACAGAATAGGCAAAGACCAAGCACATATAGTTGTGTATCAGCAATGGCATGGTGACGGCTCAGCTATCAACAGTGACGGCAAGCCTGCATGGGAAATATACCTCCTTTACTGATATATAAATAAAACTGAATAGAGTTTAAAAGCAATTCGATTTTCTTTCGGGTTGCTTTTTTTATTGCCCGAAAATCAAGCCTTATGGCTTTTTAGATAGATAAAAAATTTTTAGGAGGAAAACAAATGAAAAAGAAAAGTCTTTTCAAACGTCTTAGCAGTGTTGCACTCGCATTTCTGCTCAGCTTGTCGGCTCTTACACAAGGCATAACAGCCAGTGCGTTCTCCGACAAAAACCAAGCCACACAGCAGTGGCTGTCAACATGGAGCTATGATTTCCGTGGTTCAGGTCTGCCAAATGGCTATGATATTGAAACAGGGAAATACAATGACACTCACTTCACTGGATACTTTGCATCAGAAGTGCCGTATTTCACAACATCTGATAACAACTACGCTTACTGCATTAACTTTGATAAGCTGCATAATAGCGGAACAGTTTCAAAGCAGCAGACACTTAATGATTACATGAAAAACGGTCATATTCCTGATGATATGCAGTATCAGATAAAAGAGTTCTGTATTTACAGTTACAAAGGCAAAACTCAGTACGGCTATTCTAAGGACACCGAACTGTGTGCGTCAAGTGTTATGTCACAGGCGGTTTCTGCACGTTTTTTTGATGAAAGCACAACAGGACTTTCAAGCAATGAAACAAAGCTTCTCAACGCCTACAGCTACAACGGCAGCAACGCAAGCAGTCATCATAAGGAATTGGTTGACTGCTACAAAAAGATGAAAGCTGAAATGCTTTCGCACTATGATGTACCAAGCGGAACATCAAAGGCGTCTTACGGCAAGCCGCTCGACAAAGCTTCATATCCTGCAAAATATGATGTCAAGACAGGCAAGTGGACAGCAAAGCTCAAGCTTGACAGCCTTTCACAGTTCTCAGTTTCAAAGCCGAACTCAGTGACTGTTACACGTTCAGGCTCAGATATGACTATCACAGCAGACAATGAGAAAGATCTGAAAAATGTTGTTTTCACGCTCACAAAGACAAAGGGCAAGTATGTTGAACACATAGACGAGTGTTCACCTCTTATCCTTTCGGGCGGCTCAGACGTTCAGGAAATGGTGGTTTCCTGCTATGAGGACAAAGACCCTGTTAAGGCTTATCTGAAAATAACAACACCAATAGGCTCAGCTCACCTTGACAAGAGCTTCACAGATTACTTTGACAACAAGCAAACAGGCACAGCGGATATGTACAAAGCCGTTAAGTTCCAACTTGTCTGCAAAATCGGTGACAGCTACAAGTTTGTAAAGGCAACTGGAAAGGACGGAAGCTACAGCTTCACTGACCTCGCTTCACAGGCTACAGACCTTACGCCAAACAATAAGGGTGATATTGATGTAACAGGTCTGCCAGAGGGCAATTATGAGTGGCGAGAAATATCCACAGCAGACGGATATATGATTTCATCAAAGAAAGCTATCACTGTTACCGCTGACAAGACGGCTAAAACGGAGTTCGTCAACAAGGCTTCTGCTCCTGACAAGGGCAAGATAACAATTCACAAGCGTGACGCTGAAACAAGAGCTGACCTCGAGGGTGCAAAGTTTGAAGTGGCAGCAGCCGAGGATATCTACGTTGGCAATGGCTATTGTATATATCCGAAAGGAACAGTTATCGACACCATAACCACAGGCACAGACGGCATAGCTGAAACAACAAAGGCTATCTACAAGGGCTACAGCTACACTGTGACAGAGATTGAAGCACCAAAGGGCTATTCGATTTCTGATGAACCAACACAGACTATCAAGCTTGTTGAACAGCAGGCGGAGTTCGTTGTAGATTTTGACAACGAGCAAAACACTATTCCTTTTGAGATAACAAAGACTGACATTTCAACAGGTGAGCTTATCCCTGATTGTACTTTTGAAATTCTTAATGAAAATAACGAACAGGTCATCACAGGAACTACAGACGAGAACGGCATTGCACATTTTCAGCTTGCTATAGGCAAATATTTCTACAGAGAGATATCAGCACCAGATATCTATGAAATTGATGATACTCCTTATCAGTTTGAAATAACTGAAAACGATGATATCGTCAAGGCTGAAATGACAAACAAGAAGAAAAGTGGCTCTATAAAGGTCACAAAGACAACAACAGGTAATCTCAATATCGAGGGCATTAAGTTCTTTGCAACAGGAATTTCTGATACAAACAAGGACTTGAAGTTTGAAGCGACAACGAATGAAAATGGCGTAGCAATGTTCGATAAGCTTGTTATCGGCAAGTACACAGTAACAGAGGACGGCTCAACAGTTCCTGCGGCTTACCTCACTGCTGATGAGCAGGAAGTAACAGTTGAATACAACGAAACAGCAGAAGTCGCTTTTGAGAATATCGAGAAAACAGGCTCTATCGTAGTTCATAAGACTACTGAGGGACAGAGAAACATCGAGGGTATCAGATTTATTCTTTCGGGTGTGTCTGACACAGGCAGAGAGATACGCATTGAAGCTGTTACCGATAAGGACGGCATTGCAACGTTTGAAAACGTACCTATAGGTACATACACTATCACAGAGGACGGCTCTACAGTTCCTTATGGCTATCTTGTTGCCGATGAAAAGGAAGTCAAGGTCGAGTATGCTCAGACAATAGACGCAACGATACTCAACAACGAGCAGACAGGCTCTATAAAGGTACACAAGAAAACTGCTGATATGACTAACGTTGAGGGCATCAGATTTATTCTTTCGGGAGTTTCCGATACTGGCAGAGAGATACGCATTGAAGCCGTCACCGACAAGGACGGACTTGCGAAGTTTGAGGGCGTTCCAGTTGGTACATACACTATCACAGAGGACGGCTCTACAGTGCCATACGGCTATTTGGTAGCAGACTCAAAACAGGTTACTGTTACTTACGCTCAGACAGTGGACGCAGATATGTTCAATGAAAAAGTTCCTGACACGCCAAACACTGGTTCTTCCGACAATGACATTGACGGCAGAACAGTTCTTGGCGGTGTGGTAGTCATACTTGCAGGAGCTGCTATCGTGATGTTCAGCCGAAAGCGAAAAGAAAGATAATTGATGCTGTCTGAAAAAAGACAGTAAAAAGGGGATCAATTTATCATATAAAAGGAAGAAAGCCCCTGCAACTGGGCAGGGGCTGGGAGGGTGAGAAATATGGACACTCTTTTTTTGATTATATGCTATGTACTTGTAATAGGATCTTGGTCTTTGTTGTGGTCAATATATACTGGTGATCCTTTATATATTTGGCATAGGCAGATCAAATTCGTGAAAAAGATATACAATCATTTTTATGAAAATTGGAAAAATTACAAATAAAAGCGGAGTTGATTCTAGTGCAAGAATTGCATATTCGTAGTATTTAAATTTTTCTCTAACAAGAAATAAACGTATATTGTTAGCACTTACACACAAAAGTACTAACGGCAATAACCGATAAATATTTACAACTACAAGTAAGCTGTTTTGCTTTAAAAATGAATACAAATGATTATCCGTAGTCATCAGACTGAGGTTTTCCATAAACCTGTCATTTATATTACCAAACCGCTCATTGCCTACATTAAGAACTATAAAATATTGTTCTAAATAGTTATAAAATATATGGCAAGCCAAAGCTGCTAAACAATTAAAAAGCAACAATAAACAAAAACGAAGTATATTTACCCAGTGCTTATTGTTTCCATCATTGTGACAATCATTATGCCACAATGGTTCAAAGCCTAACACCCAACCATATATTAACAGAGGTAATTGTAAGATAGCAAGTATATTGCATAAATGGTCATAATAGTTGTTTGATATTACAAGTATTGGTCGAATAAACAAAAATATCAACACAATCGAAATTAAATATGCCAATGACCGATATTGTTTTTTATTACGCACCAAATCAATAAAACACACGCCACTTGTGACAAAAGTAATAACGGAAATAACGTTTTTTATCACTAACTAAACCTCATTTCAGGAGAAAAAATGAAAATATTATATTATATTTTATTAGCCTTTTATTTGTACAATTTTGTAAGTTTTATAATTTACAAACACAAGCATAAAAAATAGCTACATTATAATTATATCACAAAATATGCCAAGTTGCAATAATAGGCACATACACAATAAAGAATACCAGACAAGTTCTATCGCAGTGATACGAAACACTCATTTAATGAGTTGCATATGTACTTTTGTGGCGTTCCTTATTATAAAAGTTTGATAGGAGCTGATAAGAATGTTAAAGATCCGAATAGAGGGTTTACCCGAAGAAGTAGAAAAAGTCACAGAACTGTTAGAAAAAGACGAGAAATACGAATTTCTTCAAAAAAGTGAAAACTATCGGAGCAGAAGTTCGGTTTATGTCAGAAAATATGTGGAGATAAGGTTAAAAGAACAGGAGTGAGAAAATGCAAAAAGAAATTGAAATAATTAAAGACGGTTTGTCATACAATGAGGAACTTGAGTGCATTGCAAAACGTTTTGGTATGACGCAGGAGCAAACGCTTAAAGAGATAATTCATGAGATATACACAAGCTCAGTGACTTTTACAGGGCTACAAACAGCCATGATATTGATAGGGGACTATGAGGAAAAAAGCAGTTTCGTTGAGTATAACTCTGTCGGAAATGTAATAGTTGATGACAACTGCAATGAAGACGACCCATATGAGGGTAATACCGCTTTTTAAAATGTTATTCTAATAATCCTTATATATCTCATATTCGTAAATTTTCATTATGATAACAGGAATGTATGAAGCTAAAAAAAGCAATAATTGATACCACACAAATTGTGAAATTACATATTCTAATGCAAAATCCATACTTGTATGAATTGACATAATAACTGTGAGCAGATAAAGAATAATCAAAGACGGAACAATCATATTATTAACGCTATTTATATTCTTTTTTAGATTTATATGCTTATATAGTATATCATCAACTGAAATATTGTATTGTTGCATATCTATTGAAAATAGTAAAGAATACAAGCCGTATAGAAAAATATCAAGACAAATAATGATAATAATTATTGCTTGATTAAATTTAATACTCATTTTAATAATATCATACGAGCTGCTATCATAAAATAAAAGTTGATCAAGTTTTTGCTTGAAAGTACTGTCTAACAAACAAAGTTGCAGTGCGAATGAAACAACAACCACGAATACACAGCTTTTTTTAGCCGCACAGATAATATTTTTTATTAAACCTATCATGTTTACACGTCCTTTCATCTTAAAGTATAAACATGATAAATCAAATAGTCAAGAGGTATCTATGAAACAAAATCATGAATTTATTAATTTCAGACTATTGATATTTTTGTTATTCGGATTTGCAGGTGTTATTACAAGCATTCAAATACTATTTGAAACTAACCAAGAAATGCGTATAAAAATATATGTCATTTGGTTTTTGATAAAAGCACTAATAATAATTGCAAATATAAAGTACATAAAAAAATACTTTCATAAGCTGTCCGTAAATGGTGATAGCTGTTTTAACTATACTGAAATGTTGCACAATACATACTTAACTAGCTGTGTTGTTTCAGCACTAGGACTATTAGTTTTTTGTTATACATAAGTGTGTCACAGTGACACACAACTTAAAATCGTAAACCCGAGCGTGTGAAGAATTTCATACGCTCTTTTTTTATATAACCGAAAGGAGAAATATCATGAACGCTGAAACGCCAAAGAAATCTAAGTTTGATATCTTGGAAGAAATCATGATAGGATTTCAAGATGATTACGAAACAGACAATGCTCAGACCCATTGGGTAAAAACCTACAAAGGGCGGCGAGAGCGATTAATTCAGCTGCAAGAGGAAGAATGTGAACTACAAGCGAATGTAATTGATGACGCTCACGATCTAGGATTTGTTGAGGGCGTAAGATATGCGCTCAACATCATGGATATGACAGATACAGGCAAGAATAAAGCGCTTTTGGAGCGGCTCTTAAATATTCTTGAAAAATAAAAGAGGGGAAACTTAAATGGATAAGCACGATAAGTATGAAGCCGTAAAACAAGCATGGTTTGAAATCAATGAGCAGCTGAGGAACAATAAGCAGGAATACATTGATTATCTCAAATTTTCTGCAAAGATGTATAAGCAGCCGTATTCAGACGCTGTGCTAGTATATCAGCAGAATAGAAACGCAACAAAGATCGCTGAGTATAAGAAATGGGGACGTCTGGGGCGATATGTAAGACGTGGCTCTCACGGCGTTGCTGTTTTTGGCAAAAATCACACTTGCAGATATTTATATGATGTCACTCAGACAGGCGGCAAAGAGTTGCCTGAGATGTGGACACTTACTGACCGCAATACACCTGAGCTGCTCAATACGCTTAATAACCGATACAATATAAACGCAGGATCGGTCAAAGAATGTATCGAAGCAATGACAGCAAACAGTATTAATTCTGCGCCTATTGCTGAGTCAGTACAAAATGCAATATCTCAAATGGGACTTGACACAAAACAGGCTGAGGTATACCGCCATTCACTGGATTCTGTGGTGCGGTTCGTTGTTTCTCAAAGATGTAATCTTTCAGGTAAAATAGATCTGCACGCCGATGTTGATGTAAGCGCTCTTGACCTTATCAAAAATGCAAGAGATATGATTCTTTTCAGCAGAGCTGTTCAGCACGCTGCCAAAGACACTCTGTTTGAAATTGAAAAAGAAGTTATCGCCATTGACCGCAAAAACGAAGCTCTTGACAATGCCAAAAACGCAAAGCAAGAAAGCACGTCTGATAGGGTTGACGATATACTCCAAGACCTTATAAAGCTTAAGTTTTCGCAAGAACAGGTACTTGCATTAAAACAGGCTGTGGTGGCAGCTGCACAAAATGGTGAACATAACATACGGCATTGGGTAAGCGTCCGATATTCGCCCGATGAGCTACAGCATATATCATCTTTATTATCTGATTACTATGCTCAGAGTGTCATTGAGCAAACACTTGATCCAAAGGGCATACTCAATGATTACTATACATATGTAAATGAGCTCAATGGTCGGCTGAAGCTGTCAGATATGTTCTCTCACCATGATTATAGTGATGAACAAAAAGCCATGCTGCAGCAGGGTTTTTCTGAGGGAATTTCTATTACTGTTCTTAACGAGGTCGATGAACGGCTAACGGTAGACGAGATAAAAACATTCTTTGAGATGTTTCATCAGGCAGTTGACGGACAGATAGATCCACATGATGTTCAGATATATCTTGATAAAGCTGTAATAGAGCATTCAAAGCAGAACGTTCAAGCGGTTGAAGTCCAGGACAACTCTGCCGACACAATCTCAGCAGATGTTACTCAACAGGACAAAAAAATAGAACCATCAAGAATTATAGGTTTGGCTGAAAACCAGCTACGCCCTGCTGTTCCTAATAGCTCTACAAGCAGTATAACAGACTCCTCTGGAGTTGTCAAGAGTGAAAAAACATTTGCCGAGCAGGTTGATGAAGCTTTAAGCGGAAAATTACCATTCTACACGAGTCTAAAAGTTTGTGACACACCGCAGATCTTAATTGATGTCGGTTGTGAACAGCTGCCTATGCTGTATACACAAAAGCATTTGAAAAATGCAATTTTACCGCCTGATGAAAGAAATCATCGGCATGGTCTTGAAATTGAGCAGATTAAAAGATTGCCAGAGCTTCTCTCTTATCCTGTAATGATTATTGATTCGCCAAATCGTAAAGACAGTATCATTGTTGTAACATCAGAAGTTGACAAGAGTGATAATCCGATAATTGCGAGCATAAAGCCAAACGGCAAGGGAAGATATGAAGTTGAAAATGTCAGCTCTAATTTCATTACAAGTGTGTATGGGAGGAACAATTTCCCTGAGTTTTTCAGAAGAATAGTTCAATCAGACAATCTCCTTTTTTGTGATAAACAAAAAAGCCAAGCAATGTTTGAGAGATGGGGAGAACAATACTCCGAATTAACAAACAATCTTGACTCTAATATTATTATACACCAAAGTCGCAATATTGTCAAGAGTAAAAAGCAAGAAAATAGTGCAGATATAAGTTCAAATGATGTCAAGACCTCTGCTGCATTATCCGAGCCTACGATAACCTGTGAATGGAGCGAAAGTAATTACTTTGAGGACGGCAAGACCTACAGTGTTGCAGAATTTGACACGCTCATGGAACAGGCTGACAGTGAAATGGTGGCAGGAGCAAAGGCTGCAATAGAGAAGTACGGTTCAGCAAAAGCATGGTATGAAGCAGGTGCTGATGATGAGTTCTCACAGTTTATGGGCTATGATAAGGTCAAGTTTACTATCAATATGCCTGACGGACAAACGATCACTGAACGCCAAGACGCAGGGGACGGATACGGCGGCGTTATTGATTTTCTGAAAAGATACTCAATATACAGCTCTATCATACCTGAGCTTGAAGCTGCAAAAGCCGCACATATGGCAGACCTGGTCGATGAAGTGCCTACACCTACAAATGAAACACAGCCTGAAATAGACAAGCTTTTGGGCAGGCTTAAGCTTGATTGTGATTACTATCTGAAAACAGGTGCAGAAAAGCACTTGTGGGCAGAAACAGTTGAAAAGCAGATAGCTAAGATCAATGAGCTGTATGAGAAAATGCCTGAAAACGCCTACTTCACAAGAGAACAGATCGACGATTATGAAAAGAAAATGCTTGCGATAAAAAATGGTGAGGTCGAAAAACCTATACCATATGAAACGCCTACAATCGCTGATAATGTTCTGTCTGAAGAAAAAAAGACAACACCGTCTGTTTCTGAAAGCATTCCTATATCTTCTACATCTGATGAACAGATATCACTCTTTGAAACATCTCCTGTTTCTGAAACCGCCACTATACCTGATAAAGATGTCAAAGCCGAAAAGGTAGAAAAGCCAAAGAAGAATGTCAAGGCAAGCACATACCACTTTGACCCTGATAATGTTGTTGTGGACGGAGCTGCTGCTCGATGTGACGCAAATATAGCTGCTATTGAAACATTGCTGAAAATAGAGAGTGAAAAGCGGCTTGCGACACCTGAAGAGCAGAAGATAATGGCTAGATACTCAGGTTGGGGCGGAACTGCTCAAGCTTTTGTTGCAGATAATGAGAATGTTTCTGCTGACAGTTGGGGAGCAAGGCAGACTCGCTTAAGAGAGCTTCTGACCGCTGATGAGTATGGTGCTGCAAGATCATCAACACTGACAAGCTTCTATACGCCGCCAGAAGTCATAGACAGCGTATATCTTGCTTTGGAAAGATTTCAATTTGAGGGTGGAAACATCCTAGAGCCTAGCATGGGCGTTGGAAACTTTTTTGCAAAAATGCCTGATGAAATGAGGGCAGATTCAAAACTTTACGGAGTTGAGCTTGACAGCATTTCAGGACGAATAGCCAAGCAGCTCTACCCAGAGGATAATATCCAGATAAAAGGGTTTAAAAAAACAACATTCAAGAATAACAGCTTTGACGTGGTCATAGGTAATATACCTTTTGGAGATTATGGCATTGCAGACAAAGCCTATGACAAATACCACTTCAAAATTCATGACTATTTCGCTGCAAAAGCAGTAGATAAGGTGAAGCCTGGAGGAATTGTTGCCATTGTGACTTCAAAATTCACAATGGACAAGAAAAATGATAAAGCGAGAAAGTATCTCGCCGAACGCTGTGACCTTTTAGGCGCAGTAAGACTTCCCTCTGGAACGTTTAAAGATGCAGACAGCGTTACAACAGATATTATCTTTCTGAAAAAAAGAACAACAATGACCTCTGTTATTCCAAACTGGGTACACGTTTCAGAAACAGCCAACGGCATTCCTTGCAATCAGTATTTTGTGGACAATCCCGATATGGTACTTGGTACTATGGCGTGGGACGAACGTATGCGAGGAAAATATGGTGCAGACAGCAAGGTAACGACCTGCTATGCAAACAGTGACGCTCCCCTTGCACAGCAGCTCATAAATGCCATTTCAAAAATAGACGGCGTTATTGATACTGTGGAAACTGAGCTTGACAATGGGACAGCTGAGATACTCCCTGCTGATCCAACTGTCAGGAACTTCACCCATACCATTGTTGACGGAGATCTTTATTTCCGTGAAAATGAAATAATGGTCAAGGTCACAGAAACAGGCAAATCGCTTGAACGCATGAAAGGGCTTCATACTCTAAGGCAAGCAACTATGGAGCTTATCAATGCCCAGGCTGACGGCTGCACTGATGAACAGCTCGCAGAGCTTCAGAAGAAGCTCAACAGCACATATGACAATTTCAGAACAAAGTTCGGAAATATTACGGACAGCGCCAATTCACGCTGCTTTTCTAATGATGATGACTACAACACTTTAGCAGCACTCGAAGTTGTCAACGTGGAAAATAAGACAGTTGAAAAGGCTGCAATATTCACAAAGAGAACGATACTTCCAGATATTCCAGTTTCAAAAGTTGATACAGCACTAGAAGCACTTCAAGTATCAATGGACAGATTGGGAAAGGTCGATATTCTCTATATGTCACAGCTCACAGACACTACGCCTGAAAAGGTTATTGCTGACCTTGGTGATGAAATATTCAGAGATCCTGCCAAAGTTAAAGACAATGACCCATATTCAGGCTATACGGAATCATCTGAATATCTGTCAGGCAATATCCGTGATAAGCTGAGAATAGCCAGAGATCATGCGGAGCATATTGACAGCAGCTACAACAAAAACGTAGAAGCTCTAATGAAAGTTGTGCCAAAAGACCTTGAAGCCAGCGAGATATCCGTAAGGATCGGTGCTAACTGGATCGATGTCGCAGATTACAACAATTTTTTAAACGAGTATGCACACGCAAACACATATTACTACCCTGTCACAAGAACAAAGCTTGGTGAATACAAAATAGAGAATAAAACATCTGACCGCTCAGTTGCTGCCACTGAAACATTCGGAACATCAAGAATGAACAGCTATCAGATATTTGAAAATCTTCTTAATCAGCGTGATATTTTAGTTCGTGACAGACGAGAGGAGGGCGATAAGGTATGGTACGAGATAAACACTAAAGAAACACAGCTTGCAAAAGAGAAAGCTCGTTTGATGAAAGAAGCGTTCAGAAATTGGCTGTGGGAAGATATGGGCAGGCGTGAAAAATACGTTGCGAAGTATAACTATCTGTTCAATTCCATAAGGGGCAGAGAGTATGACGGCTCACATCAAACCTTTCCAGGCATGAACACATCAATAACGCTGCGGAAACACCAATCAAATGCTATAATGCGTGCAAAGCTTGGCGGAAACACACTTTTCGCACATGAAGTCGGCGCAGGAAAAAGTTTTGAAATGGTCGCAACTGTAATGGAAAAGAAACGTCTTGGTCTTATAAACAAAGCCTGCGTAGTTGTACCAAAGCACCTTACATTGCAAATGGCAAGTGAGTGGCTGCGGCTTTATCCAAATGCAAAACTGCTTGTGGCAAAACCTGAAGACTTTACCAAAGCCAATAGAAAGCGTTTTATTGCAAGATGTGTTACTGGTGACTATGACGCCGTGATAATGTCATTTACACAGTTTGAAAGAATACCTATGTCAGACGAGTACAAAGAGCAGTTCATGCAAAAAGAACTTCACGATATCATGAGTGCAATATCCGAAGCAGGAAGAAAAGATAAATCATCAGTAAAAGCCCTTGAACGTCAGAAGAAAAACATAGAGGAAAGGCTTGAGAAGCTGCTTTCTTCTCCAAAAGACTCATCATTGTGTTTTGAAAAGCTCGGCTTTGACTATCTTGTATGTGATGAAGCACATAACTATAAGAACTGCTTTGTTTCTACAAAAATGTCAAATGTGGCAGGCGTACAAACAACAGCAGCACAAAAATCAGAGGATATGCTGATGAAAACTCAGTATCTCAACAACAAGTACGGCTGCAACAATATACTTTTTGCCACAGGTACGCCTATAAGCAATTCCATGGTGGAATTTTACGTTATGCAGCGTTATCTCAGACCAGATATTCTCGAAAAAGCAGGATTGCAGAACTTTGACGATTGGGCAAGCACATTTGGCGAAGTCGTATCACAATTAGAGATAAAGCCTGCAGGAAACGGCTTTCAAATGAAAAATCGTTTCAGCAAATTCGTAAACATACCTGAGCTTATGCAGATGTATAAGGAATTCGCTGATATTCAAACAGCGGATATGCTGAAACTGCCTGTGCCAAAGCTTGAAACAGGCAAGCCGATAGTAGTGACCTCAAAGCCAGACGAACGTCAAAAAGCATACATGAAAGAGCTTGCCACACGTTCTGAAACGATACACAGCGGCACAGTTGACCCACGGCAGGACAATATGCTGAAAATAACTCATGAAGCACGCTTGCTCGGTCTTGACACTAGATGTATTTTCAAAGACGCTCAGCCTGCACCAGACAGCAAAGTGATGAAGCTTATCGATAACCTCGAAAAGAACTACAAAAACACTATGACAGAAAAAGGCGTTCAAATAGTATTCTGTGATATCGCTATCAACGAGGACGAAACACACTTCTCCGTGTACAAAGCTATAAAGCAGGCGCTTATGGAGCGTGGGATACCAGAGAAAGAGATCTGCTTTGCAGGCGACGCAAAGACAGACAAGGCAAGGGACGAAATGTTCAAAAGCCTGCGCAAAGGCGAAAAACGTTTTATCATCGCAAGTACCTCAAAGCTTGGAACTGGCGCAAATATTCAGGATAGGATCTGCGCAATTCATCACCTTGATATACCATGGAAGCCCTCTGACCTCACTCAGCAGGACGGACGTGGAATAAGGCAAGGCAACAGATTTTCGCAAGTCGGAATATATCACTATCTTACAGAGGAAACCTTTGACGCATACATGATGGGCATTATAACAAACAAGGCAAAATTCATAAATCAGATCTTGACCTCAAAAAGCCCTGCAAGAGTTTCAGAAGATGTTGACGAAATGGTACTTACATACTCTGAAATGCAGGCTATAGCGAGCGGTAATCCTATGATAAAAGAGAAAATACAGCTTGACAATGATGTTGCAATGCTGAAAACCCTTGAAGCAGAACACAAGAAGTCAATTTATAAAATGCAGGAGTTGGCAGAGAAAACTTTGCCGAAGCAGATAACACATTACTCTGAACTTCTCGCAAAATCCAAGAGTGATATGTCTAAATATCAGGAACATCAGGCGTTAAACAAGGAGTTTGAAATGACAATAGGCGGCGTCAGATACGATAAGAGAGAAAATGCAGGAGAACAAATTGCCGTGGCAATGGCAAAATGTACTGCCACAGGTGAGCCTATAGAGCTTGGAACGTATCGTGGTTTTAAAGTCACCATAGAAAGAAATCCGTCAGCAAATACATTTTTTGAGCTTGATACGCCTTGTATCGCTGTTCTCCACGGAGAGCTTACTTATTCATGTGACGTTGCCACAGATAATGGCGTGGGAAATGTCAGAAGAATTGAAAATCTTGCAGGAATACAGATAAATCAGAAGCTGTGTTCTCTTGAAGAACAGCTTGAAAAAGCAAACAAGGATCTTTCAGAAGCTCAGCAAAATATGCTCAAACCATTTGAGCATGGTCAAGAATTAGCCGAAAAGACAAAACGTCTTGAATATGTCAATGCACAGCTCAGTGGAAATTCGCAGAATAAAAACCACACTCCTGAAAGTGCTATAGAATTTAGGTTTCACAACAATAAATATCAGGCATTGATCGGCACTAATGAAAAATCAGAATGGTGTGATGTAGTATCAAAGGGTGGCAAGCTCATCGCTTCATCAGATACAAAGATCTATAATCTGTCTGAAAAAGAAAGCGATCAATTCCGCAGCTATGTGTTTAATGGCGGCAAAACTGACACAAGCAAGAATAATTCCTTACTGGAAAAGCTTAAGCCAAAGGCGCTTAAATTATAAAACATTGAGAGGAGGTGAGGATATATGATAGACAGAAGATACGAATCAGGCAAAAGCTTTGTCATGTACTCTAAAG
>ENA-UOJF01000915-UOJF01000915.1-human-gut-metagenome-genome-assembly--contig:-P74-NODE-915-length-22591-cov-25.128328_pt1 | contig 22591 bp, 22 predicted proteins | sample MGYA00242344_ERZ723891 | MGnify/ENA metagenome assembly ERZ723891 | reverse complement strand
TTGAAAATGCTGACGGTGAAATCATTGACGAATGGATTTCCGATGGTACAAATCATATTGTAACCGAGCTTCCAGCCGGAGATTACACGCTCAAGGAAATTGCGGCTCCGGACGGATATGTGATAGCTACGGATATTGAATTCGAGGTTTTTGCAGACGGTACAATAAAGATCAGAAACGTTGATTCTACGGCGATTTCAGAGGACGGAAATCCGCTGATTGTTATGGTTGACGACACAACAAAGGTGAAGATCTCAAAGCGTGATATTACTACGGATAAGGAGCTGCCTGGTGCAACTCTCCAAATTATTGACGAGGACGGAAATGTGGTTGAGGAATGGGTATCTGCGGACGAGGCTCATCTTGTCGAGGGCAAGCTTATCGCAGGAAAGGAATACACGCTCCGTGAAATCATTGCTCCGGACGGTTACGAAATTGCAAATGAGATAAAGTTCACGGTAAACGAGGACGGTTCTGTGACCGAGGTCGTTATGTATGACGAGCTTACTCCTGTTACAAACACTCCGTATACAGGCGATAATCACAGCAATTTTGCGGCATTTGCAATGCTCGGAGCTGCAAGTGTTATCCTTGCCGCCCTTATTATCACAAAGAAAGGAAAAAGGCATGAATAAGAAAGTTATTCGAACTGCTGCGGCTGTGACCGCAGCCGCCCTCCTCGGAGGAGGAATTTATCTTCTTGTAAAAAACGATGTTGCTCAGAAAATCAATTGGCGGGATATTCTGATCTATGCTCCTACCCCGATAGCGAGAGAAACGCTTGACGAAGCGGTCGATATTGAAAAAAGCAAGCCTTCCGCCGACAGAGTTTCCGAGGATACCAAAGAAGAACTGACCGAACAGGTACGTCAGCTTTCCAACGAGCTTGACGATTCTGTGGGTTGGCTGTATGTTCCCGATACAAATATCGATTATCCGATCATGCAGTCGGGAGATAACGATTATTACACACGCAGGGCGGTGGACGGTTCATATTTGTATGCAGGATCACTGTTTATGGACTATCGCTGTTCATGCGATTTTTCTGACTTTAATAGCGTGATCTACGGTCACAATATGGGAAACGGAACGATGTTTGCCGATATTCCGAATTACGAAAACGAGGAATATTTCATGAATCACAGCTACGGCTGGCTGACCACTGAGAACGATGTCAGGCTTATAGATTTCTTTGCGGTTGCAAGAACTTCCGATACAAGCGGACTTTATCTTGCTGCTCCGAATTTTAATGAATGGGATAATCAGCTCAGAAACTGTGCAAGTATTTACAAGGAGATTGAAGTAACCGAAAGTGACCATTTGCTTATGTTATCCACTTGTACAAGTGCGGAGGGTAACAGCCGTACTATTCTGGTAGGAAAAATTATCGAGGAGAGTGATGTGGAATGAAGTTGAAAAAGAAAGTTATTGCAGCGATTGCAAGCACACTCTGCTTTGCAACAATGATGTCGACTACAGCTTACGCTTCCGGCGATGTTGCGGGAGCAGTCCAAAGCACATGGACTACCGCAAGGTCGCAGGTGGTGTCGGTTGTAAACAACGTTGTGTTCCCCGTAATTGACGTAATTCTTGCGGTTTTGCTGTTTGTTAAGATAGGTCTCGCATATCTCGACTATCGAAAACACGGTCAGCTTGAATGGACTCCCATAGCCATAATTTTTGGCTGTCTTATCTTCACCCTAACCGCTCCGCTGTATATTTGGTCGATTGTGTAAAAAGGAGGATTTACGTATGAAAACAAAAATATATTGGGCTGTACTTTCGTCTGCCATAGTATTGGCAATGACCGCCTGCGGAACGATAAGTCCACCATTGCAGTCAACATCGGAAACTACCACAACTATTGCCACAGCCGAGTCCTTACCCGATTCGGCTGCCTCTTCGGAGGCTGAAAGTACAGTTGATGAAGAACAGGTGAAGTCTAATACTTTTATTGCGGAGTTTTTTGACTCAAATATCAGCTTTGTGGACGTTTCTACAATCGTTACTGAAGCGATGAAAGGTTGTTCTTTTGAGAATGAGAACGACGATTCCAACGGTATTCAGAAAATATCTCTCAAAGGCAAAAACGGCGGAGGTATGATAGATGTTCTGTGTGTCGATTTAAGTCAGAGTAACCTTGATTACGACATGAAATATATCCTTGAAAATTTAGGGGATCATTACTTTAGTCAAACTGCTGCTCAGATGAACGGTATCACAGCGGACGATTTTGTGTCCGATTACAGAATGACAAGCAGCGTTGTATCAAAGGGAAAATATCAGCGTTATGCGTCGATTCAGAAAACTGACGGAATGGCGTCGCAGTTCGGGTACACTGAAACCTATGCTGTTCTTAGTGAAAACAAGCTTACCGTTGTATCGGGTGCTTTTCTCAGTTCGGATATGATGGAAAGGCAGAGCTTTTCGCAGGTTATGGGACAATTCAGAGAATGCGTTGGTGGATGAAAAAAGGACTGATTTTACTCAGTCCTTTTGGTAGGGGATTAGATAAACTAATAATTTCGCCAGTTCCTAATCCATTTTGAAAATGATTTTCTGCCTTACGGTTACAAATTCTTTACCACTACAAGAATATCTTGCCCTTATATATCAGCTTCAGTGATTATTTTTACATTATTGTCTTTACACCATTTTTTTGCAAATTCAAGCTGATGGGCTTCATATTTTTCTTTTATAAACAGATTCCATTCATCCATACGCCCAAGTTTGGCAAGTTCTGCGCAGAATTTAGAGCTTCCCGGAAATGCACGAAGAATACGATTACCGAATATGGATTTATATGCTTTAGTAAGGAGTTTCTTTTGTTTCGTGTCATTTATCATTTCATCAATGTATTTAAACGTTATATCCCTGTTCCAATTTGGCGAAGCATCTTCTATCTCATGTAAGGTTGGTAATTTAATGCACTCATTTGACTGCAAAAATTCCCAAACTGCATCCTCACCAAGATATTCTTCTGATAGGTCTTCACCATACGCTATTATTTTATTACTTCCTCTAACAATGTAGTATCCATCCGATCTAACATCAGAACAGTATTCCAATGACTCCAATAACACAGATAACTCCACTTGGTATTTTTCTTCCATAATAACAACAATCCAATCAAATTTCGATTTATCAAGCGATATAGCCCTTGATCCTTCTTCTCATTATACCACACCAAACCAAAATTTTCAACACGGAAAGGAGACATTTAATGCCCTACATCCCATTCACAGACGAACAAAAACAGCTTGCCAACAGCGTAGACTTGGCAGAATATCTGCGTGTGCGTGGCGAAAAGCTTGAGCGTGTCGGCATAGAGCATAAGCTCATATATTACGACAGCTCAGGCAAGCACGACAGTATAACTATCCGTGGGTCAAAATGGTTCGACCATAAAAATCAGACAGGCGGCGGAGCAATAAAGTTTATGCAGGAGTTTTATGGTATGGACTTTCAGACGGCGGTGCAGGAGCTGTTAGGACGGACGGTTACTCCGTTGTCCCACAGTCCTCCGAAAGCTATAGCAAAGGAAGAAAAGAAAGAATTCAAGCTTCCGGTCGCAAATCCGAATATGCATAGAGTTTTCGCATATCTCATAAAACAGCGGTTTATTGCTCCAGATATTATCAGCCATTTTGCAAAACAGCATACACTTTATGAGGACAAACAGCACCACAATGCAGTGTTTGTAGGACTTGATGAAAACGGCGTTCCACGTCAGGCAAGCAAGCGTTCAACCAATTCTTTCGGGAAAACTTTCCGCATTACCTGCGAGGGTTCAGATACCCGTTACAGCTTTTCCCACTTTGGCAAGTCGGAAAAGCTGTTCGTGTTTGAGGCTCCCATTGATATGATGAGTTTTCTTACACTCTATCCGCAGGAATGGCAGAAAAACAGCTACATTGCAATGAACGGTGTGTATGAAAATGCCGTTTTAACAGCGTTAAAGAACCATTCTAACCTGTCAGAAGTCATTCTCTGCGTTGATAACGATGAGGGCGGAATCGAGGCTGTTGACAGACTTCGGGATATTTTGAGAGAAAACGGCTATGAAAATGTACGGCGATTTGCTCCCAAATTTAAAGATTGGAATGAAGATTTAAAGGCAAAAAACGGAGCGAAATTTTTGCCTGCTGTTCCTCATAAGCGAAAGGAAGAATATCTGAAAGAAGTAAGCGAACTGGGGTATTTAAAATGCCGTCCCGATAAGCTGACCTCGCAAATCTATGCAACATTCAAAAACGGACAATACAAGTATCTTGCCGAGTATGCACTTGCAGGCTCGGCTTTTTTTATGCCCAAAACAGAGCAGATAAACAGCGAGTATAAGGCGTTTGTACAGCTTCAACGCAAGCTCAAGGGTAGTTACAAGCCCTATACAGACAAGGGCAGAAAGGCACTGAAACTGAGAAATTTGCAGGATTGTGTGCAGGAGGTTTTGCATGATCTGAAACAGACTGCCCGTACCCGTGAGCAATCGGTAAATACGGCAAAACTGCTGTATCGGCTTGCGGACAGTGCCTTGCGGTTAAATGTTGAAGATACATTATCCGAACTTACACAAGAGCATAGCGAATCAGAATACATTGTTTCAGAACCGGAGCAATGTATGGAATTCGGGTAATGCGATACCGTCTGCTTCACGGTGCAATACCTTGAAGATAACAAACTAACTGTTCTTTTAAATACAGAAGAAAGCATATTTCTATGGATAGGAAGTGAGAATTTGAATGAAAAACAAATGATTTTAATAGGTTTGCTTGTCATAGCTTTCATTGCCTTTTTAGTGGTAGTAAATCTGCTTGACAGCAAGTCGCTTAACGGAATAAAGGCAAAAAAAGTCGGCAACGGACAGCACGGAACAGCTCGGTGGGCGACAAAAGCAGAAGTCAAGCGGACTTTTATCTCTCTGCCATTCGAGCCTGATAAATGGCGTAAGGGAGAAAATCTTCCGCAAAGCTCTAACGGAGATGTTATTCAGGGAACTGTGGTCGGGTGCAGAGGTTCTGGAAAGAAAACTGTTGCACTTGTGGATACCGGTGATGTCCATACTCTTATGATAGGAGCGGCAGGAGTAGGCAAGACTGCATACTTTTTGTATCCAAACATAGAGCTTGCCTGTGCTTCGGGAATGTCATTTATCTCAACTGATACAAAAGGCGACGTTGCACGAAACTACGGAACTATCGCCAAAAAGTATTACGGCTACAATGTTTCTGTGCTTGATTTAAGAAATCCGACAAGGAGTGATGAGAACAACATTTTGCACCTTGTGAATAAATATATGGATCTGTATTTGCAGGACAAAACCAATCTTTCTGCGAAAGCAAAAGCGGAAAAGTATGCAAAGATAACAGCAAAGACAATTATCAATATCGGCGGAGATGACGGAAACTATGGTCAGAACGCTTTTTTCTACGACGCAGCGGAAGGACTTCTGTCTTCTGTTATTCTGCTTTTAGCGGAGTTTGGCAACAAAAACGAACGCCATATTGTGTCGGCTTTCAAGCTGATACAGGACTTGCTCGCTAAGTATCAGCCAGACCCGAAAGCCAAGCCGAAAATGTATTTTTCAAAGCTTATGGACAAGCTACCGAGCGAACACAAAGCAAAATGGCTTGCCGGAGCGGCTCTGAATGCGTCCGACCAGTCTATGCTTTCTGTAATGTCGACTGCACTTTCAAGGCTCAACAGTTTTCTTGATTCTGAACTTGAACAAATGCTGTGCTTTGGAACGGCGATAGACGCCGAGAAGTTCTGCAATGAAAAGTCTGCTATCTTTATCGTTCTTCCCGAAGAAGATACATCAAAGTATTTTATGGTCAGTCTTCTTATCCAGCAGCTTTACAGAGAAATACTTGTTATTGCCGATGAAAACGGCGGAAAACTAAAAAACAGAGTTATGTTCTACTGCGACGAGTTTGGAACTTTTCCTAAGATAGAGGGTGCTGAATCTATGTTCTCCGCAGGACGTTCAAGAAAAATATCCATCGTGGCAATAATACAGTCCTTTGCACAGCTTGAACAAAACTACGGCAAACAGGGTATGGAGATCATTACGGATAACACTCAGCTCACGGTCTTCGGAGGGTTTGCACCTAATTCACAGTCTGCGGAGGTTCTGTCGAAAGCTCTCGGAGAACAAACGGTATTAAGCGGTTCGGTTTCGCAGGGCAGAGATAAAAGTCAGTCATTGCAGATGATAGGCAGACCGCTTATGACTGTGGACGAGCTGAAATCCATGCCTAAAGGACAGTTTATCGTTATGAAAACAGGAACACACCCGATGATAAGCAAATTAAAACTGTTCTTCAAATGGGATATCAAGTTTGAAGAAGAATACAAACTTCCCGATAAGACCGCCCGTGCCGTTTCATACAAAGAGCGTGACGAACTGATAAAAGACGTTGAAGTGAAATATCCGCAGAAGAAAAAAGAAATTCCAACAGAATATGAGGAGCTGACAGCAAAGAAAAGGACAACTGTTAAAACGTAAAAGGAGCTGATGCATATTGATATTTCCAAGAAGGATCTACGACTTAGGACTGAGCCACAAGGCGGTGGCTGTGTACTGTTATCTGGCAAACCGTGCGGACAAAAACGGAGAATGTTTTCCGTCCGTTCGCAGGATCGCCGAAGATCTGAGCATACACAAAAGCACGGTATATCGTGCTTTTACGGAACTTGAAAACCGTGGATTGTTAGAACGGATACCTCGCTATCATATCCAAGGCGGACGCCGCAGCTCGCTGTACAAGATAAAGGGAGAGATAACAAAGGCAGGAGGTGGTGTGGATGTTTGATTGGATCTCAGACGCTATTGACTGGATAAGCGACGGTATCTCATCGCTTTGGGACAACACAGTTGGTGCTGCCGCTGATGCGATAAGCGACGCTATTTGGGATATTATGTTTGAATGGATATTCAATAAGGTGTATGGTCTGATAGCGGAATTATTCACATTTATTAACGAAACTGCAACGGATATTTTTGCTTTGTCCTGGGTACAGGTGTTTGTCGGTCTGTTTGGCAGTTTTGCGTGGATGCTTTTTGTCTGTGGGCTTGTTGTAGTTGTGTTCGATACGGCTGTCGCTTATGAATCGGGGCAGGCTAACATCAAGAACACCTGCATAAATGTACTGAAAGGCTTTATGGCGGCAAGTCTTGTGACAGTCGTTCCCCAAAGGCTTTATTCGTTCTGCGTCAATATGCATGGTACGTTTGCATCTGAACTACTTGGAAACTTCATATCCGGAACAAGCAACACGATGGCGGACACCGGACTTGCTGTCATATTTGCCCTTGCCTCAGATATTTCGCTGTTCAGTCTATTTTTTATGATCTTATTCGGTTACTGCACGGTGAAAGTTGTGTTTGCAAACATCAAGCGAGGCGGCATAATGCTTTGCCAGATAGCTGTCGGGAGCTTGTATATGTTCGGAGTTCCGAGGGGCTACACCGACGGCTTTTACAGCTGGTGCAAGCAGGTCATCGCTACTTGTCTGACGGCTTTTTTGCAGACAACGATCTTGTATATCGGACTTCTGACGTACACTCAGCACCCATTGCTTGCGGTGGGGATATGCCTGTCGGCTAACGAAGTGCCGAGGATAGCTCAGATGTATGGATTGGATACCAGTGTGAGAGTCAATATGATGTCTGTTAGCCATACGGTTTCTATTGGAGCTAAAGCGGTCGGTATGCTGAAAGGAGGAGCAAAATGAAAACCTACATCTACCCCGAAAACCTGAGAGCAAGCGTAAAGCTGTGGTTTTGGAGCGTTCGGGATCTTATCATTATCTGTGCAGGGATAGTACTGTCTGTGATAGTGCTTGTGAATCTTTGGAACATTACCCCCTTTGCAGTTACAGCCTGCTATGCTTTTGTGACTGTAAGAGCAGATGAAATGTCGATAATGGACTATCTTTTTAATGCTGTAAAGTTCTTTGTGACCTCACAGCAATTATATTTTTGGAGGAAAAGTTAAATGAAGAAAAGCAAAAACAGCGTTCAGGGCCTTATCGGTCTTGAACGCTTTACTCGTTTCGGCGTAAAAACCGACAAAGCTGAGATAGCATTTTTCAGCGTAGAGCCGACCAATATTTCCGTGCTGTCTGCGGCTAACATCGACGTGAAGATACATCATCTTATGATGCTGTTAAGCACTATACCTGATCTCGAGATACTTGCTCTTGACTCCTGCGAGTGTTTTGACTCAAACAAAATGTATGTGAAAAAGCGTTTGCAGACGGAGCAGAACGAGGCGGTGCGGAAACTCTTGCAGGCGGACTATGATTTCCTTGACGAGATCCAGCTTGAAATGTCCTCTGCAAGACAGTTTGTGTTCGCTTTAAGGTTCAAACGTGAAAAGGACGAACAGATCTTTAACACCATCAACCGAGTGGATAAAGCGATTTCCGAACACGGATTTGCAGCTCGGCGGATGAGCAAATCTGATATCAAGCGTATGCTTGCTCTGTATTTCGGAACAAGCATTTCAGGCGATGAGATACCCGATATCGAGGGAGAAATCGAATTTGATTTGGAGGCGAAAACAAATGAGAACTAAAAAGCAAAAGAAAAAAGAACTGTCAGAAGAGCAGCTTGAGATAGTGGAAGCAAAGGACTTTTTCGACCGCACCATGCCGGGCGTGATCCGCTTTTACACCGACCACTACATCTGCGGAAACTTCTACAAGTCCTGCTGGGCGGTGACGGAGTATCCGCCAAGTACGGAAGAAACGGCTATACTTGCTCACCTTGCGGACAGGAACGGTGTAACGCTCCGTATCTACAACCGCCTTGTTACAAGCATGGAGCAAAGGAAGATCGTTCAGCAGGCAATGAGGAAAAATCATATGATGACAACTGTTAATGATGTGAACGAGAGCATAAAGGCTCAAGATAACATAAATGATGTGGTTGAGCTGATAAGCGAACTTCGCCGCAACAAAGAACCTCTTCTGCATACGGCTGTGTTTATTGAGCTAAAAGCAAGCTCTGAGGACAGGCTGAAAGAACTGCAAGCCGATATCCAAATGGAGCTTACACGCTCCAAAATATCTGTTGACCGTTTGCTTTTACGTCAGAAAGAGGGGTTCTTGTCTGTTCATCCTGCGGGCAATAACGTGTTTGCAAGTCAATTTGAACGTGTTCTTCCTGCAAGCTCTGTGGCTGATCTTTATCCGCTGAACTATTCAGGCAAGACTGACGAAAAAGGCATATATATTGGCCGTGACAAGTTTGGAACTAACATTCTTGTTGACTTTGACAAGCGAACCGAGGACAAAACTAACTCGAACATTTTGATACTTGGCAACAGCGGTCAGGGCAAGTCTTATCTTATGAAACTGCTGTTGTGCAATCAGCGTGAATCAGGCAAATCTATACTTTGCTTAGACCCTGAACACGAATATGAGGATCTGTGCAATAACCTTGGCGGCACATACATTGATATGATGTCGGGCGAGTTTATGATAAATCCGCTTGAACCAAAAGCGTGGTCAGAAAATTCTCGCTTTGGAAATCAAGAAAAGGAAACCGATGACAGCCCTGAAACATTCCGAAAAGTAACCCGTTTAAGTCAGCACATCAGCTATCTAAAAGACTTTTTCAGAGCGTACAAAGACTTCACAGACGCAGAGATCGATACAATAGAGATAATGCTTATGAAACTGTATGCACGCTTCGGCATTGACGATCTTACAGATCTCGATAAGCTGGAAAGCTGTGACTATCCTGTAATGTCAGACCTGTATGAGTTAGTTGAAAAAGAATTTATGGCGTTTGATAGTGCTAAAAAACACCTCTACACCGAAGAAATATTGCAGAATATCTGTTTGGGATTGCACTCAATGTGCAAGGGTGCAGAGTCGAAATATTTCAACGGCAGAACAAACATCAAGGACGGGGAGTTTATCTGTTTCGGAGTAAAAGGTCTTATGGATACAAACAAACGGCTGAAAGATACGCTGCTGTTCAACATTCTAAGCTACATGAGCAATCAGCTTTTAGGCAGAGGAAACACCGTTGCAGCCATAGACGAGCTGTATTTATTCCTCACAAATATGACCGCAATAGAATATATCAGAAACGGCATGAAGCGAGTTCGTAAAAAAGAGTCCTCGTTTATTCTGGCAAGTCAGAATATCGAGGACTTTTTGCTGCCCGAGATAAAGGAGTTTACAAAGCCGCTGTTCTCCATTCCGTCACATCATTTTCTGTTCAATCCGGGTAACATTTCGCCCATTGCTTTTATTGATACCTTGCAGTTAGAAGAATCGGAATATGGCTTGATAAAGTATCCCGAAAGAGGTACTTGTCTGTATCGGTGCGGAAACGAGAGGTATCTGCTGCAGGTCATAGCTCCGTCGTACAAGGCGGTGTTGTTTGGTTCGGCTGGCGGTAGATAAAACTGTTCGCAACAGGTGTAAAATTTGAGTTTGACTACAATAGGAGGTCGATAAATTTGCAGAAGAAAAAATACGGCATATGGAAAACACGTTATGCTGAGAACAGCAGAAATATTTTTGAGGATTGGGTTCGTCATAACGGCGAGCCCATTTTGTTTGCAACGGAGCGTGGTGCACTGGAATATATGCACGACATAGAAATGAAAACGCAGGGTGCATTTACTGAATTTGAAGTTCGTGAGGTGATCTGATGTCGGCAGCAGTTGCAGCGGCGGTGAAAAAGATAGCCATATATATTCTCGGAGATGAAAACAAGCGTGGCAAGCTGTTTGTGGCAGTCGGCAGTATCATCGCCGGCTTTCTGGGGCTTATGTTCCTGCCTATTGCTGTGATCTCAAGTATTGGAAGTATGAATATTGAACAGCCTGACATAGACAAAAGTCTGTTTACGGAGTCAGCTTTGTTTGAGAGTCTGGACAGCGAACAGCAGGCGGAGATAACAAATATTCAAAATCAAGGGCAAGCCATAGAGGATGCTATGACAAATGCAGGAGTGAGGGATCAGACGATCAAGGCTCAGCTGATATATATGTCATACTTTGATGAAGTGCAGAATTTCTATGCGGAGTCATATGCACATCTGTTTGCTGTTGCTCCGAATGACAACAATCTGATATCAGCGATAAACTCAATTTATGGTTTGGATATTGACTATGATGAGTTTGTCCGCACATACACTTTTGTAATGAACAGCACCATAAATTCATATATGTTCAATGACACAGGCACGAAAAACGGTGCTGATCTTGCGGCTTGGGCTGATAATGCTTACATCTCAGGCTGGGGATATATGAACGGTTTTATTGGTGAAAGGAATGAAACTGACAGAATGCGTTATGCGGATAACGCAGGGCTTGTGCTGGGGTATCTGAACTACAGTCCGACCGATAAAAAGTTTGATTCTGCTTACAGCACATTGGTTTATACCGAACAAGGCGGTATAGATACTATGCCTGAAGTTGCCGGGATAGGGTTGTTTGACGGCAGTCAGCACGGAATTTATGTTGGGAACGGAGAAGTTGTTTACAGCTCTGAAAGCGTCGGCTATGTCACAAAAGAGCCTGTTTCAAATGGCAGCTGGACAAGCTGGTGCACCTATGAGGGGATAGAATATCCTCAGGAGGTGGAGGACGCTATTGAAAGTTTGAGCGGTGAAAGTTCATCAGAATAACAGATTGGAGGTTGATAGAATGAAAAGATCAGTTACGGTAAGTGTAAACGAGAAAAAGCTCTCTGCGATAGAGATGTATCTGGAGCAGAAAAACACAACTCTTGCGGCGGAGCTTGAAAAATATGCAGATCAGCTTTACGGCAAGGTCGTTCCGCAGAATGTGAGAGATTTTATTGATATGATGTCAGATAGAAAGCCTGCGAGAAAGCAGAAAATCACTGCTCCTGCCGAATCGGGGAAACGATCCGAGCAGTAATTCGCCACGGTTCGCACCGTGGCGCCATGTGTGGCGTTTTCACGGCATGGGTGGGGTAACTTTACCCTAAAGGCAGTCGGGGCGAATGTGGGACGTTTGTCGCAGAAATCAGATTGGAAGAAATCAGATGATTTCGGGTGGGTTTGAGGGGCATTTAATATATTGCTGGTTAAAGTTTTGGCGTCAAAGCCGCCAAAACATTCACATCGGACGAGCAAAGCTCGCCGATTTTGCGAAGTTTTACAAGTTCTGATAAAATGGAGTCAAAAAAGGAGGTTTCCGAAAATCATGGAGTCAAAAGTGCAAAATGCAAAGAAAAATGCCGATATTGCAGAGGAAAACGATGGTGTCACAGCAGAAAAAATCAAGTTTCCGCTGTATGTATTTCCCGAAACGATGAAAACGGTCGATATTTTATACAAGTCGGACAACTGCTCGTCTCGCACGGAGTTTATGGAAAAGGCAATCAGATTTTACTGCGGTTACCTTTTACAGAACAAGCCCGAGCTTGTGGATTATCTTGCTCCGCAGCTTGCAACGCTTACGGAGGGGATTGTAAAAGGCACGGAACAGAGACTGTCCCGTGCCTTATTTAAGGTTGCTGTCGAACTTGGTGCGATTACACATATGCTTGCGGCTGTGCATGACATTGACGATGATACAATGATCAAGCTTCGTGCAATGTGTACGGATGAGGTTAAGCGGATCAATGGTATCATTAATTTTGAAAAGGCGGTGAGGTATCAGCGGTCAGAGTAAAGAAACACTAAATTCATATTTTTTATATGTAAATTTTTATAGATATTTAAATGCCTTTCCTTCAATTTGAATTTTATGGCAGCGTGACTCATCAAGACTATTGATAATACTAACGAGTTCCTGGCTGTTTAATGTAATAGCAGTAATGATTTGGAATGGCTTTTTGATTTCTACGACCGTCTCAATAAAGCTTTTCATATCCTCCGGCACAATGCTTTGCTGCGCAGGTTCATCAAAAATGATAACACCAGGATGATTACCATCTTTCTCAATAGAAACCTGTAACAGCGCCATTGTGAAAGCCCAGATTACACGAATACCATCGCTAGCAGATGAATCAAATTTCATATCAAATCCATCAATAGTGGGCAGAAGCGATGAATTAATGGAAATATCAATTCCGTCAAAGCTTGACAAACTGCTGTAGTGATACCGCTTTAGATTTTCAATAAATTGCTTCTTCAAGAGGGCAATTTTTTCAACATCTGACTCTGAGATATCCTTTTTCGGAAGCTTGTTCTTCTGGTCAAGATATATATTCCACTCTTTAGATAATTCTTTTAATTGTTCAGTTAAGGAGACAATGGTATTTTTCAATTTTGACAATCGTTCGATGCGGTTACTAATCTCTATCCGCTTAAGCATAATTGCCTCTGAGGCTTCTGCGTCTGTGGTTGTAAACAAATCCGAACGAAGTGTATGTGCTAATCGTCGTAGCATTTGAAGCCGTACTTCGAGATCGTCTTTCTCTCTGCTGAGTTTTTCGCGTGATTCTTTGCGACATCCTAATGTGAATTCCAGCATCTTTTTTTGCTCCTTAAGATGTCTTATGTTATCTTCGATGCTCATGAAGCCGCTTATAGCTTCTGCATCAAGCAAATTGTCTTGAATATGTTGTTTGCAAACGGGACATATATCTGCTGAAATGTCTCCTCCTGTTGCTTCAGAACCGAATTTTTGAAGGCGTGCAGCATCATTATTATTACGGATATCTGAGTTTACCAGTGCCAAATCTGCATTTAGCCGCTTAATTGCTTCGTCGTAACTTGCTAAGTCTCTATTTATTTCATGTAATCGACTTTCAAAAGCAAGTATTTGTGTTTGTGTTTCTGACAGTTCAGTGTTAAGAGCATCAAAATTATCACGCACAAGGGGTTTTAATTGACGCAACCCATTATACTCATCACTTAGAGATTGTATTTCCTCGTCAATAGAGGATGCCCCTATAACCGAAACAACTATTCTTGAATAATCAATGTCTGATAAAACTCGTGGATGAATTGGGAGATTTGAAATTTCACATGATTCTGAGTGAACAGCTTTTTCAAAATCAGAAATCAACTGCTCCCATTTGTGTTCCAGCTGAGTTTTTACTGCATTAAGGCGGTCTCTTTCCTTTTCGTTTTTCAATGTATCCAATCCCAATATATACTCTACAATTCGCTTCTTAGATTCACGGATTCCGAATACTGGCATACCAGAAAGAATATCTGACCAGCCATGTTTTTGCTCAATAAACATAGAGGCGAAAATCATCTGAAGATATAATTTTCGCTCATTACCATCCGATGTACGAACTAAAGGAAGTTCCATGTGAAGGAACTCCTCAAGAAAAGTATGGAATCCCTTTTCACTTGTTGCAGAATTCTGGATATTGACATAGTAATCTTCAGATGATGTCTTATTATTACTTATTGAGTCATAATTTCCATAATAAACAGTTACGAGGTGATTGTCTTTACTTTCTGATTTAATATTTCTGTAAATTGTTCGAGTTTCAATTCCATTGCTGATTTCAAGATAAGCTCCAGACTCAGTTACCGTTAAGGTCTCTCCCTTATCCTCAATGGCGGTTTTAAATGCAGATGTGAGAACTTTGCTTCCAATTCCACCAGCACCACCAAGGATTTGCTCAAAACCAAGACAATAATAAATAGCAGCAAGAATTGAGCTCTTTCCGCAAGTGTTTTCAAGGCTTGCTATAAAGTTTAATCCATCTTTAAATGATTCGTCGATTCCATATACACCTTTAACGGTGTTAATTTCAACTCGTAGTCTATTGATTCTCAGCATCTTTTATTCTCCACCTATCAACTATTTCTTCGACTTTGCTTTCGGTTAACTTTTTCGCTAGCAAATTTAAATCACCTATTTCGATTACCATAAGATCTCCAACGACCTTTATCTGTTCTGCAAGTTGCTTGCCACGGTCAGTTAGTTTGTATTTTGCATTCTGCTGTCGTTTAATTAACCCATATCCTATTGCATATGTTAGAGCACGGTTAACCGATGGATCAAAACGAACAATCGGTGCACTACCAATCCCGTCCGCAAATTCAACAAGCTTTCTCATGTTCTCCTGAGAAATTAAGGCAAATGAAATCATGTGAAGCTTTATAAGTGAACAAACATCTCCACGGCCGCAAATTCGCATAATTAAGCATAATTGAGTGACCTTATAGCTGATACGGTAATTGTACGGAACTGCATCTGGTTTTGCGTTGAAAACAATATCGGTATATTCTAACGGAGTTTCTCTCATTTATTTACCCCCTAAATTCCATTGAACAGTCTGCAAGCCAACTTGCAATTAAATCTTGTTTTAGTTCGCCAATAGATGCTTCAGTAAATCTAGAAGAAAAATCTCGTTCTAGTTTGGAATGAAACTCATTAAGAATTGCATCAAACAAAGTACGATTCATGGTTTTGTCCGTATTCATGAGAGTTTTAATTGACACTTCACGCTTATAGCTTTGTTCAAGCCGGTAAATTTCCTCATATATCTCTGGAAAGTGTACCCGTAAATCATTCAGAATTTCCAACCCACTTATGTAGCAGTCGACATAAATTCCGACGACTTTATTTAAAGCTTCATCAGCGTCATCAACAAGCATGATTGCCTTGATTTTTCTGCGTATGTTTGCAACTTTTTCAGAATCACATTTTGACCAATTAGGCTCACTCGAATGTTCAATAGCTAAATTGAGTCGCATATCTGATAAAGAAGTACGAATGATTCTACTTATTTCCAGTGCAAAATCTTCTGCAGTTTTAATGATAATTTGAAAATCATCTGCGATGTGTGCATATTCAGATGGTTTTTCTTTTTTGGCCGCAAGTACTTCTTGGCGTTTGTTTTCAGCATGCATAAGAATTCGAGTATCTTTATATTCCGGAATGTTAAAATGCCACTCAACAACGGGCGGAACTCCAAGTTTCGTAAGTCTATTAGCGTTTTTCTTTAACTTTTCTATATCGGCAGAAAGTTTGTCACGTTGATGATCATATAGCTCATTATCAGAATAATATCGCTCTGGACAGTAACACTGATGAACAACACCTTTATTTGTAAAGCCTTCTATACCAGCATCGCCCCCTTGGGTAGCGGGAATTGCAGTATAGTTATCTTTTTGATAGCGAATACGATAGCACTGAACGCATAATTCTTCCCATGCATTGCCAGTCATATATCCTTCAATAAAACTTTTGATGCTACTCACAGCATTTCCTCCTTAGTAATTTTAACGAAATTGAATTTGTATAGTCTGGTTCTCGAGATAAGGCACAAATATCCACACAAAATTCCTTCATTTCGTCCAAATAGCGTACTATAACAAATCCAAATAATGTGTACACCTTTATTACTAATACCTTTCTATGTAGCAAAAATAGTGTATCACCTATTTTGGGAGAATTCTGAATGCTCATTTCAAAAAACTTCTTTTCTATTTGTTTGGTTTTCTTTAATAATTGGTGAATATTAACTTCACCCGTTGATAACTTCAAATTATCGTGTAAAAAAGCAAAAACATCATACTCTGTGATTAGAATTATAATCTTCGCTCATTAGTTGAGGCATATTTTCCTTTAGCCATTCATTGTTATAAAGATTATCAAGATATCTGTCTCCGCGATCGGGGAAAATAGCAACAATGTTTCTATTAAATTCCTTTGTTTTATTTATTGCTGCTAAAACGGCACCGCTTGATGCGCCGATAAAAAGACCTTGTTCAAGCAATTTGTGACAATTTATTATACATTCCAAATCAGATACCCTAACAACTTTATCAATAATTGCATTACCTAAATTTCCAGGTTTGATTCTTGAACCCATTCCGGTAAATCTATTTCTGGCAATCCTCTCTCCAAAAATCTGAGATCCATATGAATCTACGGCTATTATCTCTATTTGGGGATTTTGTTTTTTTATCCAAGTTGATACGCCTGAAATTGTACCACAGGTACTCACCGGAATGTAGATCGTTTCAGTTTGAGGATATTGACTTAGGATTTCTTCTGCAAGAGAAAAATAGGATTCTTGTATTAATCGATTGTTATATTGGTTTGTCCAGTACATATTATTATTAGTTTGCAATAACTTTTTTACAGTTTCTATTCTTTTCTCCTGATTAGATTGGTTTTTTTCGGGTATATCAATTTGATGAATTGTGCTCCCAAACTGTTTTATAATTTGCAGATTCGCATTTGTAATATTAGAATCCACTACACATAAGCACTTTAACCCTAGGGCAGAACATACGCCTGATAAAGCAATAGCAAAGTTGCCTGATGAAGACTCAACGATGGTTGTATCTTTATTGATCGTGTTTGTGCATAATAAAGATAATAGTGTTGATTTTGCGGCTCGGTCTTTCATGCTACCGAACGGATTCATGCATTCAAGTTTTGCCATCAAATGTGTGTCACCAACAGATACCTCTACCATAGGAGTGTTTCCAATTGCTTTTAGAATTCCTAAATCCATAATTATTCCTCATTTCTTTTATTTTATAGGAGTGTATAATGAAAATTAAAAGTTTTGCAGCAACCTCAAGGATAGTTGATCGTGAAAAAGATATTGCTCAAATAATTGATTTATTTCATCATGCTGAATGTACCCAAGTACATATTGTATACGCCGAAACAGGATATGGAAAGTCATCATTTTCTGCAAAATTAGCTAAAGATCACTTTTTTGCTGACTGGAATATTATAAATGTTAAAACTATGCCTCAAAATGTAAATTATAATGTTTCGGAAGGTGAATACCTAGAATTGATTTTTACAGCTTTAATGAAATTTTTCAAAGCGCAGGGACACTCAAACTTTTCTTTTGAAAATTATTTAACAAGCAATAAAAATAGGATTTTGAAAGAAGTATTTATCGACCAAAGCATCGATCAATTCATTTCAGCCAATTCATTGAAAGAATCTATAAAAAAATCAAGTGGCATAGGATTAAAAAGGTTATTAAAAACAGGCGATTTTAGTTTGCATTCTATAATAAACAATATATCTCCTGTTGCAAGGTGCATAAAATCGGACTATATCCACTATCTGTTTAAAAAAAGTCATATTCTTTTGATAATTGATAATATTCAAAATATAGATAATACATCTCTTAAATATCTCATTGAATGGATAAATGAAACGAAATATAAAAATCAAGGATTCATTTTGGAATATACCATTTCTGATGGCTATTCTCTGGATTCAGTGGAAAATTTGCAACGGGGAATATCAATTGCCGAAGTAGATGTACATTTATGTAGGTTGGAAAAAATGCGTGACGAGTATATTGCGGATCTCCTTGAAGCCCAGCTTAATGTTCATTCCCCTGATATCCACTTTGTTATCAATGCGAAAAAACATTATAAGGATTATTCCGAAGGAAATCTTTGGGATCTTATTGATTATGCAAGAATGTATGATGATCATACAGAGAATGGTGAATTGACCTCGCCAACTTTATTAAACTTGAAAAACTTAAGCCAAGAGTCACAATATATCGTTTCAATTTTGTATTATCATAGCGGACGCATAAATAAAAAAGTCTTTTACAATATCTGGACTAGCGAATTTTCAAATTCTGAAAATGACCTGGATAAATTATTTCTTGAACTGGTTACAAACCAAGTTATTTGTACCAAAACAAATGGAGATAATGAACAAATCTCTTTTATGCATGCAAGTATTCTTGATGCATATAAAGAAAACCTTTCTGATTTTGTTGATATTGACAAGGATGTATATAAGCGTTTGAGCCTTTTTTACGCAAAGGTTTATGAGGGTACAGTGACTGTTGTTAGTAAAGAGGCTGCTTGGCAAATTCTGGTTAAAATCTATTCGGTCAATAATCCGGAAAAAATCATGGAGCTGCTTACAGATTTTCAGACAAACACATTAAGAAATATATCAAGAGACAGCACATGGCATTATCTTAATAAATTGATAGAATGCACAAAAGACAATATTCCTAGATTTAAAAAAATTTATTTTCAAATTTTAAGAATATGTCGTATTGCGTCTTTGTATGAAGAAGGCTATTCGTGTATTAAACTAATGGAAAGAAGCATTGATATTATATCAGATGATGACCTACTTCTGTTTAAGCTATTGTTTCTCTCTATATTAGATCACCACGAAATTGTTATTCAGGAGTATAAAAACGTTATGTCTAGAATAGAAAAGTTCAGCCATACATGGATTAAGTTGAAATTGCTTGTTTTGAATAGCTTTATAGCACTTAATGACAAAAGGGCATGCACCGATATTGACATTGAACTGAACCAAATACCAGGGTTTAAGCATTCTGATGAATATGCCTTTTATTTACGGTTGACAAACATTTATACTAAACCATCGCAGGCTGTTAAAAATGCTAAGAAAAGCATAAAACTTTTTCAGCTAAAAGGCGATAATATTCAAGCAGGCAAATCGTATATCACCTATTCAAAGCTTCTTTCAAGCATTGGAAAGCACAAAAAAGCGATAGAAAATATAAAGCAGGCTAAAAGACTGCTGGAAAATTCAAATCAAGGCATTTCATGCATTTATAATAATTGGGCTGGCTATTTGTTATTATCAGGTGAATTTGATTGTACCGTCTGGGATTATCTAAACATTGCTGATCAACACAGTGTTTCGACTTACGATAAATTATCTGTAATAATCAACAAATTGGCGTGGTGTTATGAGAATAATGCTTTTGTCAGATTAGATCTTCTTAAAAACCAAGCATTGGAGCTTATTAATAAAGAACCAAGTAAACTGATGCACTGTACTGCTTATTATAATTTGTCCATTGCATATAGAAAAGCAGGAATGATTGATCAGGCTGATATGTACTACCAGCAAGCAGTCAATCTGAAGGGGGAATGTTCTTGCATTAAAGCGAGAATTGATGGGATAACATTCAAGACACGTCACCTAATTCCAAGAATTAAAAAGCCATACCATATCTGTTATTTATCTTTCTGGCTGTTTGATTTTTGAAGTCAGGAGTCAAGAGAAGCATTAAATAATACCTCATCATAATATCTGCTGACTATTGAGTCCCATGCTACACAATTCATATAGTATTCCAGACTTTCAAGATTTGCCCCGTTTACAAAGTGGTCCAGATATTGTTCTACGTAATTAAAAGAAGCAATCATTCCTTCGCTTGCTGAACCACCTATTCTAAGATTGATTTCAATGAAATAAATGCCGCTATCATTCTCAATAAACTCTACATTAGATAGACCCGGTATCCTATATTTTGAATAGATTTGTTTGCATATTTGTATAAGCTTGTCATGTTTCACTATTTGGCTGCGAAAAGCTGATCCCATTTGTTTTTCAAGTGATTTTCGGGGCAATATCAATTTGGGACTTCCATTTTTATCGGCAAATATATCTACTACATATGTTGTACCTGTTTCATATTTCTGAGCAAACCAATCTGTATGAAAATGATTTTCAATATGTGACGCTTTCGAAAGATCAACAATATAGATTCCCTGACTTGAAACGGAGCATCTTTTGCGAAATATCACTTTATCTTTTCCAAAAAGTGAATCATAAATAGTTGGTACTTTAATTCCCATTTTTTCAATGGATCTATTTGCTTCTAGTTTGTCTTGGAATATATTAATTGTATCCGAAGGGCAATTATCGAACGGTATTGTTATTTCATCTTTGTGGCGATTAAGAAACCGCACTTCCTTATCTGTTGATACAAAAAGATAATCTATCTTGTGCTTATCTGATAATTCATTGATGAATTGCAAGTATTCCTTTTCATTGTTTATGTTAGGCGCTTGAAAATATCGATCAACAAAATTGCTTGATGCGATATGCCCAGCTACTGATATGTCAGTTCCCCATACATCAACAGGGAAGCTTCTTATTCTTTTTAGTTGCCTTACTAATAGTGTTGAATTTGTGCTTTTAATATTATTTACCAGGATTCTCATTGCCAACCACCTTCCTATTTTATGTGAATCATCATAAAGAGAAAATTAACACACGATAATTTGAAGTTATCATTCATTCAATCTTCCTATATAATACCATATCACACTTTCCTAAAAAAGTCAATCGAGTTTTGAAAACTTTGTAAAAATTCACAAATCGTCTAAATTTGTCGAACTTAAACAACTTTGATATAATATAAGGTAGGTTTATAAGCAATTTTATTCGTAAGCATTTGTGCTTTTTGTGAATGTTGACTAAATTGCTTTGCCTAATAAAATTTTAAGGAGCTGTTTTGATGTTTGAATATAGACCTTTTGTAGACCAATTTCTTGATTATTGCCGTTACCATAAAAAGCTTAGCGACAAAACTGTTCGTGCATACAAAATTGACCTTTCGCAGTATGTGCTGTTTTCCGATACGCTTTCCAAACAAGCATTGTGGGATTACATAGAGTGCCTGAATAAAAAGTACAAGCCGAAAACTGTTAAGCGTAAGCTTGCTACTCTAAAAGCTTTTATCCACTTCCTTTTGCTGCAAGACTACGTAGAATTTAACCCATTTGATAAGCTTGAAACTTCGATCAGAGAACCTGTGCTACTGCCAAAAACGATACCTCTCGACGTGATCGCTAAGATAATTTCTTTTTCTTATCAGCAGATAGGTTCAGCCCAAAGTGCTTACCAAATGAAATGTGCCGTCAGGAATGCCGCTGTGATCGAATTGCTTTTTGCCACAGGTGCAAGAATAGCTGAGATATGTACTCTTAAACCGGAAAATGTTGATCTTTTAGGACGCTCCGTTAAGTTTTACGGCAAAGGTTCAAAAGAACGCCTTATACCCGTGGAAAATATGGCTGTGCTCAGCATACTTAAAAGGTACAGACTGCTTTTTGAAGATAAGATCTCAGTGTCAGGGTACTTCTTCGTCAATAAGCTCGGCAGAAGAATGACAGAGCAGTCCGTAAGAAATATGCTGAGTTCATATTGCAGACAATGCGGTGTTGAAATGCACATAACGCCTCATATGTTCCGTCACTCGTTTGCGACTCTGCTTTTGGAAGAGGACGTTGACATTCGTTACATACAAAGAATGTTGGGCCACAGTTCAATAACAACGACTCAGATCTACACGCACGTCACATCATCAAAGCAAAAAGAGATCTTAAAGACTAAGCACCCAAGAAACAAAATGGATTTTCAGTGATATGTTACAACTAATAGCATTATATCATATAAGAATACATCGTGCTGTGAAATGTCAAAATTATTTGGTGAAATGTAGTGAAATGTAACTTTGCGGTGCTTATTATCATAAGGGAGGTGTAAAATGTCGCAGCTTATCGTTACGAGCCGTTATCTGAAAAGCGGAAATCAGAAAAATAAAACTAAACGAAGAAACTATACAAAGTATATTGCTACCCGTGAAACAGTCGAGATACGAAGTCAAAAATTTGTTGACAGAAATGCCAATGCAACTAAAAATCAAAAGCAGCTTATTAACGATCTAATAAATGACTTCCCTGAATCCAAAAGATACCTTGAGTATGAGGACTATGAAAGAGAGCCGACCATTGAGAATGCCGGTGAATTGATAAGCACGATAGTAGAACGCAATGCAGACGTGGTTGGAAACCGGCAGAATTTTGTCGGGTATATGGCTATGCGTCCGGGCGTTGAAAAGA
>ENA-UOJF01000903-UOJF01000903.1-human-gut-metagenome-genome-assembly--contig:-P74-NODE-903-length-22917-cov-16.375295_pt1 | contig 22917 bp, 23 predicted proteins | sample MGYA00242344_ERZ723891 | MGnify/ENA metagenome assembly ERZ723891 | reverse complement strand
TTGACTGTGTAAGGGTCGATTACTTGAGTTCGACAGAAGCGCCGACTTCCTCGAGCTTCTTCTTGAGCTCCTCGGCCTCGTCCTTGGAGACCTGCTCCTTGATGGCGCAGGGGACACCCTCGACCTTCGCCTTGGCTTCCGCCAGGCCCAGGTTGGTGATCTCACGGACGGCCTTGATGACCTTGATCTTCTGATCGCCGAAGCCGGTCAGAACGACGTCAAACTCGGTCTTCTCCTCGGCGGCAGCAGCAGCGCCGGCCACCGGAGCGGCGGCAACAGCAGCAGCGGCGGAAACGCCGAACACATCTTCGATCTCGTGCACGAGCTCGGACAGCTCGAGGACGGACATAGCCTTGATCTCTTCGATCATAGCAGTGACTTTTTCGCTAGCCATGGTAATTTTCCTCCTAAATAGTTAAGTGAAGTGGTCGCCTTATTCGGCGGCGGGAGCTTCGGCCTCGGCAGGTGCGGCGGCGCCGCCCATCTGCTCGACGACCTGATTCAGGCAGACGGCCAGACCCGTGATGGGGGCCAGCATCGTGCCCAGGACCTTGGAGTACAGCGCATCCTTGTTCTGGAGCTGCGCGATCTCCGCGATCTCAGCGTCACTGAGGACCTTGCCCTCGAGGAACGCGCCCTTGACGATGAACTTCTCGTCCTTCGCCATCTTTTCGCTCATGTCGTGGATCATGCGGATCGGGACGATCGGATCGGCCGTGCTGGTTGCGAGCGAAGTCGTACCATTGAGCAGATCACTCATTGCCTCGAGACCGACGTCCTTGAGCGCAAAGCGGGTCAGGGTGTTTTTGACGACGGAATACTCCACGTCATTCTGACGCAGCTCGGTGCGCAGCTTGGTGTCTTCATCGACGGTGATGCCCTTGTAATCGACGAACACGCCGGCGCTGGCGCCCTTAAGCCGCTCGGCCAGAGCGGCGACGATCGCCTGCTTCTCGCTGAGAACTTTTGCGTTCGGCATAGTGTGATTTCACCTCCGTGTGAAAGATACACGCCCAAAAAAAATTCCGCGGCCAAAGCCCCGGAAACAGAAAAAGAAACATCATAATGGATGCATCCTCGGCAGGATTTCCGCGGTCAAGCCACCTGCTGTCTTTGGAGCGCTACAATAGAATACCAGATGCGCCCGCGCGTGTCAAGCATTTTTCTCGCGGCGGCGCGGTTTTTTTAAAAGGAGATAGCCCCCGGAGGAGTACCGGAGGCCATCGCAAAAAAATCCCACAAAAAAACTTTTACCCTAAACTGCTGCGATCAGTCTAGCATAATTTTACACGTGTGTCAAGCCTTTTCGCGGCGATCCGCGCCCCGGCGGATGCGGCCGTCGCGCCGCTCACCAGTCCATGCTCCCGAGCCCCTTGCCGAGCGACATACCGCAGCGGCCGTGGCCGGGATAGAGCGTGAGCTCCGGCGGCAGCGCGCGCAAAAACGGCACGGTCCTGTCCATGAGCACGGCGGCGTCGCCCCCGCGCAGGCGCGTGATGACGGCAAAGCCCGGCACGAGCGAGTCGCCGCTGAAAAAGGCGTCCGGCCCGATGCGGTAGCACGCGCTGCCGCGCGAGTGGCCGGGCGTGGCGTAGCCCTCGAGGTGCAGCGCGCCCCAGTCGAGCGCGATGTGATCGCCGAAGGTCATGTCCGGGGCATACGTCTCGGTCTTGAGGTGCAGGCCGCGCAGAAAGTCACGTGCCTCCGCCCCGCGCGACACGCTCAGCGCCGCGAGCAGCACAGGCGTCGTGTTGCCGGGGTTGCGCAGCCAGGGGGTGCAGTTTTCCTGCCAGAGGGTGCGCGCCGAGAGCGCGCGCTGCATCCGGCCGAGGCCGGAGATGTGGTCGATGTGCTCATGCGTGAGCACGATCAGCGCGTGATACCCCTGCAGGCGCTGCATGGTCGCCTCGTCCGGCCAGGGGTCGAGGACGATCGCGTCGCGCCCCTGCGTGACGACGTACATATTTGAACCGATGGGCGGAAAGGGAATGCGTTCGATCTGCATAGGCCGTCAGTCCTCCCGGGGCAGGGCGAGCAGCCGGCGGCTGAGCGGCAGCTCGGACGGGAGGCTGTTTTCCAGCGTGACGACGCCGTGGCTACCGCCGCGGACCCAGCCGCGGCGCACGAGCTGGCGCAGCGTTTCGCGGGCGGTGCCGTCGCTGCCGTCGTAGAGCGTAACATTGCCGCCGAGGGCGGCGCGGATGGCCCGGCGGGCGAACGGGAAGTGCGTGCAGCCGAGCACGGCCGCATCCACACGGCCGGCATACGGGCCGAGCTGCCGCGCGAGGTAGGCCGTGAGCGCGGGGGAATCGAGCTCGCCCCGCTCGACGAACTCCACCAGCTCCGGGCACGGCAGCGGCACGATCTCAGCGCAACCGGCGCACTGGTGCATGAGCGCGACGAACTTCTCCTCGCGCAGCGTCAGCGGCGTGGCCAGCACGAGCACGCGCCGGTGGTGCGCCACGGCGGGCTTGAGCGCCGGCTCGATGCCGATGACGGGGATGTCCGGAAAGGCGGCGCGCAGCGGGCCGATGGCCGCGCTCGTGGCCGTGTTGCAGGCGATGACGGCGGCCTTGATGCCGCGGTCATACAGCCGGCCGATGACATCCTGCGTCAGGCGGCGGACCTCCGCGACCGGGCGCACGCCGTAGGGGGCGTTGGCCGAGTCGCCGAAATAGAGAAAGTCCTCCCCCGGCAGGCGCTGCACGAGCGCGCGCAGGACACTGATGCCGCCGAGGCCGGAATCAAACACCGCGATCGGAAGCTCCGTCCGCTCCATGGTACGCCCTCCTTCCCGAATTTCGTACAGAATGCATCTATTGTACCACATTCGGCGCAGTTTTCAAGTCAGGCGATGGCGCGCCGCCGGGCACGTCCGTGCACAGCTGGTGCGTGAGCAGGATGGAAAGCGTCTGGTTGCAGGCGATCATGGACGCGGTGACGGCCGTGCAGAGCATGGCGCCGAAGGGGGTGATGCGCCGGCTCATGCGCGCGATGCGGCGCACGGCCGGCTGGAGATGCTGCGCATGCCGGACACGATGGCCTACCCCATCAGCTTCGGCGACGCAAAGCGCGCCTACCCGTGGAGCGTGCTGGCGGACTTCATCCGCATCGCCCGCGCGCAATATCCGCAGCCGGTATGAAAACATCCCCCAGAGCAGACGCTCCGAGGGATGCGTTTTTGTACGGCTTACTTGTTCCAGGGGTTGGCCGGGTCGGGATCCGTCGGGTCCCAGCCGCGGTTCGGGCTGGAGATGTCCAGCCACGGGGCGGACGGCTTCGGCACCGGGAGGGACGAGGCGTTGTAGATCGACACCGTCGTACCGAGCGGGCAGTTGTCATAGATCCACTTCGCGTCCGCCACCGTCAGGCGCACGCAGCCGTGCGAGCAGACTGTGCCGAGCTGGTTATACAGCCGGTAGGACAGGTCGTTTTTATTCGGGCTGTTGTACGGCGAGGAGTGGAAGAGATAGTTTCCGGTGATCTGCGTGCAGTACTGCCCCCAGCAGCCCTGCAGCGGATGCCAGGCTGCCTTGAACGGCGTGCGGAACGTGCCGATCGGCGTGGTCCGGCCGGGGCCGCAGACGAAGGCGTGGTGGAGGATGGAGTAATCGCCGCTCTTGTCCAGGCCGTACACGAGCACCGTGCACTGGTTGCGCACGACCTCGAGCTTGTAGGGGTACTGCGCGCTCTGGAGCTGCGCATACTCCGCGTCCGTATAGTTGTTGACCGGGACGATGAACGTGGTGCGGATCACGTCCGTGCCGCATATAAGCAGGATCTCCACGGTGTGCTGCGCGGGCATATTGCGCTTCCAGACGGACTCTTCCACGTGGAAGCCCGGCGTGATGGACTTGCCGTCGAGCGTGTAGTGGCGCGTGCGCTGCTGCACACCGTCCACATACCAGATGAGGGTCGCCTCGCCCGGTGTGGTCTGATATTCCGACGGGAAATAACGGTATGTCACGTACAGGTCGACGGCTCGGCACTCCGGAGAGAGCGCAGGCACGGGGTCGGTCGTGAGTGTGTCAACGCCACGGAGCATGGGGTCATACTCCACATTCGTCTTGTCGGCCGCGAGCGTGACGGTGCAGCCGCGCGCGAGCAGACGCACAAGGCCGGCATGGCCGGTGCCTGCGACCGTCGTGTCCTCAGCCGCGACGGCGAGCGTGTCGACCGTGCCGCCGACGGTAACGGTGCCGTTCGGGTCGGTGCGCACGACGAGCGTGCCGGTGATGTTCATGCCGCCGAGGTCACGCCCGGCAGGGCCGCCGAGGTAGAGCGTGCCGGTGAAAGCGTCCGCCGTCAGGGGCGCGGCGCCGGTATAAATGACGCGGCCGGAGGCCGGGAGCGCAGCGGCATCGGAGCAAAACTGCAGGCCGAGATTATAGAGCATCTGCGCGATCTCGGCACGGGTGATGCTGGCCGTGGGGTGCAGGCTGCCGTTATCGCCGTTGACGATGCCGGCCTTGACCAGGCCGCCCACCTTGGCGACCGCCCAGCTGCCGACGGACGAAGCGTCCCGAAACGCCTGAATGTCGGCGGCCGTACCGTCGGGCACGGCGAAGGCGCGGGCGATGACGACCATCGCCTCCTGGCGCGTGATGCTGCGGTTCGGCCCCATCGTGCCGTCACCGTAGCCGTTGAAGATGTTCATCTGCGCGGCGGTGCTCAGCTCCGAATAGTACCAGGCGGTGGTGCTGACATCGGTAAAATGCGCAATGTCCTTGCCCGCCGTGCAGCCAAAGACACGCACGAGCATGGCGGCCATCTGGGCGCGCGTGGCGTTGTCATTCGGCATCATGTTGCCGCTGGGATCGCCGAGCAGGATACGGTGATCGCAGGCAAAATCCAGCGCCGCCTGATACCACGGGCCGGATGGCGTCGGTACGGGCGAAGGCTCGGGCGAAGGCGCGGACGTCGGCTCGGGCGAAGGCTCAGAGCTGGGTTCCGGGCTGGGTTCGGGATCGGTCGTGGGCGTCGGCTCCGTTACGGAGGCGGTGGGCTGCACGGGGTCAGGCTCTGCGGCGACGACCGGCACGACGGCCAGCGTCAGCACGCACGCAAGCACGAGCAGCAGAGACAAAAGGCGTTTGCGCATGGTTTTCTCCTCCCTGTTTTCCTGTGGGGTGTGCGATAATCTCATTATACCGGACGGCGGTGATTTTTCAACATATTTCCCGGCGATTTCAACTTTTTTAAGTTTTTATGACATACAAAAAGCAGCGCGCCGGACAGCACGCTGCAAGTTTACACAATTCAGTTTACATAATTACAGACTCAGCAGCTCCGCAACGTCGTCCTCCCCGTAGACACGGATGCCGTGCGCGGACAAAAGCGCCGCGGTGACGCCGTCGCCGGGCACACGTGTGCCGGTGAACGTGCCGTCGTAGATCTCCCCTTTGCCGCACGAGGGGCTGCGCTGCTTGAGCAGGGCGGCCGTGCAGCCGAAGCGCTGCGCGAGGGCGAGCGTCTGCTGCGCGCCGCGGGTGTAGGCGTCCGTGACGTCGGCGCCGGTGCGCGCAACGACGCGGCTGCCCAGCCGCTCGGACGGGGCGCGCGGCGTCGGCAGACCGCCGAGCTGCTCCGGGCAGGCGGGCACGAGAACGTGCCGGGCCATCAGTTCGCGCAAAACGCTGTCAGGAAGGCCCTTGGACGCGCCGTCATACCGGCAGGCGACGCCGAGCAGGCAGGCACTGACGAGAACGGTCATCGCGCGCCCCGCTTTCCGCGGCTCCACGTGAAGCCGAAGATCATGCCGAGCACGCCGCCTGCGATGTGCGTGAGCTGGGCGAGGCCGGCCGTGCCGGTGACGGCCTGAAAGATCTCGCTGCCGAGGTAGAGGATGAGCACGAGGATGAGCGTGAGCGGGATCGTGCCGGTGCGCATGCCGGCGAACGACGCGAGCACGATGAGCATGAACACGACGCCGGACGCGCCCATGAGCGCGCTGTTCGGGAAGAAGAACCACAGCACCAGCCCCGTGACGAGCGCCGTGAGCGCGATGGCGAGCAGGATGCGCTTGCCGCCGAAGCGCTCCTCCGCCGTCGGGCCGACGACGAGCAGCATGACGATGTTGCTGCAGTAGGCAGCAAAATCCGGGTGGCCGAGCACGTGCAGGAAAAAGCGCGGATAGGTCAGCCAGTCCGTCAGCGGCGAGCGGTAGACGCAAAAGAGGTTCTGCGTCGTCCAGCCGTCGGTGAGCTTGCCGAGGCCGAGCGCGAGCAGGCTCAGCAGCGCGAACGTGAGGATGACGGGCGAATTATACAGGATCGTGATGGAGCGTTTCTTCATAAGTACCTCTCAAAACCAAACACGCGCAGGTCGTCCGGGACCGGCGCGGTGATGTGCAGGAGCTGCCCGGTGACGGGCTGCGTGAGATCGGCCGCGGCCGAATGCAGCGCGGGGCGCGCGAGCAGGGACGCATCGCCGCCGTAGAGTGCATCGCCGAGCAGCGGATGGCCGAGCGCGGCGAAGTGGACGCGGATCTGGTGCGTGCGGCCGGTGCGCGGCGTGACACGCAGAAGCGTGTACCCGTCCCGCTCGGCGAGCACGGTGTAGTCCGTGACGGACGGCTGGCCGTCCGGTGATATGGCGCGGCGGGTCGTGCCGTCGTCCGCGCGGGCGATGGGCAGGTCGATCGTGCCGCTTACCGGCAGGCCAACACCGCAGGCGACGGCGAGATACGTGCGCCGGAAGCCGTCGGTGTGCAGCACGTGGCGCAGCCGGTCGTGCACATAGCCGCTGCGGGCGACGAGCATGACGCCGGACGTGCCGCGGTCGAGCCGGTTGACAGGGTGAAAAACGGCGTCCGGGCCGAGATAGGCGGCCAGCGCGTTGGCGACCGTGGGGTCGCCGCGGTCGTACCCGCCGTGCACGGCCATGCCGGCGGGCTTATTGAGCGCGAGCAGGTCGGCGTCTTCATACAAAATGTCCAGCGGCACGGCCACGGGCGTGAAGCGGCCGCCGGAGCGCTTGTCGTCGATGCGCACGGTGAGGGTGTCCCCCGCCGCGACGCAGTCGATGGTGCGGGCGTGCGCACCGTTGAGGCAGATGCCGTCCGGCACGGTCTTGACGCGGGCGATCGCCCCGTCGGCCATGCGCAGTTCACGCCGGAGCAGGCTCCTGACCGTGCGGCCTGCCTGCTCCGGCGTGACGGTGAGCGTCAGCCGGCGCATTCCTGCGCGGCCAGCGCGGCGGCGTATGCGGCGCGGGTGCGGCTGTCAAAGCAGACCATGCGCACGCGCGTGATCTCGGGATGGTCGGCGAGGTAGGCCGTGATCTCGCGCACGGCGATCTGCGCCGCCTGATCCAGCGGGAAATGGTAGATACCCGTGCTGATGGACGGGAAATCGACCGTATGGCAGCCGTTCTCGCTCGCAAGGCGCAGGCAGTTGCGGTAGCAGTTGGCCAGCAGCTCGGGCTCGCCGTGCTGCCCGTCGCGCCAGCGCGGGCCGGGCGTGTGGATAACGTGGCGCGCCGGCAGGCGGTAGCCGCGGGTGATCTTCGCCTCGCCGGTGCGGCAGCCGTTGAGGCCGCGGCACTCGTTGAGCAGGCCGGTGCCGGCGGCCATGTGGATGGCGCCATCCACCCCGCCGCCGCCGAGCAGCGAGCAGTTGGCGGCGTTGACAATGGCGTCGACATCCGACTTCGTGATGTCGCCCTGAATAATTTCCAAACGGTTCATGCGTTGACCTCCCTGTCGTTGATGGTGACGGTGATGTGATCGTCCTGCGCGTCGATGCCGATGTCTCCGGCGGCCTTGCGCCGGGCGACGATGGCGGAAGCGATGGCGTCCTCCACGTCGCGCTGGATGGTGCGGCGCAGGTTGCGCGCACCGTAGGTCTCGCTGTAGCCCTTACGGACGAGGTAGTCGATGACGGCGGGCGTCCAGTGCAGGGTCATGCCGCGCTCGGCCATGGCGGCGCGCACTTCGCCGAGCATGAGGGCGGCGATGGCGCGGAAGTTTTCCTCCGTGAGGTGGTTAAAGTAGACGATCTCGTCGATGCGGTTGAGAAACTCCGGACGCAGGAACTCATTGAGGGCGCGCTGCGCGCGCTCGCGGCTCTGATCGTCCGTGCTCAGGCCGAAGCCGAGCGCGCCGGTGCGCGTGTTGCTGCCGGCGTTCGTGGTCATGATGATGACCGTGTTTTCAAAATTCACGGTGCGGCCCTGCGCGTCCGTGATGCGGCCGTCGTCGAGGATCTGCAGCAGCAGGTTCATGACGTCCGGGTGCGCCTTTTCGATCTCGTCGAAGAGGACGACGGAGTACGGGCGGCGGCGGATCTTCTCCGTGAGCTGGCCGGCCTCGTCATATCCGACGTAGCCCGGGGGCGAGCCGATCATGCGCGAGACGGAAAACTTCTCCATATACTCCGACATATCCAGCCGGATGAGCGACTCGGGCGCGTGGAAGAGCTCGTCGGCGAGGCGCTTGACCAGCTCCGTCTTGCCGACGCCGGTGCCGCCGACGAACAGAAAGCTCACGGGCTTGCGCTTGGCCTGCAGGCCGACGCGGTTGCGCCGGATGGCGGCGCAGACGGTGTCGATGGCCTGATCCTGGCCGACGATGTGCGCGCGCAGCCGGTCGCCGAGACCGGCGAGCTGCTCAAACTCATCGGCGCGGATGCTCGCGGCCGGGATCTTCGTCCAGAGCTCAATGATGCGCGCGAGGTTATCCGCCGTGAGCTTCGGGCGGCCCTTGGCGCGCAGGGCGTCGAGCTCGGTCTGCAGCTGCATCTCGCGGCTGCGCAGCTCGGCGATGCGCTCGTAGCGGCGGTCGAGCTCCTGCTCGTCATACTCGTCGCCGGTCTTCGGCGGCGCGGAGGCAAGCAGCTCGCGCTCGCGCGCGTAGTCGCCGATCTCCTTTTCGACCTCGTCCGTGCGGATGAGGTCGGGGTTTTTCAGGTTCACGTCCGAGCAGGCCTCATCGATGAGGTCGATGGCCTTGTCGGGCAGGAAGCGGTCGGTGATATAGCGCTCGCTGAGCACGACGGCGAGGCGGCACATGTCGTCCGGGATGACGACGCCGTGGAAGTCCTCGTAATAGCGGCGCACGCCCTTGAGGATCTCGACGCTGTCGTCGATGCTCGGCTCGGCCACCGTGACGGGCTGGAAGCGGCGCTCGAGGGCCGCGTCTTTTTCAATGTGCTTGCGGTACTCGGCGAACGTCGTCGCGCCGATGACCTGGATCTCGCCGCGCGAGAGCGCCGGCTTGAGGATGTTGGCAGCGTTCATGCTGCCCTCGGCGTCGCCCGCGCCGACGATGTTGTGCACCTCGTCGATGACGAGGATGATGTTGCCGACGCGGCGGATCTCCTCGATGAGGCCCTTCATGCGGCTCTCGAACTGGCCGCGAAACTGCGTGCCCGCCACGAGCGCCGTGAGGTCGAGCAGGTAGACCTGCTTGTCGCGCAGCTTATAGGGCACGTTGCCCTCCGCGATGCGCTGGGCGAGGCCCTCGGCGATGGCCGTCTTGCCGACGCCGGGCTCACCGATGAGGCAGGGGTTATTCTTCTGGCGGCGGTTGAGGATCTGGATGACGCGCTCGAGCTCCTCGGCGCGGCCGACCATAGTGTCGAGCTTGCCGTCGCGCGCGCGCTGCGTGAGGTCGATGCAGTAATTATTCAGGAACTTGAGCTTGCGCGGGGCAGCGCCGCGCTTATCGGCCGCGCTGCCGTCGGCGTGCGGCGGCTCGGACGCGGCGGCGGCAGCGTCCTGCGCCGGGGGCGGGTTCTGGTTGAAGAGGCGGTTGAGAAACGGGAAGGTCGCGGTCTTGCCGTCGTCCTCGTCGGTGTCGGCATCGGAAGCGTCGGCATCCGCATCGGCCGCGTCGTCGCCGCCGAGCATGCCCATGCTGCCGAGCATTTCCGCCACGTCGCCGGTGAGATTGTCGAGATCGGCGTCCGAGATGCCGAGCTTTTCCATCATCTCATCGACGGGCTTGATGTGCAGCTCGCGCGCGCAGCGCAGGCACAGGCCCTCATTGTGGGACTCTCCGTTTTCGATTCGTGTGATAAAGATCACCGCTACGTTTTTCTTGCAGCGGGAGCAGAGTGTAGGCTGCATAGACTGGTTCTCCTGTTCGATAGATTCCGTACGCGCCGGTCACACGCCCACGCCGAGCGTGAGCACGTCGATGGCCTGCAGCGCTTTTGCCAAGGCGGTGTGCGCGAGCGTGTCGCGGCCGATGACGGGCCCGGCAAACTGCAATGCCCAGCACAGCAGGATGCCGAAGCACACGCCGTTGACCGCGCCGAAGGCGGCGCCGCCAATGTCGTTGAGTTTCTCCCGGTTCGGGAGCTGAAAGGCCAGGTTCGGCAGGTTGCCGATCGCGGCCAGAATGAGCAAAATGAGCAAAAAGCCGACGGACGTGACGAGCACATAGCACAGCCGCGCGCAGTAGACCTGCGTCATGGCGGCGCGCAGCGTGATGTCCTGCTCGTCGCGCATGGCGAGCGCGGCGCTGGCCATGCGCCGCGCCGGCCGGCCGGTGACGCCGGCGGCGGCAAAGCACTGCTCGGCGTATTCCTGCGCGGTGTCGGGGTGCGCGGCGACCCAGTCCTCGCCCGAGAGACCGGCGTCGTTATCCGGCAGTTCCGTGGCGACCACGTCGAGCTGGCCCTCAAAGTACCCGCCGGCAAACGGCTCCGCCACCGGCAGGAGCCGGTCGGAAAACAGGCCCGCGAGCAGCGCCGCGCCGTAGAGCGCGACGACGATGGCGGCCAGCTGCGCGGCACTGAGGATCAGCCCGCGGCGGTAGCCGCCCCAGACGGCGGCCAGAAAAATGGCGGCAAGCACCACTGTCAATACGATCTTCATGGGTGTATCCCTGTTCTTTCTCTCTAGACTGCGGGGGTCAGAAGGCGAGCACCTCGGCGCTCGAGCCGCTCAGGAGCAGCGCCGCGCCCCGGCGCAGCAGCACCGAGCGGCGGACGCCGAGCAGGTTCTGCTCGACGGACTTGATCTCATCGAGCTGCTGGTTATAGAGCGTGAGCCGGTCGCTGTACTGCACGAGCACCTGCTTGCCGTTAACCGACAGGCTCGTGACGGCGCCGGTGGTCTCGCACTTACCGAGTTCGCTGCCGGAGGCATTGACCGTGACGAGCTGCTCGGCGCTGCCGGAGCGGTAGCGGCTGAGCGCGAGGGTGACAAAGCCGTCGCCCTCAGCGGCGTAGTCATACAGGTACAGGTCGCCAAAGGGGTACTCGGCGGTGAGCTTTGCGTTATCGTCAAAAAAGGCCAGGCGCGTCTGCGACACGCAGCAGACCTTGCCGCCGCGCCAGAAGAGGTCGGCAAAGAGTTCATCGGCGCACGCGGCGCTGCCGCGCTCGTCTTCGCTCGTGAGCGCGAACGTGTGCACGACACTGCCGGAATCCTGCAGGCAGAGCGCGGCGAGATACTTCCCGTCCGGGCTCACGGCGGCGCGCACGAGGTAGCCCGTGCCGGAATACCAGACATAGACGGCCTTGCCGGAGGTGTCATACACCGTGACGGCGCCCTTATAGCCCGCGGCGTCCGAGCAGACGGCAAGATAGCCGCTGTCGCTCAGGTCGGCGCTGATGATCTCGCCGGCGGGCTCGATATCGGTCTTATTGCCCTTGAAATCCGCCACGCACAGCGTCGTGCCGCCGATGTCATAGGCGCACACGCGCTCGCCGCCGACGGAGATGCCCGGCTGCGAGAGCGTGAAGATCTCGTGCAGGACGGTCTTGCCGTTTTCATCGAGCAGCTGCAGGCCGCTCGAGGACACGACCGCGAGGCGGCTGTCCACCGTGCGGAAGGTGCGGCTGGCGCTGGAGTCGAACGTGTAGGGCGCGCTGTCGTCCAGATAGTCGCTCGCCGAGCCGGGCCGGTCGCGCAGCAGCAGATACAAAAACAGCAGCACGGCCAGCACGCACACCGCCACGATGACGGTCTGCCGCAGCCTGAGATTGTGTTTTGGGTGGTCGTTCATGGACATTCCTCCCCTATCCGCCGGGCGGACGCGGCGTCAGGCCTGATTCATCATATCGCCGACGGCGCCGTCGTACCACACGCGGTTGAGATACAGCCCCTGCGGGGGCATGGTCGGTCCTGTGAGCCGCCGGTCGCGCGTGGCCAGCAGCGCCGGGATGGCCTCCGGCTCGATCTTTCCGTAGGACGCATAGACCATGGTGCCGACGATGGCGCGCACCATATTATACAGGAAGCCGTCGGCGCAGACGGCGATGGAGATGAGCGGGCCGTCGCGCTCGGCGCGGCACCAGTGCACCGTGCGCACGGTCGTGCGCGTCTCGGTGCCGACGGAGCGCACGGCGGCAAAGTCGTGCGTACCCTCAAAGGCGCGGCCGGCGCGCGCGAGGCGCGCAAAATCCAGCGGCTGCGGATAAAAGCAGACGCGGTGCTCCAAAAACGCATCGCGGATGCGGGAATTGTAGATCTGATAGACGTATTCTTTCTGGATGCACGAGCCGATGGCGTTGAAGTCCTCCGGCGCGGCAACGGCATCGACCACGGCAATGTCCGCCGGGAGGCGGGCATTGACCGCGAGGGGCACGCGGTCGATCGGGATCGTGCAGTCGGTGCGGAAATTGGCGCAGTAGCGCTTAGCGTGCACGCCCGCGTCCGTGCGGCCGCAGCCGACGACCTTGATCGGCTCGCCGCAGACCTTCGTGAGCGCGCGCTCCAGCGTCTCGGCGACGGTGACGTCCGTCTTCTGCACCTGCCAGCCGTGATAGGCCGTGCCGTCATACTGCAGGCGCAGGGCGATGTTGCGTCTCACAGGCCGAACCTCGCCAGCACGATCACGCCGGCAAGCACGAGCGCGCTCCAGACCATGGCAAGCGTGTCGCGCGTGCACCAGGTGAGCTGCTTCATGCGCGTGCGGCCCTCGTCGCCGTGATAGCAGCGGCACTCCATGGCCACGGCCAGCTCGTCCGCGCGGCGGAACGCCGACACGAACAGCGGCACGAGCAGCGGCAGCAGCGCCCGGGCGCGCTGAAAGAGGTTGCCGGTCTCAAAATCGGCGCCGCGCGCTTTCTGCGCGGACATGATCTTGTCGGTCTCCTCGATGAGCGTGGGGATGAAGCGCAGGGCCATGGACATCATCATGCTCATCTCGTGCACGGGCACTTTGAGCTTTTTGAGCGGGCCGAAGAGGATCTCCATCGCGTCGGTGAGCGCGATGGGCGACGTGGTATAGGTCAGCAGGAACGTGCCGGCGATGAGCATCGTGATGCGCAGGACCATGAACACGGCGCGCACGAGACCCTCATAGGTGATGGTGATCTTCCAGAAGGACACGAGCTCACGCCCGGGCGTGAAGAAGATATTGAGCACGGCCGTGAGCGCGATGATGATCCACAGCGGCTTGAGCCCGCGGAGGATGACTTTCAGCGGGATGCGCGAGAGCGCGATGCACACGCCCGTGACGATGAGCATGACGGCGTAGGACACGTAGCTTTGGGCCGTGAACAGCGCCGCGATATAGACGATGGTCAGCAGGAGCTTGCAGCGCGGGTCGAGCCGGTGCACGATGCTGCTGCCGGGGAAAAACTGGCCGAGGGTGACGTCCTTCAGCATACGCCCGCCTCCTTCCCGACGGCGAGCAGCGCGTCCGTAAGCTGCTCGAGCGTATAGATCGACGGCGGGAGCGCAACGCCCCGGTCGCGCAGCGCCTGCGCGATGCGCGCACTCTGCGGCACGTCAAGGCCGATATCCAGCAGCTCCTGCGTGTGGGCAAAGACCTCCGCCGGCGCGCCGTCGAAAGCGACGTGCCCGGCGTGAAAAACGATGAGCCGGTCGGCGATGCGCGCGGCATCGTCCATGCTGTGCGTGACGAGCAGGACGGCCGAGCCGGTCTCGCGCCGATAGGCGGCGATGTTTTCGAGCACACCGCGGCAGCCCGCGGGGTCAAGGCCGGCCGTGGGCTCATCGAGGATGAGCACCTGGGGGCGCATGGCGATCACGCCGGCGATGGCGATGCGGCGCTTCTGCCCGCCGGAGAGCTCGAGCGGCGAGCGTTCGAAGAGCGACTCGTCCACACCGGCAAAGCGCGCGGCCTCGCGCACGCGGGCATCGACCTCCTCCGTGGAGAGTCTGGCATTTTTCGGGCCGAAGGCAATGTCCTGATACACCGTCTCCTCAAAGAGCTGGTGCTCGGGATACTGAAAGACGAGGCCGACCTGAAAGCGCACGTCGCGTGTGGCGGCCTTGCTGCGGTGGATGTCCTCCCCGTCGAAGAGCACGGTGCCGGACGTGGGCGCGAGCAGGCCGTTGAGGTGCTGGATGAACGTGCTCTTGCCGGAGCCCGTGTGGCCGATGATGCCCACGAACTGCCCGGCGGGGATGGCGAGATCAATATCGTCGATGGCGACTTTTTCAAAAGGCGTTCCAGCGCTGTAGACGTGCCGGAGATGATCCGCCCGGATGATTGGCGTCATAATTTCGTTTCCTTTATCTATCGGTGAAGATCGGTGGTTACGGTTTCAGAGCGGCAGCGACGGCGTCCGCACAGTCGGACACCGTGAGCGCGTCGAGCGGCACGTCCATGCCGTGCGCGCGCAGCGCATGCAGCAGCCGGACGGTGACGGGCGCGGTCAGGCCCTCCCGTTTCAGCAGATCGACCTGCGAGAAGACCTGCTTCGGCGCACCGTCGGCAACGACGGCGCCGTTCGAGAGCACGATAACGCGGTCCGCGCCGATGCACTCTTCCATATGGTGCGTGATGAGCACGACCGTGATGCCCTGCTCGCGGCAGAGCTTCGTGGCCGTGTCGATGACCTCGCGCCGGCCGGCCGGATCGAGCATGGCCGTCGGCTCGTCGAGCACGATGCACTTGGGCTGCATGGCGATGACGCCCGCGATGGCCACGCGCTGCTTTTGCCCGCCGGAGAGCAGGTGCGGCGCGTGCAGGCGAAAATCATACATGCCGACCTGCTTGAGCGCGGCATCCACCCGCGCGCGTATTTCCTGCGGCGGGACGCCGAGGTTCTCGGGCGCGAAGGCCACGTCGTCCTCGACGACGTTGGCGACGATCTGGTTATCGGGGTTCTGAAAGACCATGCCCACCGTGGCGCGCACGGACAGGAGATTGTTCTCGTCGGACGTGTCCATGCCGTCGACGTACACCTTGCCGCCGGTCGGCAGCAGGATGGCGTTGAAGTGCTTGGCGAGCGTGCTCTTGCCGGAGCCGTTGTGCCCCAGCACGGCCACGAACGAGCCGCGCGCGATCTCGAGCGAGAGGTCGCCGAGCGTGGGCCGCTCCTCGCCGGGGTAGGTAAAGGTCAGATGTTCGGTTCGTAAGATCGGTTCCATGGTGTTCCTTTCCGCTCAGCGCTCCCAGCGGCAGGCCGCCCCGCACGGCAGCACGAGACCGGACGCCGCGACCGGCAGGCCCAGCTCCTGCGATTCGCTATGGCCGCCGAAGCGCCGGGTGAAAATGCTCTCCGAGAGATACGTGAGCACCGACGGGCTCAGACCCGTGGTGTAGGAATTGATGATGACAAAGAGCGGATCGTCCGACAGCACGCCGGACACCAGCTCCACAAACGGCCAGAGGTTCGTCTCGAGCTTCCAGACCTCGCCGCCGGGGCCGCGGCCGTAGCTCGGCGGGTCCATGATGACGGCGTCATAGCGGCGGCCGCGGCGGATCTCCCGCTCAACGAACTTGCCGCAATCGTCCACGATCCAGCGGATGGGCCGGTCGGCCACGCCGGAGGCGGCGGCGTTTTCCTTGCCCCAGGCGACCATGCCCCTGGCAGCGTCCACGTGGCACACGCTCGCCCCGGCGGACGCGCACGCGACCGTGGCCGCGCCCGTGTAGCCGAAGAGGTTGAGCACCGAGACCGGGCGGCCGGCCGCGCGGATCTTCGCCATGGCGTAGTCCCAGTTGGCGGCCTGCTCGGGGAAGATGCCCGTGTGCTTGAAGTTCATGGGCTTGACGCGGAACGTCAGGTCCCGGTAGCGGATGTCCCAGCTCGGCGGGAGGGTGCGCTTGTCCCAGCTGCCGCCGCCGGTGTGGCTGCGGCTGTAGCGCCCGTCGGCCGTGCGCCAGCGGGGGTCGGTGCGCGGCGTGTCCCAGATGGCCTGGGGGTCCGGGCGCACGAGGGTATATTTGCCCCAGCGCTCGAGCTTTTCACCGCGTGAACAGTCGAGCACCGCAAAGTCCTGCCAAGAATCCGAAATCCACATAGCTGCTCCTCTTGTCCGGCGGAGAGAACCGTGCAGTTCCAGTGTGCGCCGGAATGGTGATACTTAGACAGTGTATTATAACATCAAGTGCCGCAATGGTCAATGTGTCCGGGCCGTCCGGAGGGCCGGAATTGTAAACAAATGATAAAGAATCGCCCGCCGGTGCTCCGGTGGGCGATTCTGGGTGGGGCTCGTTTGCGCGCGGGCGCGCTCAGCGGCGGCCGCTGCCGACGTGGTCGCGGTCGAATTCATGCAGCGTCTCGCGCATCTGCGCGCGGCGGCGGGCCTCCTCGGCCTCCATCTGCGCGCGGCGGCGGCGACGGCGCTCGGCCTCGATCTGCTTGCGGCGGCGGGCCAGCCACAGCACATAGCCGATGACGGCCAGCACGACGAGCAGCAGCACGACGAGCACAATGGGATTCGTGAAAAAGGCGCGCAGGTGGCCGCCGATGTACGCCCCCTTCGACACGGCGACATCGACTGCCGCGACAAGCTTGACCGTGCCGTAGACCGTGCCGTCATACGACACCGTGAGCTCGCCGACCTCGTCCCCCGCCTTGACGGGGGCTTCGAGCGGTTTGCCGTCGCGCTCGGAATAGAGCGTGACCTGCTGCTCAAACTGCGGCGCGCCGCCCGCATCGGCCGACGGCAGCACGGCCGAGATGCTCTGCGCCGGGCGGACGGTCACGCTGTCACTGTCGCGCCCATAGCGCACGGGCACTTCGCAGATGAGGTCGCTCGCGCTGACGATATCGCGCCAGCCATAGTTGGCAAACACCCAGCGGTAGGCCGAGAGCGTGTCGGAAAAGCTGCCGAAATCGGTCGTGCCGTTGGCGCGGGTCGTGCCCTTGCCGCCGAGCACGACGCACAGCAGGCGCACGCCGTCCTTCTCCGCCGTGGAGATGAGGCAGTAGCCCGCGGCATCGGTGTGGCCGGTCTTGACGCCCTTGGCGTATTCGTAATAATAGCCGCGGTACATCGGGGACTCGGGATTGATGAGGCCGTTCGTGTTCGAGAGCGTGCGCTCGTCGGACAGGTTCGTGGCCGGGACGGTGTGCTTGACCGTGTTGCAGATCGTGGCGAAGAGCTCATGGCTGAGCGCTTCTTTCGTGATGCGGTAGAGGTCGTGCGCCGTGGTATAATGATTGTCGTTCGGCAGGCCGTGGGGGTTGACAAAGTGCGTGCCCGTGCAGCCGAGGGCCTGCGCGCGCTCGTTCATGCGCTGCACGAACGCCGAGATGCTGCCGCAGACATACTCCGCGACGACGTTGCACGCCTCGTTGGCCGAGGAGATCATGGCGCAGTAGAGAAAGTCCTCAAACGTCATGGTCTCGCCGACCTTGATGTCGGCATTGCTCGCGCCCTCGACCATGTCGGCATTGCAGTCGTCATAGGCGGTGACGGTGTCGCTCAAGTTCACGTCGCCGCGCTCGACCGCCTCGACCGCGAGCAGGAGCGTCATGATCTTCGTCAGGCTCGCGGGGTAGGCTTTGGCGTCGATGTTGCGGGTATAGTAATACTGGCCGCTGTCCTCGTCGGCGAGCAGGACGCAGTTGGCCTGCAGCTTTTCATCGAGCGCGGACTTGACCGCGTCGCTGCCGAAAACATACGACCCCTCCTGCGCCTGGACAGTGCTCTGGGGCACGCCGTCGGACGAGACGTTTGCGGTGCTCTGGGGGGTATCGGCCGAATTGTCTGCGGTGTTTTTCGCGGCGGCGGCCGGGAAAGCCGCCGTCAGCAGCAGGCAGACGATGAGCAGCAGCGGCAAAATGCGATATTTTTTCATATCTTTCTCCATGGAACTATGATATAATGGAATATCCGGCCGGAGACGGCGCTGCCGCGCGGCCGGGACAAATGGCAGTGTCTTGCCCCATTATAATAATTCCGGCGGCGAAAAGCAAATCATTTCCGCGAAAAGACGCAAACGGAGGGACCGCGATGAAAATACTGGTTGTGGACGACGAAAAAACCATCGTCAAGGGCATCAAATTCAACCTCGAAAACGAGGGCTATCAGGTGGACGTGTGCTATGACGGCGAGACCGCCGTGGACATGGCGCGCCGCGGCGAGTACGCCGTGATCCTGCTCGACCTCATGATGCCGAAGCTCGACGGGCTCGGCGCATGCCAGCAGATCCGGCAGTTTTCCACCGTGCCGATCATCATGCTCACGGCTCGCAGCGAGGACGCAGACAAGCTCATCGGCTTTGAATCCGGCGCGGACGACTATATCACGAAGCCGTTTAACATCCTCGAGCTCAAGGCGCGCATCCGCGCGCTCATTCGCCGCTCGAGCATGGCCCCCGCCGCCCCGGCCGAGCCGGACGGCGGCAAGCTCGTGCGCGGCCACATCGAGATCGACCCCGAGCGCCGCAGCGCCCGCCGCTTCGGCCAGAACGTGGAGCTGACGCTCAAGGAGTTCGACCTCATCGAGCTGCTCATGCGCAACCCCGGCAAGGTCTACTCGCGCGAGCAGCTGCTCGACCTCGTGTGGGGCTACGACTATCAGGGCGATATCCGCACCGTGGACGTGCACATCCGCCGCCTGCGCGAGAAGCTCGAGCGCAACCCCGCCGCACCCGAATACATCATCACCAAGTGGGGCGTGGGCTACTACTTCGCCGAGGCCTGACGGATGAAGCAGCATCCGTTTCGCCTCCGGCTGCCGCACAGGCTGGTATCGAGCGTGCAGTTTCGCTTCGCCGTGACGTTCACGATCCTCGTGGCGATCCTGCTCGCGCTCATGAACACCTACCCCACGCGCGCCTCGCGCGACATCGTATTCACCGAAAAGCAGAGCGCGCTGACAAACCGCGCCGCCGTCGTGTCGTCCTCCCTGTCGCTGCTCGACAATCTCACGCCGGACAACACCCGGCAGGTGCTCGCCCTGCTCGACCTGCGCGACCTGACGCGCATCATCGTGACCGACAGCGAGGGGCTGGCCGTGTATGACTCCGCGAGCGAAAACAACATCCGCGGCAAATACGTGCTCTACCCCGAGCTCGTGCGCGCGCTCGACGGACAGGCCGTGTTCTACTCGCACTACACGACCGGCGCGTTTCTCAGCCGCGCGGCCATGCCCGTCATGAACAGCGGCCGGACCGTCGGCGCCGTGTACGTTTGCGAGAGCGACGGCGAGCGCGCTGCGCTCATCGGCAGCATCCAGCGCCGGCTCGCCACGATCACGATCGGCATCGGCGCGGCCGCGCTCGTGGTGCTGTGGTTTTCCATCAAGATGCTCACGCGGCGCATCACGCAGCTGGCCGACGGCGTGCGCACCGTGCAGCGCGGCGACTACAGCTTCCGCCTGACGCTCTCGGGGCACGACGAGCTGACCGAGCTCGGGCAGGAATTCAACAACCTCACCGAACGGCTCGAGACGACCGAGGCCCAGCGCCGCCGGTTCGTCTCCGACGCATCGCACGAGCTCAAGACGCCGCTGGCGTCCATCCGCCTGCTGTCGGACAGCATCTCCCAGAGCGCGGACATGGACAGCACGACGATGCGCGAGTTCGTGGCCGACATCGGCAGCGAGGCCGAGCGCCTGCAGCGCACGACCGAGAAGCTGCTCGACCTGTCGCGGCGCGACGACGGCGTGCAGCCGGACGTGACGATCGTCGACCTGCAGCAGGCCGTGCACGGGACGCTGCACCTGCTGCGCCCGCTGGCCGACCGGAGCAGCGTGACGATCACGTGCCTCATGAGCGAGGGCGTGACCGTGCGCGCGTCCGAGGACGACATTTACCACATCGTCTTTAACCTCGTTGAAAACGCCATCAAGTACAATCTTCCGGGCGGGGACGTGACCGTGCGTGTCGAGACGCGCGGCGAGCAGAGCATCCTGTCCGTGGCCGACACCGGCATCGGCATCCCCGAGGCCGACCGGCCGAACATCTTCAACCGCTTTTACCGCGTGGACAAGGCCCGCTCGCGCGAGCACGGCGGCAGCGGTCTCGGCCTGTCGATCGTGCACGACGCGGCCGCGCTCTACGGCGGCGTCGTGACCGTGGACGGCGTGGAACCGCACGGCACGTGCTTTACCGTGACGTTCCCGCGCGCGGCGGCGAGCGGCGCGCCGGAGACGCAAAAGGAGGTGTCGGAGACATGAAGCGCTGGCTTCCCCTGCTGCTGACCCTCGCGCTCGCGCTCGGCTGCGTGGGCTGCGCCAGGCGGCAGACCGTGACGGTATACCGCATCGCAAAAGAGGGCGCTGCCCTCCTGCAGACGGAGACGATCACCGTGCCCGACGGCACGGATCCGGTGCAGGTGATGATCGACGCGCTCGGCGCGGCGCCCGGCGACAGCACGTGCTTCAACCCCGTGCGCGGGTGGCTGACGCTCGGCGGCTACCGCATCGACGATGCGGGCACGCTCTGGCTGACGGTGACAAGCTCCGACACGGCGAGCGGCATCGTGCGCACGCAGGCGCTGGCCTGTCTGGTGCTGTCCGGCACGGCGCTCGACGGCGTGTCGGCCGTCGGACTGGAAGACACGGACGGCGACGCACTGTACGCCCCGCTGACCGCAAATGACCTTGCCCTGACCGACCCGGCCACGGACGCACAATCCTGAACGCAGACCCATTCCCACGGAGGTGTATTTTTCATGCTCAACAACATTGCCCGCATCCAGCGCGCGCTGACACAGGCGCACCTGGACGCCATCCTGCTCACCGATGAAAACGACCGCCGGTTCGCCACCGGCTTCCCGTCTTCGGACGGCGCCGTGATCGTGACGGTGCACCAGGCATTTTTCATCACCGACGCCCGCTACATCGAGGCCGCGCGCGCCGCGCTGACCGGCATCGCCCAGGTGCTGCTGTGCTCGCGCGAGGCGCCGATGCGCACGCTCGTGCAGGGCATCCTGCGCGAGGCGAACGTGCAGATCCTCGGCGGCGAGGAGCAGACAACGAGCTATGCCGAGTTCACAGCCTATGAGCAGCTCTTCGGCCTGAAGCTGCAGCCGGCGCAGAACCTGATCCGCAACCTGCGCGCGGCCAAGCAGCCGGAGGAGCTGGCGATGATGTATCAGGCGCAGCAGATCACGGACGAGACGTTCGCGCAGATCTGCACCGTCATCCGCCCCGGCATGACCGAGCGCGAGATCGCGGCCGAGCTCATCTACCGCATGCTGCGTCTCGGCGCAGAGGGCACGAGCTTTGACCCCATCGTGCTCACCGGCCCGGACACGAGCATGCCCCACGGTGTGCCCGGCGACCGGCGCGTGGCCGCGGGCGACTTTGTGACGATGGACTTTGGCTGCCGCAAAAACGGCTACTGCTCGGACATGACGCGCACCGTCGCCGTCGGCATGCCGACCGACGAGATGCGCAGCGTGTACCAGATCGTGCTCAATGCGCAGCTGGCCGGCATCGCCGCGGCGAAGGCCGGCGTGACCGGCGAGCGCGTGGACGGCGCTGCGCGCAAGGTCATCAGCGACGCGGGCTACGGCGCGTACTTCGGCCACAGCTTCGGCCACAGTCTCGGTCTCGACATTCACGAGCACCCCATTGCCGCCCCCGGCGTGCACGCGAAGCTGCCGGAGCACACCGTCATCTCCGCCGAGCCGGGCATCTATCTGCCCGGAAAATTCGGCGTGCGCATCGAGGACGTGATGCATCTGACGGCCGACGGCGCGGAAATTCTCACCCGAAGCCCGAAAAATCTCATCATTCTGTAAATACCCGCTTGTCAAACCACGCAAAATCGTGTAAACTATATAAGATTTTTGATTCTGATCATTCTTGAGGAGGATTCCTATATGATTACTGCAGGCGATTTCCGCAACGGCGTTACTTTCGAAATGGACGGCCAGGTCATGCAGGTCGTCGAGTTCCAGCACGTCAAGCCCGGCAAGGGCGCGGCTTTCGTGCGCACCAAGATGAAAAACGTCATCACCGGCGCCGTGACCGAGACGTCCTTCAACCCCACCGCCAAGTTCGAGAGCGCCACCATCGACCGCAAGACGATGGAGTACAGCTATAACGACGGCAACCTTTACTACTTCATGGACCCCGAGACCTACGAGCTCATCCCCATCGACGAGAGCGCGCTCGGCAGCAACTTCCGCTTCGTGAAGGAGAACATGGAGTGCGTCATCAGCTCCTACAAGGGCAAGGTGTTCCTGGTCGAGCCGCCCACGTTCGTCGAGCTCGAAGTGACCGACACCGATCCGGGCTTCGCCGGCAACACGGCCACCAACGCCACCAAGCCCGCCACCCTCGAGACCGGCGCTGAGATCAAGGTGCCGCTGTTCATCAACCCCGGCGACCGCATCCGCGTCGACACCCGCGTGGGCGAGTATCTCGAGCGCGCGAAGGGCTGAGAAACAACAAGATAGGAAAAAGGCGCTGCCGCGGCAGCGTCTTTTTTGTTTGCGGGTGCGAGCGGAGCGCGGTGCATGGGCGGCAGCGCCGGAAGAAACCGCGGCCCTTCCACGGCATCCGTCGCGGCGTACCGCCGCGCCACCTTCTCCTCAGGGAGAAGGCATCGCCTTGCGGCGATGCGTGATCTCATCCGAGGCGGGCCTTGCCCCCTCGGGCTCCCCTGCTGCGCAAACACATAGGAAATCATGCACCACCTTCTCCTCAGGGAGAAGGCATCGCCTTGCGGCGATGCGTGATCTCATCCGAGGCGGGCCTTGCCCCCTCGGGCTCCCCTGCTGCGCAAACACATAGGAAATCATGCACCACCTTCTCCTCAGGGAGAAGGCATCGCCTTGCGGCGATGCGTGATCTCATCCG
>ENA-UOJF01000886-UOJF01000886.1-human-gut-metagenome-genome-assembly--contig:-P74-NODE-886-length-23296-cov-16.601867_pt1 | contig 23296 bp, 19 predicted proteins | sample MGYA00242344_ERZ723891 | MGnify/ENA metagenome assembly ERZ723891 | reverse complement strand
AGAGTTTCGCCGCCGGAGCGGCGAAAGAAAGTCCGATCATTTTCTCCGGCGACATGTGCGGCGGAGAAAATACTGCTCAGGCTGCAAGTGTGGAATTTGCGTGCCGCCGGCACACAAATTATGCGCGCAGCAGGCTGCAGGCCTTTTGTCGGAAAACCCGGAGGTTTTCCGACAGACTCAAAAACCGCTCTGCGAAAGCAGAGCGGTTTTTGCTGCGTTTCACCATTTGTTGATGACCTTCTCGGCGAAGCCGGGGAGGTCTTTCACGTTCAGCACCGTGCCGTCGTCGAGCACGGCGCGGCCGTTGAACACGCCGAACACCTGGTGCTGGTCGGACTTGATGAGTCCCACGTCCGAACAGCTCGCGCGGTCGAGCACGGGGGTGTAGTCCATCTCGAAGCGGCCGTCGTCGCTCGTGAAGGTCCAGGGCCGCATATAGTCCGGCGTGGCTTTGCCGCCGTCGCCGGGGATGTGGAAGATGACCTGGCTGAGCTTGTGCGCCCGGCCCTTGTAAAAGAGCATGTTCTCGCTCGCGGCGCTCGTGTTGCCGAAGCCGTAGCCGATGTTGAAGCCGAACCGCTCCCCGTCCACGAGACCGGAGGCGCTGCCCCAGTACCACGTGTTTTTATACGTCCACACGCCGCGGCCCCAGTCGAGCACGGCGAAGCTGTCCGCCGGGTCAAAGGTGTACGTGCGGTTGTGGTAGCCGTAGGTCACAGTGCCCTCGGCGCGCATGCAGTTGATCTTCTGGTTGTAGTAAAAGTGCTTGTCCTTGTCAAAGGGCGTGGCGATGACCATGGACTCGGCCGGGATGTCCGTGAGCGTCACCTTCGCGTACAGCGAGCCCTCCGGGCCGAAGTTTTTCATCTGCGCGATGAGAACGCGGCGGTCTCCCTCATTCTTGAAGAGGATGCTGTAGTTGCGCCCGGCGCTGTGCACATCGCCGCGTTCACTGCTCTCGGGCAGGCAGACCTTGCCGTTCGTGAAAGCCTTCATCGGGCTTTTCGTGATCTCCCACCCCTCGTCGAGGTTGAGCAGGGAGATGGAGTCGAGCCCCATGTAGCTGTTGTCCGCGATGGTCAGGGCGAGGGCGAAGTGGCCGTTGTTGATGCAGTAGTAGTCCCATTCCTTGATGCGCAGCTTGTTGGCCTTGATGTCGCCCCGGCGGTAGACGGGCAGCAGGGACTTCGCATAGCCGGGTTCCGTCAGGTTGCCGCTCGCGTCGAGCAGGGGGCGGCGCTCGGTGATCTCGTGCTGATTCATGCTTCGCGCTCCTTTTTGATCTGCCGGATGTCCCGCCCCACGAACGGGAGCGTCTGGTATTCGCCCTCGATGCGCGACAGGATCTGCGGCGTGTATTTTTTCTGCAGCTCCTCGTTGGAGCAGTTCGTGCTGATGATGGTGGCCTTGGCGCGCGTCAGGCGCGTGTTGATGAGCGTGTAGAGCGCGCTCGTGGAGTAGGCCGTGATCATCTCGGTGCCGAGATCGTCGAGGATCATCAGATCACAGCCGAGATACTGTTCCACGCGCTGCGCGGCGGCCTCGCCGTCGGCGCTGCCGCGCTGGAACTTCGCGCACTCGAACGCATCGAATGCGCTCGCGGCCGTCTCATAGGCGACGGCGTAGCCCGCGCCCGCGACGACGCGCGCGATGCACGCCGACAGATACGTCTTGCCCAGCCCCGTGCCGCCCTGCAGCAGCAGGTTCATCGTGCCGGGGCGGAACGTCTGCGCAAACGAGCGGCAGACCTGAAACACACGCTCCATCTTCGGCCGCGCGTTCTCGTCGTAGAGCGTCAGGTCGAAGTGCTCGAACGACTCGTCGCCGTGCTGCAGCAGGCGGCTGAGGTCGCGCGTGAGCTCGGCGTTGTAGCGCCGCAGCAGGCACTCGCACGGCTGCCCCTGCACATAGCCCGTGTCGTGGCAGCGGGGGCAGGTGTAAATGTCGTCGGTATAGTCCACCGGCAGGTGGTACGCCGTCAGCAGTTCGGCGCGCTGCGCCTGCGTGTCGAGATTCGCGCGCTCGAGCGCGCGCAGCTCCTCCGTCGGGTCGCTGCCGTGGCGCATCGTCAGGCCGACGAGCGCGATCATCTGCTGCTGCAGCGTCTGATCGAGCGTGCGCAGGCCAGGCACGCGGCGGTAGGCGTCGTCCACGCGGCGGCGGTGCTCGCGCTCATTTTCCGCGCGCTGCTGCGCGATCTGCTCGCGGGCGCGCGCCAGATAGATCCCATTGCGGGCCATGCCGGTCCCTCCTTAGGTGTTGGTCTGCTCCATCTTGCGGAGCAGCTGCTCCACGCGGTCGAGATCGTCGCGCTCGGCCGCCGGCGCAGCCGGATTGGCCGCGCGGCGCTTGCCCGCTGCGCGCGGGTCGCCGGTCTCGATCTCCTCGGGCGTGTGCAGCCCTTTTTCGTGCCAGCTCATGAGGATGCGGTTGAGGTACGCCCACTTGCGCGCCCCGGTCGCCACGACCGTGCGGTCGTATGCCTCGGCGATGGCGTCGCAGCCGAAGCCCATGTCCAGCCAGCTCGTGATGTAGCCGCGCTCGGTGCGGCTCGGCGCGCGGTCCTGGATCTGCAGTACCTGCAGCACCTGCTGCGCCAGCTCCCGCCGCGCCTGTCTGCGTTGTAAATATTCCTCCGCCTGCGCCGTCGTGTGGATCTCCTGATCGGCCCACGCATAGGCCTCCTTTTCGATCCGGCGCATCGTCGGCGTGCCGGCGTGGCCGCGCTCGGCGCGGTATTCCTGAAACACGTAGTGGATCAGCTCCATGAGCACGTCGGCCGGGAGACCCAGATAGTCCCGCAGGCCCAGGAGCATATTCATCTCGGGCGTCGTGAGCTTGCGGCCGTAGAGCTGCTCGGCCTCGCGGCGCACGGTCTGCATCGGCTCGTCGCTGAGCATCCGGCTGGCGATGTCCTCGGCCGTGTACTGCGGCAGCTCGGCCGCCGGCACGAGCTTCGGCTCGGCCGCGCCCGGCTTGTCTGCCGCGGGTGCTGTACGGCCGGCCGGGGCAGGGGACGACTTCCCGGCGGCGGAGACGAGCCCGAGCGCGCACAGCCGCTCCATCGTCTGGCGCAGTTCGCGCTCGGTCAGGCCAATGCTTTCGGCGGGAAACGGCTTTCCGCCGGCGCGCAGCAGCGCCAGATATACCAGGGCGCAGCGCCCGTCTTTTTCCCGCAGCAGCTTGTCCACTTCCTCGACCGGCAGCGACAGACACACCGGCCGCGACAGCGTAAATTCGGCTCGATCCATGCAATTACCCCTCGGGTCACTAGAAATTCATGATAGGTTCACATTATAGCATGAAAATTGACTTGTAGCAAGAGCGCCTGCTGTGTTATAATGCTATATGTATGACTATAACTGGGAGTGGGTCTATGCTGGAATTGCTGGCGCCCGCGGGCAACCTCGACGCCGTCATCGCGGCGGTGCAAAACGGGGCGGACGCGGTGTATATGGGCTTTGGCGACGGATTCAACGCGCGCCGGAGCGCCGATAATTTTACACGGGAGTCGTTTGCCAAGGCCGTGCGCTACTGTCACATCCGCGGCTGCAAGGTCTACGTCACGCTCAACACCCTCGTGGGCGACCGCGAGATGGACGCCGCCGCCGCGCTCGCGCAGCAGGCGTCGGACGCCGGGGCGGACGCGATCCTTGTGCAGGATCTGGGCCTCGCGCGCGTGCTGCGCGCCGCTCTGCCGGACATTCCGCTGCACGCCAGCACGCAGATGAGCATCCACAATCTCGCCGGGGTCGAGGCCGCGGCCGAGATGGGCATCACCCGCGCCGTGCTCGCGCGCGAGCTCTCGCTCGAGCAGATCCGCTTCATCTCGCAGCACGCGAGCATCGAGACCGAGGTGTTCGTGCACGGGGCGCTGTGCTTCTGCTATTCCGGCCAGTGCTATATGAGCGCGCTCATCGGCCGCCGCAGCGGCAACCGCGGCGCGTGCGCGCAGCCGTGCCGCATGCAGTACAGCATGGGCGGCCGCATGGACGAGTATCCGCTGAGCCTGCGCGACAACTGTCTGGCAGACTACTTGCAGCAGCTCGCCGACGCGGGCGTCGCCTGCGTGAAGATCGAGGGCCGCATGAAGCGGCCGGAGTACGTCGCCGTGGTCACGGACGTGTATGCCCGCTGCATCCATGAGCATCGCGTGCCCACGCAGGAGGAAAACGACCGGCTCGCGCTGGCATTCTCGCGCCAGGGCTTCACGCAGGGCTACCTGCTCGGGAAAAAAGGGCCGGACATGCTCGGCACACGCGCCGCTGAGCCCGACCGCGAGGCGGAAAAAATGTTCACCGCCGCGCGCAAGGCGTATGCCGACGGCGAGCGCCGCCGCGTGCCCGTGAAGTTTTATGCCAAGGTGCAGACCGGCGAGCCGGTCATGGCCGCCGTCATGGACGAGGAAGGCCACCGCGCCGTGCTCACCGGCCCCGTGCCGGAGCCCGCGCAGCGCGCGCCGCTGACCGCGCAGAGCCTCGCCGACCAGTTTGCCAAAACGGGCGGCACGCCCTATTATTCCACCGGCACCGAGAGCCGCATCGACCCGGAACTCTATCTTCCGGCGGCCGCCGTCAACGACCTGCGCCGCCGGCTCATCACCGGCCTGAAGGAGGAGCGCGCGGCCCTGCCCGAGCGGCGGAGCCTGCCGCTGCCGCTGCGTCCGGAGGGCAAGCGCTATTTTGCCGACCCCGCGCTCATCGTGCAGGTGCATCAGGCCGAGCAGCTCACGCAGGAGCTTGCCGCGCTGCACCCGGCGTATGTATATGTGCCGGTCGAGATCCTCGACAGTGATTTTCCGCGTCTCGCCCCGTTTCTGGAGCAGGGGGCGCAGGTCGTGGCGGTGCTGCCGCGCGTCATCACGGACGATCAGGCCGAGGACATGCACGCCATGCTCGCTCGCGCCGCCGAAAACGGCGTGCAGGAAGCGCTCGTCGGCAACATGGGCCATATCTTCTTCGCCCGCCGCGCGGGGATGCGCGTGCGCGGCGACTTTGGACTCAATGTCTTTAACTCCTTCACGGAGGAAGTGCTGCAGCAGGCCGGTCTCGTGAGCGCGACGGCGTCGTTCGAGCTGCGCGTGGCGCAGATCCGCGACCTTGCCAAGAGCATCGACACGGAGATGATCGTCTACGGCCGCCTGCCGTGCATGATCACCGAGCAGTGCATCATCCGCAACAGCGCGGGCCGCTGCAACTGCAGCGTGCCCAACAATCTGGCCGACCGGCGCGGGGCGCTGTTCCCGGTGCTGCCGGCGTTCGGTCACCGCAACCAGATCTTCAACGCGCACAAGCTCTACCTCGCCGACAAGCATGAGGACTATGAAACGGCGGGCCTCTGGGGCGTGCGCCTCATGTTCACGACCGAGACGCCGCGTGAGTGCGTCGCGGTCACGCAGAGCTATCTGGGCCTGACGGATTATCGCCCGAACGGGCTGACCCGCGGCCTGTATTATCGGGGCGTGGAATGACCCGCCCGGGAGGAACGACCATGAACTGGATTCTAGCCTCCGGCTCCCCGCGCCGGCGGGAGCTGCTGGAGATGCTCGGCGTGCCGGACCTGACGATCCGGCCGGCAAAGGGCCCTGAGCGCGCGACACCGGGCGCCGGCCCGGAGCAGACCGTGCGCGAGCTGGCGCTGCACAAGGCGCAGGAGGTCGCACAGACCTGCGCGCCGGAGGACATCATTATCGCGGCGGACACGATCGTCTATCTCGACGGCGCCATCCTCGGCAAGCCGCGAGATCATGACGACGCCGTGCGCATGCTCACGGCCCTTTCCGGGCGCGAGCACATCGTCTACACCGGCGTCGCCGTGCTGCACGGCGGCGAGCTGCGGCAGGCGGCCGAGCGCACGGCCGTGCGCTTTCGCCCCCTTACGTCCGGGGAGATCGAGCGCTACATCGCCACCGGCGAGCCGATGGACAAGGCCGGCGCTTACGGCATTCAGGGACGCGGCGCGCTGTTCGTCGCGCATCTGGACGGCGATTATTTCAACGTGATGGGCCTGCCGCTGTGCAGGCTGGGACAACTGCTGAACGAACTGGGAGTCGAGCTGCTTTGAACTGGAAAACGTATCTGAAAAAGAAAGGCGCGCGTGTCGGCGCGATCGTGGTCGCGGTCGTGCTCGTGCTCGCGCTGATCGCCGGGGCGCTCGGCGGCAAGGCGGGATTCCTCACGAATCTCGACGGCATCGTGCGCGCGCCGCTGCAGAAGGCCGCGACCGTCACGGCGCAGTGGCTCGAGAGCATCTACGGCTACATTTATAAATATGACCAGCTCCAGGCCGAAAACGAGCAGCTGCGCACGCAGCTGGCCGAGGCTCAGGCACAGGCGCGTGAAGGGCAGGAGGCGATCGCGGAAAACGAGCGCTATCGTGACCTGCTGGGCTTCACGCAGCGGCACACGGACTTCGAGCTCGAGCCCGCGAACGTCGTGTCCTACGGTGCGTCGAACTGGTCGAGCACGCTCACGCTCAGCAAGGGCAGCGACAGCGGCATCGAGGTCGGCGACTGCGTCATGAACGAGTCCGGCGCGCTCGTCGGTCAGGTCATCGAGACCGGCAGCACCTGGGCGACCGTGCGCACGGTCATCGACGTGGATATGAGCGTCGGCGGCTATGTCAGCGGCAGCGGCGCGACGGCCATGGTCCTCGGCGACTTCACGCTCATGCAGCAGGGCTGCGCCCGCTTCGGCTATCTGGCCGAGGGCATGAGCATCTTCACCGGCGACACCGTGCTCACGTCCGGCAAGGGCGGCGCGTTCCCGGCGGGCCTCGTTGTCGGCACGATCACGGACGTGCGCACCGAGGCCGGCGGCCAGCAGACCTACGGCGTCATCACGCCCGCGTGTGACCTCGGCGAGCTGCTGCAGGTGTTCGTCATCAAAGACTTTGACGTGGTGAGCTGACATGTGGGCCGATCTCATCAACAAGGATAAGGTACACCGCGTGCTCTGGTGCGCGCTGTACATGGCCGTGACGCTCCTGCTGCAGAACACGGTCTTTGCGCACATTGCGCTCTTCGGCGTGCGCGCCATGTTCGTGCCGGCAGTCGTTGTGGCGGTCGGCGTGTTCGAGGGCGGCACGTGGGGCGCGGTGTTCGGTCTCATCGCGGGCTATTTTGGCGCCATGGGCTACCCCGGCACGGGGATGCTCTTCGCCGTGCTCTTCGCGGTCATCGGCTTCGGCGCCGGTATGCTCGCGGAGTATCTCATCAACAACAGCCTGCTGCCGTTTCTCGTGACGTGCCTGGCTGCGTTTCTGCTCACGGCCTTCTGCCAGATGTTCCGCCTGTGGATCTTCCACGGCGCGTCGTTCTGGCGGCTGCTGGCCGTGGCGCTGGGGCAGAGCGTGCTCTCGCTGCCGCTCGCCATCCCGTATTACTATATCAGCCGTGCGTTTCACCGCCGGCGTGCCCTGCGCTGAGCCTGTCAGCGCGCCCGACCCCGAAAGGATCTTCGCCATGGAAAAACCCATCAAACCCGGCCGCGTCACCGCGCTCGCGTGCATCCTTATGCTGCTCGTGATCGTGTTCGTCGTCGCGCTCTATAAGCTGCAGATCGTCGACGGCAAGGCGTACTATGAGGAAAACCGCAACAGCGTCGCCAGTTCCCAGACCGTGGAGGCCGCACGCGGCAGCATCCTCGACCGCTACGGCCACGTGCTCGTGTCGAACACAAGCTGCAATAACCTCGTCTTCAATCCCGACGACCTCTTCGAGCAGGACGATCCGAACGGCATCCTCCTGCAGATGGCGCGCACCGTCGCCGCCTGCGGCGACACGTATGTCGACGAGCTGCCGATCACGGCCGAGCCCCCGTTCGAGTACACGGACATGAACGACACGCAGCGCACCCAGCTCAAGGGCTTCCTCAAATACGCCGGCCTCGACGAAGAGGCTACGGCCGTGGAGCTCATGAGCTACTGCCGCGAAAAGTTTGAGATCAACAACAACTATTCCGCGGCCGATATGCGCATCATCGCCGGCCTGCGCTACTCGATCAAGACGCGCTATATCGACAAGCTCTACCTGCCGGACTATGTCTTCGTTCAGGACGCGAGCATGGAGCTCATCACGTCGCTGAAGGAAAATAACGTTCCCGGCTTCGAGGTCACGGTGTCCTATACGCGCCAGTACCACACGAATCTCGCGGCGCACCTGCTCGGCTACACGGGCAAGATGAACGCCGAGGAATACACGACCTATAAGACCCAGGGCTACCCCATGAGCGCGACCGTCGGCAAGGACGGGGCCGAGCTCGCCTTTGAGAAATACCTCCACGGCACGAACGGCACGGCCATCGTGACGAAAAACGCATCCGGCACCGTCACCGGCACGACGTACACCAAAGAGCCGGAGCCGGGCGATCAGGTCAGCCTCACGATCGACCTCGATCTGCAGGCGGCGGCCGAGCAGTCGCTGACCAGAGGCATCGAGAACATGAAGTCCAAGTCGACGGAAACCAGCGATGCCGTCGGCGGCGGCGCGCTCGTGGCGGTCGATGTCGCCACCGGCCAGCCGCTGGCCATCGCCAACTATCCGACGTTCGACCTGCAGACGCTCTTTCAGAGTCAGGAGAGCTACGACGCCGTCAAGGACGCCGAGAACGAGCCGCTGTTCAACCATGCGCTGCTCGGCCAGTATTCTCCCGGCTCGACGTTCAAGCCCTGCACGGCCATCGCCGGCCTGACCGAGGGTGTCATCACCACCGGCACGCGCATCCAGTGCACCGGCACGTTCCGCAAGTATGAGGACACCGGCTACGCCCCCAAGTGCTGGATCGCCTCGTCCGGCGCGACGCACGGCAATGACAATGTCACCGAGGCCATCCGCGACTCGTGCAACATCTTCTTCTACACCGTCGGCGACAGTCTGCCGATCGACACGCTCGCGCGCTATGCCGCGGCCTTCGGTCTCGGCGAGCACACCGGCATCGAGCTGCCGGAGAGCACCGGCCAGATGGCCACGGAGGCCGTGAAGAAAAAGCTCGAGAACACGAACTGGTACGTCGGCGACTCGCTGCAGGCGGCCATCGGCCAGTCGTACAGCCTGTTCACGCCGCTGCAGCTGGCGGAGTACTGCGCCACGATCGCAAACGGCGGCACGCGCCACAGCGCGTCCATCCTGAAGTCCGTGCGCAGCTACGACGGCAGCGAGCTCATTTACGAAAATCAGGCCGAGGTGCTCAGCGCCGTCGAGACCAGCGACTATAACTGGGCCGCCGTGCAAAAGGGCATGTACCTCGTCGCCAATGACCGCGCCGGCAGCGCGTATGAGACCTTCGGCGACTACGGCGTGAAGGTCGCCGCCAAGACCGGCACCGCCCAGCTCGGCGACAACCAGGTCAACAACGCCATTTTCATCTGCTATGCACCGTATGACAATCCCAAGGTCGCCGTGGCGGTCGTCGTGGAGCACGGCAGCGCCGGCGCTTCCATCGCGTCCATCGCGCGCGATTTTCTCGACGCATATTTCACCGTCAAGACCGTCGACACCGCCCCCGAGAGCGAGCTCTCGCTGCTGCAGTGACGGCCCCTGACCAGACAGAGAGGAGTTATCCATATGAACATTGCACTCATCGCTGACGACGGCAAGAAAGAACTCATGGTCCAGTTCTGCATCGCATACTGCGGCATTCTGGCCAAGCACGACCTGAGCTCAACGTTTACGACTGGGCGGCTCATCTCCGAAGCCACCGGCCTGAAGGTCCGCACCTACCTGCACTCGGCGCAGGGCTGCCAGCAGCTCGACGCGCGCATCAGCTATAACGAGATCGACCTCGTGCTGTTTTTCTGCGACGCCGAGAGCGGCCATTTTGACGAGGTCAACCGCATGGCGCGCCTGTGCGACCAGCGGCAGATCCCGTTTGCCAGCAACGTGGCCACGGCCGAGGTGCTCATTCTGGGCCTGAGCCGCGGCGACCTCGACTGGCGCGACATCGTCAACCCGAAAAAGAAATTGTAAGCCCGAAAGGAATCATCATCACCATGGACAAGATCAAACCCCGCACCCTGTCCGGCTTCATGGAGCTGCCGCCGGACAAGCAGGTGCAGATGGACAAAATGCGCGCCGTTCTGGCCGAGACCTACGCCCGCTACGGCTTCACCCCGCTCGACACGCCCGCCATCGAGGCGGCCGAGGTGCTGCTGGCCAAGGGCGGCGGCGAGACGGAAAAGCAGATCTACCGTTTCACGAAGGGCGACAGCGACCTCGCCCTGCGTTTTGACCTCACGGTGCCGCTGGCGAAGTACGTCGCGGCCAATTACGGCCAGCTCACGTTCCCGTTCCGCCGCTATCAGATCGGCAAGGTCTGGCGCGGCGAGCGCGCGCAGCGCGGCCGCTTCCGCGAGTTTTATCAGGCGGATATCGACATCATCGGCGACGGTGCGCTCGATATTTTGAACGAGGCCGAGATCCCGGCCATCATCTACGACACATTCACGCGCCTGGGCCTGCACCGCTTTCGCATCCGCGTGAACAACCGCAAGGTGCTCAACGGCTTTTTCGCCATCCTCGGCCTGAGCGAGCAGGCGGGCGATGTGCTGCGCACCATCGACAAGCTCGACAAGATCGGCGCGGACAAGGTGCGCGAGCTGCTCACCGACACCTGCGGCGTCACGGGCGAAAACGCGGACGAGATCCTGCGCTTCATCGCCTGCCCGGGCACGAGCGCGGACAAGCTCGCCTTTCTCGAGCAGTACCGCGGCCGGAACGAGACATTCGATACCGGCCTCGACGAGCTGCGCACCGTCGTGGGCTACCTGCCCGCGTTCGGCGTCCCGGAGGAGAACTTCGAGCTCGACCTCACGATCGCGCGCGGCCTCGATTACTACACCGGCACGGTGTACGAGACCGTCCTGCTCGACCATCCCGAGGTCGGCAGCATCTGCTCCGGCGGGCGCTACGACGACCTCGCGGGGTACTATACGAACAAGTCCCTGCCCGGCGTCGGCATCTCCATCGGCCTGACGCGCCTGTTTTACATCCTGCAGGAGCAGAACATGATCTCCGACGCCGTGCTCACCGCGCCGGCGGATGTGCTCATCCTGCCGATGACGGACGACCTGTCCGCGGCCGTGGCGCTGGCGTCCGAACTGCGCGCCGGCGGCCTGCGCGTGCAGATCTACAGCGAGAAGAAGAAGTTCAAGGCCAAGATCGGCTATGCCGACAAGCTCGGCATTCCGTTTGTGATCTTCCTCGGCGAGGATGAGATCGCGCAGCACGTCTGCGCGCTCAAGAACATGGCCACCGGCGTGCAGGAGGCCGTGACGAGCGCCGCCGCGCTCGAGACCATCCGCGCGGAGATTGCCCGCCGCAGCGCCGGCACAATTTTGCGCGAGCCGTGACCCGGTAAACCCACCGCCGCCGCACCGCCGGAGGCGATATTCGATAGAAAGAAAGGGAATCAGGAGTATGTTTCAGTCCCGCACACACACTTGCAACGAGCTGCGGCTCGAAAACGCCGGCGAGCAGGTCCGCATCGTCGGCTGGATGGAAAATGTCCGCGAGGTCGGGCAGAATTTTGCCTTCGTCGTCGTCCGCGATTTTTACGGCACGACCCAGGTCGTCATTGAGACCGAGGACATGATGAAGGTCGTCAAGTCGCTCAACAAGGAGTCCACCATCGCCGTGGAGGGCACCGTGCGCGAGCGCGCGAGCAAAAACCCCAAGCTGCCCACCGGCGACATTGAGGTCGTGCCCACGAAGATCGAGGTGCTCGGCCGCTGCCGCTACAACGAGCTGCCGTTCGAGATCAACCGCAGCCGCGACGCCGACGAGGCGCTGCGCCTGAAGTACCGCTATCTCGACCTGCGCAACCCCGCCGTGAAGAAAAACATCATCCTCCGTTGCCAGGTGGTGGCCGCGCTGCGCGCCGCCATGACCGCGCACGGCTTCCTCGAGATCACGACGCCCATCCTCACGGCCTCCAGTCCTGAGGGCGCGCGCGACTATCTCGTGCCCGCGCGCAAGCACCCCGGCAAGTTCTACGCGCTGCCGCAGGCGCCGCAGCAGTTCAAGCAGCTGCTCATGACGGCGGGCTTCGACCGCTATTTCCAGATCGCCCCGTGCTTCCGCGACGAGGACGCCCGCGGTGACCGCAGCCCCGGCGAGTTCTACCAGCTCGACATGGAGATGGCCTTCGCCACGCAGGACGACGTCTTTGCCGTGCTCGAGGACGTGCTCCCGCCGATCTTCGCCAAGTACGGCAAGTACAACATTGCGTCCGAGGCGCCCTTCCGCCGCATCTCCTATCGTGACGCGATGGAGACCTACGGCTCTGATAAGCCCGACCTGCGCATCGACCTCACCGTGCAGGACATGACGGCGCTCGTCGCCGGCAGCGAGTTTGCGCCCTTTGCCGCGGGCAACACGGTCAAGGCCGTCGTCGTGCCCGACTGCGCCATGGCGCGCAAGGCCATTGACAAGCTCTGCGCCGACGTGGAGGTACAGGCCGGCAGCAAGCCCTACTGGTTCAAGGTTGACGAGCAGGGCAGCTTTGCCGGCGGCATCGCCAAATTCCTCACGGACAAGACGGCGGAGATCACCGCGGCCCTCGGCCTGAAGCCGGGCTGCTTCGTCGGCGTGACGGCCGGCAAAAAGACCGCCGCGCAGAAGACGGCGGGCGTGCTGCGCACAAAGCTCGGCACAGCCGTGCCGGGCCACATGGACGCCGAGCGGTACGAATTTTGCTGGATCGTCGACTTCCCGATGTACGAGATCGGCGAGGAATCCGGCGAGCTGGAGTTCTGCCACAACCCGTTCTCGATGCCGAACGGCGGCCTCGAGATCCTCGAAAAGGCCGAGCGCGGCGAGGTCGATCCGCTCGACATCTACGCCTACCAGTACGACCTCGTGTGCAACGGCGTCGAGCTCAGCTCCGGCGCGGTGCGCAATCACGACCCCGAGATCATGGTCAAGGCGTTCGAGCTCGTGCGCCTCGGCGAGGACGATGTCAAGGCCAAGTTCCCGGCCATGTACAACGCCTTCTGCTACGGTGCGCCCCCGCACGCCGGCATCGCCCCGGGCGTGGACCGCATGGTCATGCTCCTCGCGGGCGAGGACTGCATCCGCGAGATCATTCCGTTCCCGATGAACAAGAACGCGCAGGACGTCATGATGGGCGCGCCCGGCACCGTCGAGCCGCACCAGCTTGAGGAGCTGCACATCGCCGTCGTCGGCGACACGGAGCCCGATACCGAAGCGTGACCCAAAACGATGCGACGGTGCCCCGGCGTTCGGCCGGGGCTCGTCCGTGAAAGAAGGCGAGCGGCTTGCTGTCCAAAATCCAGTCCCTCGGCTGCCGGGGCGTGACCGGCTACGCGGTCAGCGTGGAGTGCCACGTGTCCAACGGCCTGCCGGGGTTTGATATCGTCGGCCTGCCGGATGCGGCCGTCAAGGAGGCGCGCGAGCGCGTGCGCAGTGCCATCAAGACCAACGGCATGAAGTTCCCGGTCAGCCGCCTGACGGTGAACCTCGCCCCGGCGGACACGCGCAAGGCCGGCACGCTCTATGACCTGCCGGTGCTGCTGGGCATCCTGTGCGCCACGGGGGAGATCCGCCAGCCGCCGGCCACGGCGGCGTTTCTCGGCGAGGTCAGCCTCGCGGGGGAGGTGCGCCCTGTCACCGGCGCGCTCACGATGGCGCTCGCGGCCGAGCAGATCGGCCTCAAGGAGCTCTATGTCCCGGCGGGCAACGCGGCCGAGGCCGCCTTTGCCGACCGCGTGACCGTCTACCCGGTCGAGAACATCGCCCAACTCGTGCACCATCTGCGCGGGGACAAGCGCATCGCGCCAAAGACAGCGCCGTGGCTCGAGACCGAGCCGCGCTTCCCGGTCGATTTTGCCGAGGTCAAGGCGCAGGAGAACGTCAAGCGCGCGCTCGAGGTGGCCGCCGCCGGCGGGCACAACATCCTGCTCATCGGCCCGCCGGGCGCGGGTAAGTCCATGCTCGCCAAGCGCCTGCCGACCATTCTGCCCGCGATGAACCGCGCCGAAATGATCGAGACCACGCAGGTCTATTCCGTCCTCGGCCTCACGACGCCGGATGACCCCGTCGTGCGTACCCGGCCGTTTCGCGCGCCGCACCACACGGTGTCGAACGTCGCCATGTCCGGCGGCGGCAGCGCGCTGCAGCCGGGCGAGATGAGTCTGGCGGACAATGGCGTGCTCTTTCTCGACGAGCTGCCGGAGTTTTCGCCCGCCGTGCTCGAGACGATGCGCCAGCCGCTCGAGGACGGCAGCATCACCATCTCGCGCGCGACCGGCTCCGTGACGTATCCGAGCCGCTTCATGCTCGTGTGCGCCATGAACCCCTGCAAGTGCGGCTGGTATGGGCATCCTTCTGGCCGCTGCCGCTGCTCGCCGCGCGACGTGCGCCGTTACCATGCGCGCGTGTCCGGCCCGCTGCTCGACCGCATCGACATCATCGTCGAGGTCCCGGCGCTGGAGTTCGACGAGCTCACCGAGCCGTCGGCCGGGGAGCCGTCGCGCGCCATCCGCGCGCGCGTCAACGCCGCCCGCGCCGTGCAGCGCGCCCGCTACGGGGACGACACCACCACGACGAACGCCCACATGGGCCCGCGTGCGCTCGCGGAGTTCTGCGCGCTCTCGCCCGAGTGCGAGCAGCTCATGCACCAGGCGTTTGACAGCATGGCCCTCACCGCCCGCAGCTATGACCGCATCCTGCGCGTCGCGCGCACGATCGCCGATCTCGACGGGGCGCAGACCATCGGCCTTGCGCACCTGGCCGAGGCCATCCAGTACCGCACGTATGACTTTTCCGTCGCCGAGCCGTGAGTCCGGCCCGACAGAAGGGAGCTTCCTCATGTACAACAATAACTACAACTACAACCCCAACTGGTATCAGCCGCCCGGCCCGCAGCCCGGCAAGCATGAGGCTACCGTCGCCATGGTGCTCGGCATCGTCTCGTGCGCGCTGCTCATCTTCGGCTACACGGCGCTCGGCTCGATCGTCACGGGCATCATCGGCCTGATCTATGCCTCCCGCGCCAAGAGCCTCGGCTTCAACGGCACGCCGCGCACCGTCGGCTATGTCTGCTCGCTCATCGGGCTCATTCTCGGCGTGCTCGTGTGCCTGCTGCTCGTGTGGCTCGGCGCATGGTCGATCGGCATGTTCATCACGCTCATCGAGCGCTGCCTGTGATATCCTGAAAGAAAAGGAACGAACGATTTATGAAGGATCTGCTGCTCTGTAAGCCCGGAGAAATTTTTCTCAAGGGCCTCAACAAGCACTATTTTGAAGAGAGGCTGGTCGCAAACGTCAAGCGCCGGCTCAAACCCATCGGCCACTTCCGCGTGACGTATCTGCAGTCGGCGCTGTACATCGAGGCCGCCGACGACGCGGCTGACCTCGACGCGGCGTATGACGCCGTGCGCAAGGTGTTCGGCATTGCAACGATCACGCGCGCGGCCGCCTGCGAGAAGGACAAGGACGCCATCACGGCGCTTGCCAAGTCGTACCTGCACGACGCGATGACGGCGGCGCACAGCTTCAAGGTGGAGACCAAGCGCTCGGACAAGCGCTTTCCCATGACGAGCATCGAGCTGTCGCAGTATGTCGGCGGCGAGCTCGCCGAGGCGTTTCCCGATACGGTCGTCGACGTGCACGACCCGGAGCTGACCGTGCGCCTCGAGGTGCGCGAGCAGGCGGCGTATGTCCACGCGCAGGCCGTCGAGGCGGCGGGCGGCATGCCCGTCGGCTGCAACGGCGCGGCCGTGACGCTGCTGTCCGGCGGCATCGACAGCCCCGTGTCCTCGTACATGATCGCAAAGCGCGGCGTGCGCCTCGTCCCCGTGCACTTTTTCTCCTTCCCGTACACGTCGGAGCTCGCCAAGGAGAAGGTTCTCTCGCTGGCCAAAGAGCTCACGGCCTACACCGGCCGCATGACGCTGCAGATTGTGCCCTTCACGCACATTCAGGAGGAGATCCGCCGCGCCTGCCCGGAGGAATACTTCACGCTCATTATGCGCCGGTTCATGATGCGCATCGCCGAGGACATCGCCGCGCACAACGAGTGCAAGGCCATCGTCACCGGCGAAAATCTCGGCCAGGTCGCCAGCCAGACCATGGAGGCCATGGCCTGCACGCAGGACGTGACGCACTTGCCCGTGCTCCAGCCGCTCATCGGCATGGACAAGCGCGATATCGTGAAGATCGCGCGCGAGATCGGCACATTTGACACATCCATCCTCCCGTATGAGGATTGCTGCACGGTCTTCACCCCGCGCCACCCCAAGACCCGCCCGACCGTGGCGGAGGTCGCGGAGGCGGAGTCCGCGCTCGACATCGACGCGCTCGTGCACGAGGCAGTGGACGGAATTGAAAGGATCCGGATCGATTTATGAATGCAGAACTCATTGCCGTCGGCACCGAACTGCTCCTCGGCGACACCATCAATACCGACGCGGCCGCGGTCGCGCGCCTGCTCTCGGAGCTGGGCATCAACGTCTACTGGCAGACCGTCGTCGGCGATAACCGCGCGCGGCTCGAGCAGGCGGTGCAGCTTGCCCGCACGCGCGCCGACCTCATCATCACGACCGGCGGTCTCGGCCCGACATGCGACGACCTGACCAAGGAGGTCGTGGCCGGCGCGTTCGGCATCCCGCTCGAGCTCAACAAGGCCGAGGAGGAGCGCCTGCGCGGCCTGTACCGCGAGCGTCATACCTACATGACGGAAAATCACCTGCAGCAGGTCATGCTGCCGCGCGGCTGCACCGTGCTGCAAAACGACTGGGGCACAGCCCCGGCCTGCGCGTTTGAGGCCGACGGCTGTCTCGTCATCATGCTGCCCGGCCCGCCGCTGGAGTGTGAGCCGCTGCTGCGCTACCGCGTGCGCCCGCTACTCGCCGCGCGCGGGGACGGCATCATCGTCTCGCACAGCGTCAAGATCTTCGGCATCGGCGAGGGCACGATGGAATACCAGCTGCGCGATCTCATGAACGAGATGCAAAATCCGACGCTCGCGCCCTATGCCAAGGAGGGCGAGTGCCTCGTGCGCGTCACGGCCAAGGCCGCCACGGAGGCCGAGGCCGAGACCATGATCGCCCCGTGCCTCGCGCGCGTGCAGCGCGAGCTCGGCGCCTTTGCCTACGGCGTCGACACGCCGAATATCGAGACGTGCGCGGCTGAGCTCCTGCTCGCGCAGCACAAGACCATTGCCGTGGCCGACAGCTGCACCGGCGGCCTGCTCGGCGACCTGCTCACGAACGTGCCGGGCGCGTCGGCCGTGTTCGCCGGCGGCATCATCGCCTATAATGACGAGACCAAGACCCGCCTGCTGGATGTCGACCCCGCGCTCATCGCGCGCTGCGGCGCCGTCAGCCCCGAGGTCGCGGCCGCGATGGCCGAGCATGTGCGCGCCGCTTTCGGCACGGACCTCGGCCTGAGCATCACGGGCCTTGCCGGCCCGGACGGCGACGGTGTGCACACCGTCGGCACGCTCTTCGTGGCCCTCGCCACGCCGGACGGCACGTTCCACCGCACGCTGCACAAGGACAAGTGGGGGCGCGTGCGCATCAAGCACGCGGCGGCCAACCACGCCTTCGACATGCTGCGGCGCTACCTCACCGGCCTGCCGGTGGAGATGGAGGAAAACCGCTGATATCGAAAATCACGGAACGCATTTGCGGCCGGAGCTTAAGTATGGTTTCGGTGTATCGAGCAAGCCGTTTTTCGTGCGGTATGCAAAGAGAATCATTTTACTGGCCGTTGTTTTGGTTATCATGTTGTCCATACGAAAAGCAGTATTATTTGCCGGGACAACTATACCGAAGTTTTTGCTTATGATGGTCATAACAGCCGTCATTCCGAATGCCGTTTTCTGGCTCGTGTACCATCATAGTGACGAGTATGCTTGTTTTCAGTCGATCATCAAGGATCGCGTGCTTGCACCGATCCGGAGGAAACTGCACAAATGCTCCACTACATCTACTCCCGATCGCTGATCGGTGTGCTGGTCGCCATGCCGCGTGGGCGCAGCGCCTCGCGCACTATGCCCGGGAAAAGCGGCAGACCACGGCGGACAGCGCGGCCGGCTCGCTCCGGCTGGCGCGGGAGCGCATCGAACTGATGAAGCAGTATGACATTTTGGAGTGACGGCCTTTCCGCCCGTCACGCCGCACAGAGAAACGACCTGAGAAACCGGAGAAACAAGATGAACATTACCGTAGCCGGTGTGGGCTATGTCGGCCTGGCGCAGGCGGTGCTGCTCGCGCAGCACAACGCCGTCACCGCCGTGACCACGACCCCAGCCAAAGCCGAACAGATCAACCGCGGCGTCTCGCCGATCGTCGACGCCGAGATCACAGACTTCCTGCGCACGAAGCCGCTGACGCTCACGGCGACCGTGGACGCCGAGCGGGCCTACCGCACGGCGGACGTGGTCATCATTGCCACGCCGACGGACTATGACCCCGAGCGCAACCTCTTCAACACCTCGACCGTCGAGGCGGTGCTCTCGCTCGTGGGCAGGGTCAACCCCGGCGCGCTCGTGGTCATCAAGTCCACGGTGCCGGTCGGCTATACGGAGCGCATCGTGGGCAGGTTCGGCTGCGCGCGGCTGCTGTTCTCGCCGGAGTTTCTGCGCGAGGGCAGGGCGTTGTATGACAACCTGCACCCGAGCCGCATCGTGGTCGGCCGCCCGCACGGCGGCACGGCAACGGAGGCGGACGCGCGCCGGTTCGCGTCCCTGCTGCAGCAGGGCGCGGCGGAGCAGGACATCCCCACGCTCTACCCGAACGCGACGGAGGCCGAGGCCATCAAGCTCTTTGCCAACACGTACCTCGCCGTGCGCGTGAGCTATTTTAACGAGCTCGACACCTACTGCGAGCTCAAGGGGCTCGACACGCGGCAGGTCATCGACGGCGTGTGCCTCGACCCGCGCATCGGCGCGCACTACAACAACCCCTCGTTTGGCTACGGGGGCTACTGTCTGCCGAAGGACACGCGCCAGCTCGTGGCAAACTTCGGCGACATTCCCAACCGCATCATCAGCGCCGCCGTCACGGCCAATGACGAGCGCAAGGATCACATCGCCCGTCAGATCCTGCGCAAGGCGGCGGGCGGCGTCGTCGGCGTGTACCGCCTGACGATGAAAGCGGACTCCGACAATTTCCGCGAGTCGAGCATCCGCGGCGTCATCGAGCGGCTGCGCCGCGCGGGCGCGAGCGTCGTCATCTATGAGCCGACGCTCAAGGCGGCCACCTTCGACGGCCTGCCGGTGATCGCGTCGCTCGCGGAGTTCAAGCGCATGTCGGCCGTGATCGTTGCCAACCGCGCCGAGTCCGCGCTCGACGACGTACCGGAGAAGGTATACACCCGCGACCTGTACCGCAGAGACTGAAAAAGGGAGGCACAGACGATGAAAGGCATCATCCTCGCCGGTGGCTCCGGCACGCGGCTGTACCCGCTCACGCGGGTCACGTCCAAGCAGCTGCTGCCCGTGTACGACAAGCCCATGATCTATTACCCGCTCTCGACGCTCATGCTCGCGGGCATCCGCGACATCCTCATCATCTCGACGCCCGACGATACCCCGCGTTTCGAGCGCCTGCTCGGCGACGGCAGCCAGTTCGGCATCCGCCTGTCCTACGCGGTGCAGCCGCACCCGGACGGGCTCGCGCAGGCGTTTCTGATCGGGGCAGACTTCATCGGCGGCGACACGTGCGCCATGATCCTCGGCGACAATATTTTCTACGGCAACCGCTTTCGCAGCAACCTGTGCGAGGCGGTCGCAAATGCCGAGGCGGGCTATGCCACGATCTTCGGCTACCACGTCAAAGACCCGGAGCGCTTCGGCGTTGTGGAGTTTGACCAGGACAAGCGTGTGCTGTCCGTCGAGGAAAAGCCCAGAAGCCCGCGCTCGAACTACTGCGTCACGGGCCTGTATTTTTACGACAACCGTGTCGTGGAAAAGGCGCGGCAGGTGCGTCCGTCGGCGCGCGGCGAGCTGGAGATCACGGATCTCAACCGGCTCTATCTCGAGGACGACCGGCTGAAGGTGCAGCTGCTCGGCCGGGGCTTTGCGTGGCTCGACACCGGAACGGTCGAGAGCCTCATGGACGCGGCGGTCTTTGTCCAGACGGTGCAGAACCGGCAGGACGTCATCATTTCCGCGCCGGAAGAGGTGGCCTATCACATGGGCTGGCTCACGAAGGCGCAGCTGCTGGCTGCCGCCGCGCAGTATCAAAACGCGCCCTACGGTGCGCATCTGCGCGCGGTCGCGGAGGACAAGCTGGTGTTTGAGAGGGAGCTGCATGACTAGATTCGTCACGGGCGGCGCCGGCTTCATCGGCGCGAATTTCCTGTTTTACCTGCGCGAGCACTATCCGGACGACCGGCTCGTGTGCATCGACAAGCTCACCTATGCCGGCAACCTCTCCACGCTCGCGCCGCTGCTCGGGCAGCCGAACTTCCGCTTTGCCAAGATGGACATCTGCGACCGGGAGGCGGTCTACGGCCTGTTTGAAGAAGAACATCCCGACGTGGTCGTGAACTTCGCGGCCGAGAGCCATGTCGACCGCTCGATCGCCGACCCGTCGCTGTTCCTGCAGACGAACATCATCGGCACGTCCGTGCTCATGGACGCCTGCCGCAAATACGGCAATGTGCGCTTTCATCAGGTTTCGACCGACGAGGTCTACGGCGACTTGCCGCTCGACCGGCCGGATCTGCTGTTCACCGAGCAGACGCCGCTGCACACCAGCTCACCCTACAGCAGCTCCAAGGCCGCGGCCGATCTGCTGGCAGGGGCGTACGGACGCACATACGGCCTGCCGGTCACGATCTCGCGCTGCTCGAACAACTACGGGCCGTATCAGTTCCCGGAAAAGCTCATCCCGCTCATGATCGTAAATGCCCTCGCGGACCGGCCGCTGCCGGTGTACGGCCGGGGGCTGAACGTGCGCGACTGGCTGTATGTCGGCGACCACTGCCGGGCCATCGACCTTGTGGTCAACCACGGCCGCATCGGCGAGGTGTACAACATCGGCGGCCACAACGAGATGCGCAACATCGACATCGTGCGCCTGATCTGCCGCAAGCTCGGCAAGCCCGAGCGCCTCATCACCTACGTCGCCGACCGGCAGGGGCACGACCTGCGCTATGCCATCGACCCCACGAAGATCCACACGGAGCTCGGCTGGCTGCCGGAGACGCGCTTTGCCGACGGCATTGGCCGGACGATCGACTGGTATCTCGCCAACCGTCCCTGGTGGGAGGAGATCCTCAGCGGGGCTTACCGCACCGGCTATGAACGGCTGTGCGGCGGCAGCCCCACGCCGTGAGCGCCAAGATTCAAAAACCACAGGCCCCGGAGCGCGCTCCGGGGCCTGCGGTTTTCTTTATGCGGTCTCGCCGTTATGGTTCGCTGCCCAGCCACTTTTCCAGGCACACGAGCGCGACGCCGTCGATGCCGTTGAACGTGCACGGTGCGATCCCGGCCTCGCGGTAGCCGAGGTAGGCGTAGAGCCGGCGGGCGTTGGCGTTTTTCGCGTTCGTGTCGATGCGCAGCTCCGGGCAGCCGTGCTCCCGGGCGTATTGTTCATAAAAACGCACGAACTGCGTGCCGTAGCCGTGCCCGGTGGCCGCCGGGTCAACGACGAGCGTGTGCAGCACGAGCACCTGCTCCGGCGCTGCGTCGTGCGCCCACGGCACCTCGGCATACACCGGCACCTGTTCGCGGTTGATGCGCCCGGCGGCATAGACCGTGCCGTCGCTCTCCAGCACGAACAGCTCGCCGGCGTCCAGCGCGGCCTGTGCGGTCGCGCGCGTCGGGTACACGCCGCGCGCCCAGCCGATGCTGACGGTGCCGGCCTCCTCGGCCGTGTGGATCGCGTCATAGATCTCTTCAATGCGCGCAAGGTCGTGCGCAGCTGCGGGGCGGATGATCGCCATGGGTACTGCCTCCTGTCTTATGTCACAAAGATATCTTCCGGGATCAGCGCGGCGAGCGCCCGCTGCCCGGCCGGGGTGTGGTGCACGCCGTCGGTCGTGTAGGCCGGGACGAGCGCGTCCGGATCGTTGGGGTCGGCCAGAGCGTCGAGCGGGATGTACCCGTCGGCGGGGCAGTCCGCGCCCTGAAACCAGGCGTTGAGCTCCAGCCGCAGCGCGTCATATTCCGGCGACCACTGAATGTCGTCCCCGCGGCCGAAGAGGTTGCGCGTGTAGCCCTTCCACGGCGTGAGCTCGCAAAACCAGATGCGCATGCCCTGTGCGTGGGCCATGTCGGCAAGTGCGCGGTAGCCCGCCGTCATCTGCGCGAACGTCACCGGGGTCAGCAGCCCCTGCTTGCTCTGGCAGTGCGGGTGGATGAGATCGTTCGCGCCGAGCTTGACGAGCACCATGTCCGCTCCCGCCTGCGCGAGCACATCGCGCGCAAAGCGCTTTACGCCCGCGCCGCCGAGCAGCTTTGCCGCGCGGCCCACGCCGTCGGCCACCAGCCGGTCGCCCTTGATGGCGGCCTGCGTCACGCTTACGTTTTCAATGCCATCGGCGCGCAGGCGCGCGGCCAGCAGGCGCGGCAGCTCGTTTGCCACGGTCGAGTCGCCGAAGATGACGCACACATGCGTCCCGGCCGCGGCCAGCACGTCGATCTCCGTGAGCGCGGGGATGACCTCATACGCGCCGGAATCCGCCGTGTGCTGCATCGGCACGGCCATGTGCAGCAGAGTGCGGCGCGTGCAGTTGCCGAGCTCGGCATGGCTGCATCCGCCGATGAGTCCAATCGTGCGCATGGCGTTGATGCCGCGGTAAAAGACCGTCACGGCCAGCGTCTGCCCGGCGGCGACCGGCAGCGCGGCCGCGTCGGACGTGCAGCTTTCTCCCGCGCCGATGCGCACGTGCGTCTGCCCGCCGAAGGTCACGGTGCGCAGCGTGGCGGGGTCAATGCCGCGTGCATCGTCTGCGCCGATGGCGATGGTACAGGCCGCCACGTGCAGCGGCAGCACGCCGAAGATGTTCGAGAGCGTCAGGCGCACGTGCGTGCCCCCGGCTGTGAGCTGCACGGCCGTGCGCGCGGATACATCCGTCACGGCCACGCCAAGCCGGTCGAGCACGCCGGACTCGGACAGGCTCGCGTCGATGGGGCTGGTGCTCCACGCGCTGACCCAGCGGGCGGCAGTTTTGGAATCGTCCATGGCAAAACCTCCGAAAACGTAAGGATATGTAGTTACAATAGGATGGTTTTCCGTAAAAGTCAACCGTGATCGTGCTCGCGCTCGTGAACAAGATGCTCGCGCAGGTCAAGGAGGACCCGGCGAGCGTGCTGGCGCTCTATAA
>ENA-UOJF01000883-UOJF01000883.1-human-gut-metagenome-genome-assembly--contig:-P74-NODE-883-length-23422-cov-15.638636_pt1 | contig 23422 bp, 20 predicted proteins | sample MGYA00242344_ERZ723891 | MGnify/ENA metagenome assembly ERZ723891 | reverse complement strand
CCATGCCTACGGCGGCACGCATCGCCGCCGCCCTCGGCGAGACGGAGCGCCTGCCGCTCACCGTGCGCGCGGGCAGAGCGTATCTGCGGCGCTTTGCGCCGCACCCGATGCCGGACGCAGCGCCCGCGCCCGTGGACACGCCCCCGGTGCTCACCGTGCGCGACGGCTGGTTTCGCTACGCGCAGGGCAGCGCGGACGTGCTGCGCAATTTCTCGCTCACGCTGCGCCCGGGCGAGCTCTACGCGCTCACCGGCAGCAACGGCAGCGGCAAGACGACGGCGCTCGGCGTGCTCTCCGGACGGCTGCGGCTGTACCGCGGCAGCGTGTATCTCGACGGGAAGAAGCAGCGCGCGCTCCAGCCCCTGCGCGACGGCATCGCCGCCGTGCCGCAGGACCCGCGCACGCTCTTCGCGGCTGACACGGTGCGCGCCGATCTCGCATCGCTCGGCAGGGACGCTGCGCTGGTGGACACGGTCGTGCGGCAGATGGCGCTCGCGCCGCTGCTCGACCGGCATCCCTTTGACCTCTCCGGCGGCGAGCAGCAGCGCGCCGCGCTGGCGAAGGTGCTGCTCATGCAGCCGCGTGTGCTGCTGCTCGACGAGCCGACGAAGGGCATGGACGGCGCGTTCAAAGAAGAATTCGGCGCGCTTTTGCGCGCGCTCTGCGCGCAGGGCGCGGCCGTATGCATCGTGAGCCACGATGTGGAATTCTGCGCGCAGTATGCCGAACGCTGCGGCCTGCTCTTTCGCGGCGAGGTCGTGACGGAAAACGCCGCGCGCGCCTTTTTCTCCGATCATTATTTTTACACCACGGCGGCCGCGCGCATCGCGCGTGAGGCCGCGCCCGGCGCGGTGCTGTGCGGGGAGGTCGTACAATGTCTCACCGACTGACGCGGCGCACCTGGGCCGCGCTCGGCATCCTGCTCGTGGCGATCCCGGCGCTGATGGCGGTGTTCGTGTGCGTGTGGGACGAGCGGAAGTACTACCTCACGTCGCTGCTGCTCGTGGGGCTGATGTTCGTGCCGTTCGTGCTGCGGTTTGAAGGCCGCAGACCGCAGGCGCGCGAGCTCGTGCTGCTTGCAACGATGACGGCGCTGGCCGTGGCCGGGCGCGCGGCGTTTTACTGGCTGCCGCAGTGCAAGCCCGTGTGCGCGATCGTGATCCTCACGGCGGTGGCCTTCACGCCGGAGGCGGGCTTTGTCACCGGCGCGGCGGCGGGCCTGATCTCGAACTTTTTCTTCGGTCAGGGGCCGTGGACGCCGTGGCAGATGCTCGGCTTCGGGCTCGTGGGCTTTCTCGGCGGCGTGCTGTTTGCCGGGCGGAAGGTACGGCTCGTGCCGCTGCTGCTCTACGGCTTTTTCTCGGTGCTCATCGTCTACGGCGTGCTGCTCGATACGGCGAGCATGCTCATGTACAACGCCGTGCCCTCGTGGCAGCTGTGGCTTGCGACCTGCGCATCGGGGTTTGTATTTAACCTCATCCACGCGGGTGCGACGGCCGTGTTTCTGCTCCTGCTGCATCAGCCGCTATTGCGTAAACTCGCGCGTGTGAAAGAAAAATACGGACTTCTGGAATGAAAAACCTCCGCATCCGATCGGATGCGGAGGTTTTTTGCATGCACTTCATGCCTGCTGCCAGAGCAGGCGGTTGTCGTCAAAGACGGCGCAGAGCCTGCCGCTGTCTTTCAGCCACGCGAGGTAGGAGCGCACTGTGCTGCCGACGAGCACGTACTGCTCAAAGTTCATCACGAGATCAAAGCGCCGGAACAGCTGCTGCAAGACCGCCTCGAACGTCTGCGGTTTCTGGCAGAGCTCCGTGATGATGTCCGCGATCTCGAGCACCTTGTCGATGTTGTACTGCGCGAGCGGGGCGATGTCCTCCGTGGCCGCGGCGTGCGCGGGCACGAAGGCGCGGGCGGTGAGCGTCTTGACCATTTCGAGCGTGTTCAGGTAGGCTGCAACGTCGTAGAGGAAGCCAATCTGGTACTTTTCCAGCGTCTCCCGGCTCGACAGGCAGTCGGCCAGATACACCACGTCGTCCGGCGTGCGAAAGCCCACCATGTCGAAAAAGTGCCCCGGCAGCGAAAGCCACTCAAACCCCTCCGGCAGGCACGCCGGGGTCAGCTCCTGTGCGTCGCTGGGCTTGGCCATGAGGAACTTGTGCTGCAGCTCCTTCGGCGGATAGCCGCCGTAGAGAAACGACGGCTCGAGCACCGGGTGGCGCGTGAAATCGCACTCGATGCCGGGGGCGTAGACCTTGCAGCCGGTCTGGTTTTGCAGGTACTGGTTGCCGCCGATGTGGTCGGCGTTGGAGTGCGTGTTGTAGATGGCGGTCAGGTGCCAGCCGTTGGCGTCGAGAATCTGGCGCACCTTACGCCCGGCCTCCTTGTCGTTGCCGCTGTCGATGAGGCAGACGTCGGTGTCGTTCAGGCGCACGAGGCCGATCTTGGCCGGGCTCTGGATGTAGTAGCTGTTTCCGGCCACCTGGGTCAGTTCATACATGGCGGTGTCCTCCCTTGTCAGACGGTGTGTTTGCGGATGAGCGGCTCTACCCGTGCTGCCAGCTGCGCGAGCGCGCCCGGCTCGAACGGGGAGCGGAAGCCGGCCTCGGCCAGCAGATCCGTCCAGAGCTTTTCGCCGCCCTGCTGCGACAGGTGCAGGTAGCGGGCGAAGGCGTCGTCGTAATCGTCCTGCGACGCGAGCAGGAACTGGAACGCCGCCGTCTGCGCCAGACAGTAGTCGATGTAGTAAAACGGCGTCTCGTAGATGTGCATCTGGTACTGCCAGCGTGTGCCGCGCTCGAGATACGGGATGCCGCTCTGGTCGATGTACGGGCGGTATTTCGCCTCCAGCTCCAGCCAGACGGCGTTGCGCTCGGCCGGGGTAAGGCCGGGCTCGGCATAGACGCGGTGCTGGAATTCGTCCACCATCGTGCCGTAGGGCAGGAAGCTGAGTGCATCGAGCGCGTGCTGGAAGCGGTAGCGCTCCGCGTCGCCCGCCTTGGGGAAGAAAGCGTCGAGATACGGCCAGGCGAAAAACTCCATGCTCATCGAGTGCGTCTCGGCGGTCTCCATGCCGCCGCAGCCGAGCTCCAGCGCGAAGCGGTTGTCCGCGATCAGGTAGGCGTTGAGCGCGTGGCCGGCCTCGTGCGTCACGACGTCCACATCGCCGGACGTGCCGTTGAAGTTTGCGAGGATGAACGGCTGCCGGAACTTCGGAAACTCCGTGCAGTAGCCGCCGCCCCACTTGTTCGGGCGGGACTCCACGTCAAAGGCTTCGTTTTCGCACATCATGCGGAAAAATGCGCCCGGCACGTCGCCCATGGCGTCGTACATCTTCTGCGCTGCCGCAAACAGGTCGTCCTTGCCGCAGGGCGTCGGGTCGCCGCCGGGGGTGAAAAATTCGTTGTCGTAGAGCCGGAACGTGTCGATGCCGAGCCGCTTCGCGTTTTCCAGCCGCAGCCGGGACACGACCGGCACGATGTCGCGCACGATGTTCTCGCGGAAGGTCTGAACGGCCTGCACGTCGTAGCACATGCGCTCCATGCGGCAGTAGCCGAGCTCGATGAAGTTTTGATAGCCCATCTTTTTGGCCATCCGGTCGCGCACGTGCACGAGCCGGTCAAAGATATCGTCGAGCTGCGCGCTGTGCGCTTCCAGCGTCGTGCCGAGCGCTTCGTAGCACGCCCTGCGCGTGGCGCGGTCGGCGCTGCGGGCGTATTTCATCAGCATCGGCCGAGGCAGCTGCTCGCCCCGGAAGGGGAAGAGCATGCCCGCCATGAGCTGGGCGTATTCGCTCACGAGCTTGTTCTCCTCGACCATGTCGTCGATGATCTCCGGCGACATGCTCCGCCGCTGCAGCTCCATGCTGCGCAGCAGGATCGGCGAGAGCGCCGTCTCGAGTTCTTTTCGAAACGGGCTGTCGAGCACGGCGGAGGTGTACTGCAGCGCGAGATTTTCGACCTCCGGGCCGATCTCGTCGTAGTAGTCCTTTTCCGCCAGATAAAACGGGTCTACGGTGTTGATCGTGTAGCGCATGTACGACAGCGACTGCGCCGTGGCGTACTCCGTCGTGAGCGAGAGATATTCCGCCCGCGCGGCGAGGATCTCCTCGACGCTCTGCGCGGCCTTTACGCGCTCAATCACGCGCTGCAGGCCATCGGTCATTTCCTCGCGCGTCACGCGCCGGTAGGGGAGTTTGGATACTTTCATGCTTGCTCCTTTCCAAGTTCCGCGGCCTCGGGGTCCGTGCGCAGGGTCTGCCGGGCAAAGGCGAGAAACCGCTTCGCCGCCGGGGACAGTTCCTCCGGCGCGGGCGCGGCGATGCCGATCTCGGCATACTGCGGCGGATCGACCGGGAGGATCACGATGCCGGTCGTGTCCCAGCCGCGGGTGATGAGTTGGTTGTTCAGGCTCACGCCGAGACCGGCCTGCACCATGGCAAAGGTGGCGCGGCTGTCCACAGACGTGTAGCGGACGTTCGGCGTGATGCCAGCGCGGGCGAACACGCGCGCGTTGTCCGTGTCCTGGTGCATATAGGTCGCAATGGTTGGCTCGGTCGCAAACGCCGCGAGCGGGAACGTCCTGCCCCCGGCCAGCGGGTGCTCCGGCGGCAGCCACGCGACCATGGGGTCGGCGTACAGCGGGATCCAGTCAAAGTCGCCCTCGCGGAAGCTCGTGATGCAGAAGTCGGCCGTGTGCTCGCACACGGCGCGCGTGAGCTGGCTGCTGTTGCCCTGCAGGACCTGCACCTCGATGCCGGGGTAAACTTCGCAAAAGCGGGCGATGCAGCGGCTGAGCCAGCCGTAGTACGCCCCGTAGACGCAGCCGACGGCGATCGTGCCGGTCTCGACGCCGCGGATCTCGGCTGCCTGCGCGTCGAGCAGACCGCTCCAGTGCGTCAGCTCCCGCAGCGTCGGCAGCAGCGTCCGGCAGGCGCGCGTCGGCTGCACGCCGCTGTGCGAGCGGCTCAGCAGTGGGAAGCCCAGCTCCTGCTCGAGCGCCGCCATCATCCGGCTCAGGCCGGAGGGGGTATAGTCCAGTTTTTCCGCCGCCGCCGAGAGGCTCCCGGCCTCGAGCACGGCCAGCAGTGCGCGGCATTTTTCCGTGTCCATAAGCTGCCTCTGTCCTTGCAGATTCCGCAAGGAACCGTTGAAACATTGTCTCTTTACGCAATGATATAACCGTGGTATCGTTTCGTCAAGACATTTTCGGGAGGAATACGGATGAAGACCCGGACCATGACGCGCACGCAGGCGGAGCTGCTGCTGGCGGCGGTCATCATTGCGCGCAGCACATCGTATGTGCTTACAAAAGTCGGCTTGCAGGACATGGGCAAATTCACGCTGCTGGCGGTGCGGTTTTTGTTGGCGTTTGCATTTCTGGCGGCGCTGTTCCGGCGGCGGCTGCTACAGATCGACCGGCGCACGCTGCTGAGCGGTCTTGCCATGGGCGGCATCTATTTTTGCGTCATGACGGCGGAGCTCACGGCACTGAAAACCGTGGAGACCTCTACCGTGTCGTTCGTGACGAACACGGCCGTCGTCATCGTACCGCTCATTCAGGCGGCGCTCAGCCGCCGCTGGCCGGAGCGCCGTGCGCTGTTCGGCGCGCTGGCGTGCCTGCTGGGCGTGGCGCTGCTGACGCTGCGCGGCGGTCTTACGCTCACGCCGGGCGTCGGGTACTGCATTCTGGAGGCGTTTTTGTATTCGACGGCCATTCTCATGACCGACCGGCTCACGCACGCCGGAGCGGATCCGCTGCTGTCCGGTGTGGTGCAGGTGGGGTTTCTGGGCGCGCTGGCGCTGATCGCGTCGTTTCTGTTCGAGACGCCGCACTTGCCCGGCAGCGGCACGGAGTGGCTGGTCGTGTTGGCGCTGGCGCTCGTGTGCAGCGGCTTTGGCTTTACGCTCCAGCCGGTCGCGCAGAGCGGGACGACGGCGGACCACGCGGCGCTGTTTTGCGCGCTCAATCCCTTCGTTGCGGCAGCGCTGGGCGCGGTGTGCTTTCACGAGCACTTCGGCCTTGCGGGCCTGCTCGGCGGCGCGCTGATCCTGGCAGGGATCGTCGTGTCCTGCTGGCCGCAGAAAACCGGCGGATGAAAAACAGAAAATGCCCCGGATGCCAATGCATCCGGGGCATTTTCATGCTTATTCGTTCTGCGCCTGATAGGCACGCACATAGGTCACGAGCGTGTCAACGGTTTTCTCGATGCCGAGCTTGCCGCTGTTGACGACGAGGTCATAGCCGCGCGCGTCGCCCCACTTCGTGTCGCAGTAGTAGTTGTGGTAGGCCTTGCGGTCGCGGTCGACGCGGCGCATCTCCTGCGCCGCCTGATCGGCCGTGAGGGATTTTTCCTCCATGAGCCGCCGGCGCTTCACGTCGGGCTTGCCGGCGATGAACAGGTGCACGGCGTTCGGATTGCTGCGCAGGATGAAGTCCGAGCAGCGGCCGAGCACGACGAACGACTCGCCGCTGTCGGCAAGCTCCTGAATGTGCTCGAACGTCTCGTGTGCGAGGGCATCCTCCGGCGCGTTGAAGTTCTCGCCGATGCGGCGCGACCACAGCAGGTGCACGGGCTTTTCGTCATAGCGCGCGGCGTCCTCGGCGTTGAAGACACTGGCCAGCAGCAGCTCCTTATCATAAAACGCGATGCCGAGCTGTTTGGCGATCTGTTCGGCGATGTACTTGCCGCCGCTGCCGTGTTCACGGCCGACGGTCACGATGATCTGTTTCACGATGCGTTACCGCCTTTCTGATGTAAAATTACAGGTATCTCAGGAACAGGCATCCCAGCGAGACCGCAATGACCAGCACGGTGGCCGGGACGCAGTATTTGCAGTATTTGCCCCAGCTGATGGGGTGACCACTCTTGGCCGACACGGACGTGGCCACGACGTTGGCCGACGCGCCGATGGGCGTGGCGTTGCCGCCGAGGTCGGTGCCGAGCGACAGCGCCCAGGCGAGCACGGACAGATCCATGCCCTGCGTCGCCGCGATGGACTGCACGACCGGGACCATGGTGGCCGCGAACGGAATGTTGTCGATCAGTGCGCTGCACACGGCCGACAGCAGCAGAATGATGAGGATGACGACCTTGATGCTGCCGCCGCTGATGTTGGAGATGAACTGCGCGATGAGCTTGAGCACGCCGGTCTGCTCCAGGCCCGCAACGGAGATGAACAGGCCGATGAAAAACAGCAGCGTCTTGTAGTCCACACCGCGGAGGACTTCCTTGACCGCAGCGCCGCCATTGGTAAACACGGTCACGAGCAGCGTCAGGCACGCGACGATGACGCCGATGCACGAGACGGTCAGGCCGGTCTGCGCGTGCGTCACGAGCAGCGCGACCGCGATGAGAAACACGATCACATCCGCGACGAACGCCTTGCGGTTGGCGATGGCGGTCGCCGGAGCGGGGCAGACGGCGTCGGCCGGGCGGGCGGCCTCGCTCGCCTTGAGCGGCTTGCGGAAGCACAGCCAGAAGAAGATCAGCACGAACACAAAGCAGATGCCGATGATGACGCCGGTGTTTTTAATGAAGTCCGTGAAGGTATAGCCGAGCGCGGTGCCGATGATGATGTTGGGGGGATCGCCGCACATGGTGGCAGCGCCGCCGAGGTTGGCGCAGAAGACTTCCGACAGGATCATCGGGACAGGGTCAAAGCACAGGATCTGTGCCAGCTCCAGCGTGACGGTCGCAAGAAACAGCACGACCGTGATGCTGTCGATGAACATGGCCAGAAACGCGGACATGGCCATGAAGCACAGCAGCAGCGGCACGACGTGGTAGTGCGCGAGCTTTGCCAGCGACAGGCACAGCCAGCGGAAGAAGCCGGATTTGCCGAGGCCTTCGACCATGATCATCATACCGGTGATGAAGAAGATGGTCGACCAGTTGACGCCGGAGCTTGCGCTCTCCGAAGCGCCGTACCAGAAGTCGGCGCGGAAGATTGCACCGAGGTTCAGAGCATTTTTGATCGCGTCCCAGCTGTGCATGCAGATGCCGAACACGACCACGAGCACGAGGGCTGCACTGCCAAGGGTGACATACTGGCGCTCGAATTTGTCCATGATGATGAGCGCAAACATGCCGACGAAGATGACAGCTGCAAGGATTTGAGCAGTCATGGAAAGACCTTCTTTCTTGCTTGAAATTTGCGGGGAGTGCCGACGCAGAGGCATCGAAGAAAGAGGGTTGCTTCGCGGTGGTGTCCTTCCCCAACAGGAGAGGAATTTTAGCGCGCTCGAAAGCAAAAGTCAAGAGTATTTTTGAAATCTGAGCGTGTTCTTATCAGACTTTCAAATGCTTGATATTACAGGCATTTATAGGCGATGATCGTCGCGCCGCCCTTGCCCTCATAGCGCTTGATCTGATACTTGTTCGGGAAGGCGGCCAGCAGTTCCGGCAGCTTGCTGTAGCCGTAGGCGCGTACGTTGAAATCGGGCTTGACGCGCTTGATGTACAGCCCCGAGGAGCTGACGTTGACAAAGCCGTCGGCGTCCTGATATTTCTCGGACGCGATGTGCAGCAGGTTGTGGATCTCGCCGATATTGGGCTTTTTCGGTTCCGGCTCGGGTTCAGGTTCCGGCGTCGGCTCCGGCTCGGCGGAAGGCGCGGCTTCGGCAGCGGGCTTTTTCGTGCTGCGGGTGGTCTTTTTCGTCTTGCGGGCGGGCTTTTTGGCCGCGGGCTCTGCGGCGTGCTCGGCGGCTGCCGGCTTTTCGTCTGCCTTGGACAGGTAGTCGATGAGGATGAAGTCGTCGCACGCATTTTTGAACGACTCCGGCGTCGTTGTCACGCCGGCGCCGATGATGTACAGGCCCGACTCACGCAGACGGATGGCCAGCGGCGTGAAGTCGCTGTCGCTCGACACGAGCACGAGCGCGTCATACATATTGTTGTGCAGCAGATCCATGGCTCCGATGACCATGGCGATGTCGGTCGTGTTTTTGCCGGCAACGTAGTCAAACTGCTGCTCGGCGCGGATGGCGAGGCGCTTGAGCTCCGGCTCCCAGTTTTTCAGCGAGTCCTTGCGCCAGTTGCCGTAGGCTTTTTTCACGACGATGCGGCCGTAGGCCGACACCTCGTGCAGCACGGCCTCCAGCTTGGACAGCTGCGTGTTGTCCGCGTCGATGAGCACGGCGATTTTCTGGAAATTTTCCATAGATATTACTCCCAAACCGCCCTGTGGGCGGTGATTTTTTCTCCATTATAACGTTTTCGCGCGCAAAATGCAACGAAAGCGGGGATCATGCCCCGCTTTCCCTGCGCGCCCTATGCGCCCTCGTCCGCAGTCGCCGGGCGCTGGCGGCCGTTGGGGTCGATGCTCGTGTCGCCGGGGAGGATCATCTGCGAGATCGGGATGATGGAATACCCGTCGGCGATGAGCGCCTCAATGATCCCGGCCAGTGCCTCCGGCGTGTGCTCGGCCGCGTTGTGGAACAGCACGATGCTGCCCGGCTGCACGCGCGTGAGCACGCGCGAGGTGATCTCGTCGCTGCTCAGGCCCTTCCAGTCAAGGGAATCGACGTCCCACTGGATGACGTGCATGCCCAGGCCGTTGATGGTGCTCACGACCGTGTCGTTGTACTCCCCGTAGGGACAGCGAAACAGCGTCGGCCGCGTACCGGTGACGGCCTCAATTTTATCGGCGCAGGTGTTGACCTCCGTCTGGATCTGCTCGGCGCTCAGCTGCGCCATGTGCGGGTGCGTGGACGAGTGGTTCATGACCTCGTTGCCTGCGTCCGCGAGCGCCTTGACCGACTCCGGATATTTGTCCACCCATTCGCCCACGACGAAGAAGGTCGCGTGGACGTTGTACTTGTTGAGGATGTCGATGAGCATCTGCGTGTCCTCGTTGCCCCAGGCCGCGTCGAATGACAGACTCACGACGCGGTCGTCGCGCTGCACGCTGTAGATGGGCAGCACGCGCTTGGCCGCGCTCACGCCCACGATCGCGGGGCTGTTGACCGCCCAGAACATGAGCGCAATGGCCAGCACCATTGCGCACACGCTCAGCAGTTTCCGGTGTTTTCTGACGGCTTGCCGCACTTTGTACATTGCACCACCTCCGGCTTTCTGCCTTCATCCTATGAGCAGGGGGTGCGCGGTATGCGCCGATTGGTTTACATAACTTCTGCCCATGCGCAGAAAAAACGCCCGCACACGAAACGGTGTGCGGGCGCAAACGCTCAAAACAGGCCGGTGATGCGGCCGTCGTCATCGACGTCAATGTTTTCGGCGGCCGGGACTTTCGGCAGGCCGGGCATCGTGAGCACGTCGCCCGTGAGCGCGACGAGAAAGCCCGCCCCGGCGGACACGGTCACGCTGCGCACGGTCACGGTGAAGCCCGCGGGCGCGCCGAGCAGCGCAGGGTCGTCCGACAGGCTCGCCTGCGTCTTGGCGATGCACACCGGCAGGCCGCCGAAGCCGAGCGCCTCCAGCTCGCGGATCTGTCTGCGCGCGGCGGGCAGGATTTCCGCGCCCGCGCCGCCGTAGACCCGGCGCACGACAGCCGTGATCTTTTCCTCGACCGGCGCGTCGAGCTCGTAGGCAAAGCGGAAGCGGTTCTCCGTTTCGCACAGGCGCACGACCTCGCGCGCGAGCGCCTCGCCGCCGCGGCCGCCGTCGGCCCAGACGGTGGACAGCACGACGTTGACGCCCAGCTCCCCGCACAGCTCCGTCAGCAGTGCGATCTCGCGGTCGGTGTCGGTGGGGAAGCGGTTGATGGCCACGACGCACGGCAGGCCGAACGTGTCGCGGATGCAGCGCACATGGTGCAGCAGGTTCGGCACGCCGCGGCGCAGCGCGTCGAGATCCTCCGTGCCGAGTTCATTCAGCGCCAGACCGCCGTGCATTTTCAGTGCGCGCACCGTCGCCACCACGACGGCGGCGTCCGGCCGCAGTCCGGCGAGCCGGCACTTGATGTCCAGAAACTTCTCCGCGCCGAGATCCGCGCCGAAGCCGGCCTCCGTCACGGCGTAGTCGCAGCGGTGCATGGCCATGCGCGTGGCGAGCACGCTGTTGCACCCGTGCGCGATGTTGGCAAACGGCCCGCCATGCACGAACGCCGGCGTGCCCTCGAGCGTCTGCACGAGGTTGGGCTTGAGCGCGTCGCGCAGCAGCGCAGCCATCGCGCCCACGGCCTTGAGGTCGCGCGCCGTGACGGGCCGGCCGTCATACGTGTAGCCCACGATGATGCGGCCCAGCCGCGCCTTCAGATCGGCCATGGACTCTGCCAGGCAGAGTACGGCCATGATCTCACTGGCGGCCGTGATGTCAAAGCCGTCCTCGTGCGGCACGCCGTTGGCCCTGCCGCCGAGCCCGCCGACGATGCAGCGCAGCTGCCGGTCGTTCATGTCCACGCAGCGCCGCCACGTGATGCGCCGCGGGTCGATGCCGAGGGCGTTGCCCTGCTGGATGTGGTTGTCGAGCATGGCGGCGAGCAGGTTGTTCGCCGCGCCGATGGCGTGAAAGTCGCCGGTGAAGTGCAGGTCGATGTCTTCCATCGGCACGATCTGCGCGTAGCCGCCGCCGGTCGCGCCGCCCTTGCGCCCGAACACCGGGCCGAGCGACGGCTCGCGCAGCGCGACGGCCGCGTCCTTCCCAATGCGGCGCAGCGCGTCGGCCAGACCGATGGTCGTGGTCGTCTTGCCCTCGCCGGCGGGCGTGGGCGTGATGGCCGTGACGAGGATCAGTTTGCCCTTTCCGCGCGGCGGCTGCCCGAGCACGGACAGGGCCACCTTCGCCTTATGGCGGCCATACGGCTCTATATCAGCATCGTCGATGCCGACGGTGCGTGCAATGTCACAGATCGGCTGCATCGTGCAGCGCTGGGCGATCTCCAGATCGCTTTGATATCCCATGTAACCCCTCCCTTGGATGCGTGTACCCTTTATCATACCTGACGGCGGCGGGTTTGTAAAGCTTGACGCGGGGTGGATTTTCCGCTATCATGGGCCGGATGATGAGGTGATGACCATGCAGTATCTCTGCGCGCCGATGGAGGGCGTGACCGGCGACCTGTTCCGGCAGGCGCAGCGGCAGACGTTCCCCGCGGCGGACAGCTACTATACGCCGTTTCTCTCGCCGACGGCGAACCGCACGTTTTCCCCGCGCGAGCTGCGCGAGATCGAGCCTGCGCACAACGCGGGTATCCGTGTCGTGCCGCAGCTCATGGGCCACTGCGCCGAGGACTTTCTCTGGATGGCGGGGCAGCTCGCTGATATGGGCTACGACGAGGTGAACTTCAACCTCGGCTGCCCGTCGAACACCGTCACGGTGAAGAAAAAGGGCGCAGGTCTGCTCACGGAGCCGGATCTGCTGCGGCGGTTTTTCGACGCCGTGTTTGCCGCCTGTCCGCTGCCGGTGTCGGTCAAGACGCGGCTCGGCAAGACGACGGCGGAGACATTCCCCGCGCTGCTGGAGCTGTATAATGACTACCCGATCTGCGAGCTGATCGTGCACCCGCGCGTGCAGGCCGACCAGTATCACGGCCACCCGGATCTCGACATGTTTGCCTACGCGCTCGCGCACAGCCGCGCCCCGGTGTGCTACAACGGCGATTTGTTCGACGCTCCGGCCGTGCGCGCGTTTCAGGCGCGCTTTCCGACGGTGGAGCGCATCATGCTCGGCCGCGGGCTGGCCGCCAACCCCGGCCTTATCGGCCAGCTGCGCACGGGTGTCGAGCCGACGGCGGCGCAGTTCCAGGCGTTTCATGACCGGCTCTATGCGGCCACGAGCGCGCGCATTCCCGACCGGCGCGCGCTGCTGTTTCGCATGAAGGAGGCGTGGCGCTATCTCGGCTGCAGCTTCGCGGATGCCGAGCGGCCGCTGCGCCGCATCCGCAAGGCGCAGGACATGATAGAGTACGAGAGCGCGGTGCGCCAGCTCTTCGCGTCCTGCCCGGTGCGGGAGAATGCGGGCTATTTTGTCTGAAGATGCAGATATCCCCGGCAGCCATGCTGCCGGGGATATGTTTTTGTGTTCAGTTCTGGCTGTACCAGTCGCCGCCCGGCTGCGGGCCAGGGTTCGGCTGCCAGCCGTTGGGGGCACGGTCGCCCATGCTGCGCGGCAGGCTGCGGTAGAACGCGGCGTGCGACACGGTCATATACGGCGTGAGCCAGAGATAGCCGATGCCGGCGGTCAGCGTGGCCAGCAGCGCCCAGCCGATAAAGCTCAGGTCAAGGCAGAACAGGTCGCCCTTGCGCCCGTCCATGAGCGCCTTGGAGCGCTCGATGGCCTCCGTGGCCTGCATGCCCGGATTTTCGGCCATGATGTACGTCGCCATGGAGTAGCGGTAGGCGGCGACGATGCCGGGAATGACAAACAGCAGCGACCATGCGATCACCTTGAGCGTGATGAGCAGGTTGAGCACGAAGGCGTTGCCGAAGATGTCAAAGCCGGAAAACAGATCCTCAAACTGTGCCTGCTCGCCGTCGACCAGCTTCAGGCAGAAGCGGTTGTGGCCGATGGAGACGCTGCCGCCGATGACGAACTGCACCAGCGAGATCACTCCGGACACGGGGAGAAACACCTGCAGCGCGTGGCGCAGGGCCTCGGGATAGTACTGCGTCAGGTCGTCCCCGTTGATGGTGAGGCTAAATGACGGGGTGAAGCTGCTGCTCGTCCCGCCGAGGATGCTCGCCAGCAGCGTCACGCCGACGGCGAGCCACCAGTAATTTTTCAGCGCGCGGCGGGCCATGCCGCGGTAATCGGATGCGGAATACATAGGCGTTCTCCTTTCTGCCCTTACCAGGGCGTGCGGGTCTGTCCGTGCACGAGGTAGGCGTGCTCGGCCAGCTCCGCGAGCGGACTGTCGCTGCGGGAATCGGAGTAAAACTCCGCGATCTCGACGTCGGGATAAGCCTCGTGCAGGCGGCGGACCTTTTCCGCGCCGTGGCAGTTTTCGCCGTCGGTCTTGCCGGTGTGTTTATCCACGCGCGAGGCCAGCAGCCGCACGCCGAGCTTCTGCGCCGGGATGCGCACGAGAAACTCCGGCGAGGCGGAGATAATGATGTCGTCCGGCCGCCGCTGCGCAAGATACCACGGGTTTACGCGCGCAAAATTCTGCGCCCAGAACGCCTCCAGCTCCGCGTCCACATCAGGCACGCGGCGCAGAAAGCTGTACATCCGCTCCTTGATGGCCGTCTTGCTCACCTTGCCGAGCCAGTAACCCGGCAGCAGGACCAGCGTGCCCAAAAGCGCCCGGATCACACCGGGATGCCGCCGCAGACACCAGCGCACGAACGCCACTGTGCTGTCCACAGGGAAGATGGTCTTGTCCCAGTCGTATACGTTGACTTTTTCCATAGGGCACCTCTCAGTACAGGGTGCCGGCCAGCTGCATATACGCGGCGGCAAAGGCCTCCCGGATGAAGTAATTGACGCGCATGGTCGGCAGCGTCGTCTCGGCAGCGATGCCGACGGGCTCTGCGCCCAGTGCCCGCACCATGCGTTTGGCGCGGTAGAGGTGGTATTCGCTCGTCACGATGCCGACGCCGTTCGCCGGGTCGTACCCCCGCGCACGGAGGATGGCGAACGAATTTTCCAGGTTCTCGCGCGTGGTGCGCGACTGATCCTCCTGCACGATGCGCGCGCTGTCGATGCCGTGCGCCGTGAGGTAGTCGGCCATGGCTTTGGCCTCCGTGATGTCCTCGCCCTCGCCTTGGCCGCCGGAGACGACGGCCAGCGCGTCCGGGTTCGCGTCCAGATACGCGAGTGCGGCGTCGAGCCGGTTGCACATCGACAGCGACGGCGTGCTGCCGTTGACGCCCGCGCCGAGCACGATGATCGCGTCCGGGTGCGCGTCCGTGTCCGTGCGCGCGTCGCGCACGACGGGGATCTCAAAGACCGCGAACACGATCACCCCTGCGCACACGAGCACGCCCAGCACGATGCGCCCCACGCGGTGCAGCCGTGGGAATAGAAATACCAGCACGGCGATGCCCCAGAGCGTGTAGCCCAGAAAGTCGTGCCCCGGCATCGCAAAACGCAGCACGCAGCCGGCGATGACGAGCACGATGGCGGCAATCAGAGATGTTTTGTGTTTCATTCGCACAGCGCCTCCCACGCCTCGTAGAGCGCCTCGAGCTGCGCATTGAGCGCCTGCTTTCGCGCATCGATCTCCATGAGTTTCTGATAGTCCGTGGCGTTGGCCTCGCTCTCGGCGTCGAGCGCCGCGAGCTGCCCCTCCAGCTTTTCGATCTCGCGCTCCGTGCGCTCGCGCGCTCGCGTGGTGTTCGGGGCGCGCTTCGGCTTTGGCTTCGGCTCTTTTTTGCGCTCGACGGCCTTGGCCGTCTGCTGCAGGGCGGTCTGGCGCGCGCGGTATTCGCGGAATTGCTCATACGTCCCGCGGTAGTCCGTGATCGTGCCGTTTTCAAGCAGCCAGATGCGGGTGGCAAATTTCTCGATGAAGTACCGGTCGTGCGATACGAACAGCAGCGCCTGCGTATAGTCGCTCAGCGCGTCCTCGATCCACTCGCGGCTGGCGATGTCGAGATGGTTCGTCGGCTCGTCGAGGATGAGGAAATTGATTTCCCGGCGCATGAGCATGCACAGCCGCAGCCGGGACAGCTCGCCGCCCGAGAGCGCCGACACGGGCTTGAGCACATCCTCGCCGCAAAAGCCGTAGGCGCCGAGCTGGTCGCGCGCCTCCTGCGGCGTGCACTTGCACTCGTAGAGCATCGTGTCGAGCATGGAGCGCTCCGGCACGGCAAAGCGGACGATCTGCGGCAGGTATGCCGTGCGCACGGACGGCCCGCGCTGCACCCAGCCGGTATCCGGCGTCTCTTCGTTCATGACGAGCCGCAGAAACGTCGTCTTGCCGGCGCCGTTGTCGCCGATGAGGGCGATGCGCTCGCCGCCGGTCACGGTCAGGTCGAGGTCGTGAAAGAGCGTCCGCTCGCCGTAGCGCTTGCCCAGACCCGACATGGTCAGCACGTCGTCACCGCGGAATTCCTGCGCCGTGAAGTGCACGTTGAGCTTGCGTGCCTCGGTCGGCCGCTCGGTCGTTTCGAGCTTTTCCATGCGCTTTTCGATGGAAAACGCGCGCTTGTGCAGCTTGTCGTTGCCCATGAAGGCCCAGAGGTGCAGCTTGGCCGCCGCCTCCGTGAGCTGCTGGAGCTTGGCCTGATCTTTCTCGTATTTTTTGAGCTGCTCGTCAAAGCGGCGCTGCCGCTCGACGACGTAAAAGCTGTAGTTGCCGCTGTAAAACTCCGCCTGCCCGGACGTAAAGTCGATCGAGCGCTGCACGACGCGGTCGAGAAAATACCGGTCGTGGCTGATGACGAGCACCGTGCCGCGAAAATGCAGCAGGTACGCCTCCAGCCACTCGGTCGCGCGCAGGTCGAGGTGGTTCGTCGGCTCGTCGAGCAGGAGAATGTCCGTGTCCTCGAGGATGAGCCGCGCGAGGTTCACGCGCGTTTTCTCCCCGCCGGAGAGACTGTCGAACGGCTGCGCGCGCATCGCGGCCGGGATGTCCAGACCGTTGGCGACGCGGTTGCGCTCGTGCTCCATGTCGTACCCACCGAGACGGCAGAAATTTTCCGACAGGCGGTCGTACTCCGAGAGCAGGGCGGGGGAGTCGTCCGTCGCCATGCGCGCGGTGAGCTCGTTCATGCGAGCTTCCATATCGTAGAGCCGCCGGTGCGCCTCGCGCAGCACGTCCTCCGTTGTCCAGCCGTCAGGGTAGACGGGGATCTGCGAGATCAGCCCCAGCCGCCGCCCGGAGGCGATGGACACGGTGCCGGCGTCCGGCTGCAGCTCGCCCGAGAGGATGCGGAAAAACGTCGTCTTGCCGCAGCCGTTGCGCCCGAGGATACCCACGCGCTCGCCGGCGTTGACGTCGAATGTGATACCTTTTAATATATCGTTGCCCTGCTCAAAGCCCTTGACGAGCCCACGGACGGATAGATCGATCATGTGTGACTCCTAAATTACTTGTTCACGGCCGCCTGCAGCACGGTGTTGGCCACAGCGCCCGCATTCGTCAGGCCGCCGCCGGCGTTCTCCACCAGCACGACGAAGGCGTACGGGTGCGCATCGTCGAGCAAAAAGCCCGTGAACCAGGCGTGCGACGTGCCGTCGCCCACCTCGGCGGTGCCGGTCTTGGCGCAGAGGTTCAGGCCCGGGAAGCGGTTCGTGCCGTAGTGGGCTGAGACGTTGTAGTTCATCATGTCGCGCAGCTTGTTGGCGGTCGCGGTGCTCAGCAGGCTCGTGGTCGAGCCGCTGGGTGTGTCGAGCAGCAGCGATGGCTCGACGACGCTGCCGCCGTTGGCGATGGCCGAGACGTAGCGCAGCATGGAGTACGGGCAGATGAGGTCCTCGTACTGGCCGATGCCCGACCAGGCGAGGTTCGCGCTGCCGGACGCGCCCTTCGTGAAGCTGCCGGCCATCGTCGGGATGCCGCTCAGCGACTGGGAATCGAGGAAGCCAAACTTCTTGGCGTAGCTCTCGATGGTGTCCGCCCCGAGCTCGAGCGAGATCTGCGCGAACGCGCAGTTGCAGGAGTTTGCCAGCGCGTCCTCAAACGTCTGGCTGCCGTGCACGCCCGTGCACTTGACGGTCACGCCCGCCACATCGACGCTGCCCGCGCACGTAAAGCGGCGGCTGTCGATGTCCTTGATGTTCTCGATCGCGGCGGCGGAGGTGATGAGCTTGAAGATGGAGCCCGGCGTGAATGAGCCGTTGATGCAGCGGTTGATGTATGCGCCGTCCGGCACGTCGCCGTCGCTGCTGGGGTCGATGCTCGGGCCGGAGGCCATGCACAGGATCTCGCCGGTCTTGTAGTTGCTCACGAGCACGGCGCCCTTGCGCCCGGCGAGCGCCTCATAGGCGGTCACGCACAGGCTCGAATCGAGCGTGAGCGCGACGGTGTGCCCGTCGGTGGCGTAGGTGCCGGTGATGGGGTTGTAGCCCGACAGCTGCTTGGAAAATGCCTTGAGCGCGCCGGTGCCGACGTTGCCGGTGTAGTCGCCGACGGCCTGGTAGCAGGCCGTGCGCACGGCGGCGTCCTCGGCGTAGCTGCGCGAGCCGCCGTTGGCCGTTGCGAGCACGACGCCGCTGCGGTCGGTGAGCGTGCCGGTGCTGAGCACGCCGCTGGTATAGACGCTGCTGTTGGCGGCGAAGGTCGCCCACTCGGCGCCGTGTTCGATGTAGCGCACGATGTACACGCCGATGCCGCCGAGCACCAGCACGGCGACGAGCAGCGCGCTCATGGCGCGGCGTTTGACTTTGTTCATGCCTGCGCCTCCTTTTTATTGCGCGATGGCAGCCGCACCACGAAGCTCGCGCCGCGTCGGGTGTCTGCCGCCTTGATATAGGCCAGCAGCATCCAGCACGAGAGCATGCTCGACCCGCCCTTGGACACGAACGGGAACGTCACGCCCGTGAACGGCAGGATATCGAGCACGCCGAACACGTTGAGCGACATCTGCACGAGCATGAGCGTCACGGTGGCGCAGCCGGCGATGACGTAGTACGACGAGCGGCCCTGGGCCGCATTCTTGACGGTGAAGATGGCGAGGGCGATGATGGCCAGCATCGCGCACAGCGCCACGATCAGGCCGAGCTCCTCGCACAGCATGCCGAACACCATGTCGGTGTTGGCAGCAAAGATATTTTTCAGCCAGCCGCAGCCTGCGCCCTGCCCGAACAGACCGCCGGAGGCGGCCGCGCTCAGCGCGCGCGTTTGCTGGAAGCCCGCGCCAGAGACGTCCTCCCACACGTGCCCCCAGGTGGCGAAGCGCTGCGCCACGTGCGGCTTGATGCTCAGCACCAGCGTACCCGCCATGGCGGCGGACGCCACGGCCAGCAGCACGGTCGCAATGCTGCCCGAGCGCATGAAGGCGATGACGAGGAACGTCGCAAAGAAGATGAGCGCAGAGCCAAAGTCGCCCATCAGCGCCAGCCCGCCCACGCAGATGGCGGAAAAGGCGATGAACAGCAGGATGCTCTTGCTGCGGAACATCCGGTTGATCGACGTTGCGCCGACGTAGATGAACGCGACCTTGATCAGTTCCGACGGCTGCAGGGAGAAGCCCGCGATCGTCAGCCAGTTTTTCGCGCCGAACACCTCGCGCGCGGCGAACAGGTTCAGCGCCAGCAGTGCCAGCGAGATGATGGCCGCCGGCCAGCGCAGCGCCTTGACATGGCTCAGGTCGCGCAGCCACCAGCCGAGCAGGAAAAACAGCGCGATGCCCACGATGATGAGGATGATCTCCTTGGTCAGATCGTCCGGCGTGCTCGTCGCGCAGATCTCGAGCCCGAGCGTGCACAGGAAAAACGCGATCGTCTCGACCTCGAAGCCCGAGCGGTCCATCGTGCGCATGAGCACGTAGCAGAACCACTGCGTGAGCGCGAGGGCTGCAAACGACATCAGAATGCCCAGCAGGTGCGCGCTGTCGGCCGAGGACACGAACTCCAGCGCCAGCAGCAGCTGAAACACCGTCAGGAAAAACAGCGTGCCGCCGGCGGAGACCTTCCGTCCGGCGATCGTGCGGCGCTGCTCCTGCACGGCGCGGCGCTCTTCGCTCATGTCGGCGAACTTGAGCATGTGCGTCGAGCAGCGGAGAATGTCGCCGCTGAACACCTGCGTCGGCTCGGTGATCTGTTCGCCGTTGAGGTACACGCCGCCGCTGCGGCTCAGGTCGCTGACGGTCCACTCGCCGGCGTCGTTGCGCATGAGCACGGCGTGGACGTTGGCCACGTCGGGATAGGGCAGCGTGATGTCCGCGCTGCGGGCGCGGCCGATCAGGCACTCCCAGTGCAGCAGGGGATAGACCTTGCCGTCCGGCGTGACGAGATGACCCCAGGTCTCCGGCTCGGCGCGGCCGTAGAACATGGACGCGACACAGCGGATGAGCACGATGAGCGCGATGACCGGCAGAATGAAGTGCGCGGCCTGCGCGGCATAGGCAGTTACGGCAGACACGGCGTCCGCCTCCTTTCCGAAGCTCCCACGCGGGGAGCGGTACATTTTATAATAAAGCGATAAAAAATCAAACCATTATACCACGGCAAAAATCCATTGACAACCACTGCCGGGCATCCTACAATGAACCTATGATGAAACAGACGAAATTTTGGGTCCTTTTGTTCGCCGCGCTCGCCATTTTGGGCGGCGGCGCATTTTTGCTGCTGCGCGGCCATGGGCAGACGGGGCAGACGGCCGTCATCCGCATCGACGGCGAGGTCTATCAGCGCATCGACCTGCGCGCCGTGACCATACCATATGATATCGAAGTGCAGACCGACTGGGGCACGAACACCGTGCACGTCGAGTCCGACGGCGTGTCCGTCACGCAGGCCGATTGTCCGGATCTTCTGTGCGTCCAGCAGGGGAAGATCACTACGTCGGCCATCCCGATCGCCTGCGTGCCGCACCACCTGACGGTGCAGATCGAGGGGTCGCCATGAAGGGAACGAAGCGTCTGGCCGTTCTGGCCATGTTCACCGCCATCGCGCTGACGATCTTCGTCGCCGAGGCACAGATCCCGCCCGTCGTGCCGATCCCGGGTGTGAAGCTCGGCCTTGCCAACATCGTCACGCTCATTGCCATGGCCCTGCTCGGCCGACGGCAGGCGGGGGAGATCCTGCTCGTGCGCATCGTGCTCGGCAGCGTGTTCACCGGCGGCGTGTCGGCGATGCTCTTCAGCATCGCGGGCGGCGTGCTCTCCTATCTCGTCATGTGCCTGACCATCCGCCGCCTGCCGGAGCGGCTGCTGTGGGTCGTGAGCGTGCTGGCGGCCTTCGGGCACAACGCCGGGCAGCTGCTGGTCGCCGTCTGGGTCACGGGCACGCCGTCCATTCTGGTGTATGCGCCCGCGCTCGTCGCGGCGAGCGTGATCACTGGCGCGTTCACCGGCGTGGCCGCTATGTATCTCGTGCGTGCGCTGCGCAAAACGGGGCATTTTCCGCAGGCGTGAGATGACTTCGTCATGATTTTGTAACATTTTCGCGCCCCGAGTTCTTAAAATGTTCGGCAAGTAGGAAGCCGCAGTTTTTGGAAAACTGCGGCTTTGCTGTGCAAATACGACAAAATGCGCGGAGAATATATAGTAATATACATCAAAAACGCATGTGAAAAGATTTCGGAAATGTTAAATCTGTTTTAAGTATTGACTTCCGGCAGGCGGCGCGCTATAATGCATCCGCGAATGAAAGATGGGAAGATTTAGGCTGGTATCAGCCGGTTACACAAATCCTTTTTCCTTCCCGCGCCGGGGTGTCCCGGCGAAGCTTTCCGGACGATTTTTGATGCTTATGAATGCTTTTGATAAACCTGTCCAATCGAATACGGAGCAGGCGGGGCGCGGCCATGGGTTCGCGCGGACGTTTGACCGCGTGTGCGCGTTTCTCGATGAGCGCGTCGGCGGCGCGTCGGCGCTGATCGCTGCCTGTCAGAGCGTGGCGGACCGCTTCTGGCACAGCAAGCTGTACTTCCCGGTCTGCTTTCTGATGCTCGCGGTGTTCATGGCGGCCGGACTGCCGGTCGTGGGCGGCGTTCTCGTCATGTCCACGCTGATCTTCCTGCTGCTGTTTTGCGACGATCTGCTGAGCGTCCTGTTCCCGGTCGTGCTGCTGGCCATGGTGGGCACGGAGTTTTACGATGAGCTCTACAGCCTGCTTCGCTTCTGGTGGATCGGTCTGCTGGCAGCGGCGGCGCTGCTCGTGCACATCGGTGCTTACGCCCGCGCGCCGCGCAACGGCGGCTGCCTGCACGGCATGGTGGCCGTGTCGGTCGCAACGCTGCTCGGCGGCCTGGGCTTCATCTCCCGCGAGGAGTATTTCGCGCCCACGGCGCTGTACTATTCTCTCGGCCTCGGCGTTGTGATGCTGCTGGTCTACCTGCTGTGCCGCAGCGAGGCGGACCGCACGCGCGACTATGACGTCGCCGAGCGGATGCTGCAGATCCTTTATGCCGGCGGTCTGTTCACGGGCTTTGTGGTGGCGCTGTTTTATGCGCGCCATATGCAGGAGTTCGTGCAGGACTTTTCCACGATCTATTTCAAGTACCGCAATTTCAGCGCGACGATGCTGCTCATCTCGCTGCCCGCCGTGTCGTACTTTGCCGCGCGTGACCGGCGGCACTTCCTCGCGGTCGCGTTTTTGTACTTCATGATGCTCATGACCGGCTCGCGCAGCGGCCTGATCTTCGGTACGGCAATGCTGCTGCTGTGCCTTGCCTATGTGTATTACTGCAATCCCGAGCGCCGCGCGGTCTATCGCCGCGTCGGGCTCATCAGCCTGGTCCCGGCGGTCGCGCTGCTCATCGCGCTCGTGCCGCGGCTGTTCGCCTCGCGCATGGTCGACGGTGCGCTCATCTCCCCGGATGACAGCCGGTACACGTTTTTCATCCAGGGCCTGCTGGACTTTGTGAAGAATCCGCTCTTTGGCTGCGGTCTTGGCTCGATGCACAATGCGCCGATCTTCCTCGGCGTGGAGGGCAGCATCGTCTGGTACCACAACCTCATCGCGCAGATCCTCGGCAGTATGGGGCTTGTCGGCGCGGTCGGCTATGGCTGGCTGTTTTATGACCGCGTGCGCCTGCTCTGGCGCAAGCGCAGCCGCACGACGCTGGCGTTTGCGCTGGCCTATTTTGCCATGCTGCTCATTTCCATGACGAACCCGGGCATGTTCTGCCCGATGCCGAATGCGCTGCTCATGGTGGCCATGTTTGTGGTCGTGGAGCGGCAGCCCGATACCGCTGCGGCGCCGGTCAAGGCCGGCATCGCCAGTGCACCGGAAAGGAGATTGTTCTGATGAAACGTTTTCAGCTTCTTACGACCGCAATTTTTCTGTTCTGCACGCTTCTGATCGCCGGCTGCACCGGCCGCGGCGTCGAGGCGCAGGCGACCGCCGCCCCGGAGGCGACGCCGACGGCCACTGCAGATATTATGTCCGGCATCCAGACCGGCGACAGCGCCGTCAACAAGATCCTGGCCGGCACGTGGACTTTTGAGCGCACGGACGCCGACAAGAAGACGGATGAGGGCAGCGCCAGCCAGATCCTGCCCAGCACGGACACCGGCGCCAAGGAGACCACGGACGTCAAGGAGCCCGGCACGATCCGCGAGCTGACGTTCCGCACCAACGGCACGGGTACTTACACGGATGCCAACGGCACGCCGCTGGCTTTCGAGTTTGCGCTCAACGGCGACAACCTGACGCTCGCGCTCGAAAACGGCACGGTGCAGATGTTCCGCTGCACGCTGGAAAACGGGCTCATGTACCTCACGCCGATGAGCAACAACGGCGCGTATCAGGCCTTCACCGATGTGTTCCGCCAGACGCAGAGCACGTCCGGCGAGACGGCCAACTGAATCACCCGGATCCTCCCGGCCGGACGCTCAGAGCGTCCGGCCGGTTTGTTGTTTAAAAATCTTTCAGGAATTTTTCGAGGATTTTCGGCCGGACTAGTGTATT
>ENA-UOJF01000877-UOJF01000877.1-human-gut-metagenome-genome-assembly--contig:-P74-NODE-877-length-23526-cov-13.222146_pt1 | contig 23526 bp, 27 predicted proteins | sample MGYA00242344_ERZ723891 | MGnify/ENA metagenome assembly ERZ723891 | reverse complement strand
ACAAATATTTTTATTTTAAAATTCAAAAAAATATTACAATACTGATTTTTAATTACAAATTGTAAAAGTTATTTTACAAAAATATTGAATTTTCACATATTGTATGCTAAAATAATAATGCCAAACAAATTTAATTATAATGCTTACACAAGTGTGTATTTTTTATTTCGGTAAAAAATGCAGGCTCTATTTCAGCATACTTGTAGTAAGCGTTGAATTTGTTTGGCGACAAAAGGGCTATGTGTTTTTCGGGTGCGTAGCTTGTCTATGCACCTTTTTTATTAGAAAAACGGTGATGTTTTAAATTTTTTCAAAGTTTTTAAACTTTTTTTAAAAATTTTCAAAAAATTTTTCGAAAAAATGAACCTTTTTGCCGTTCAAAGTATCTAATATATAGGAACGCAAAAAAATTACGAAAAAGGAGGAAATATTATGAAGAAAATCAAAGAGCTTGTATCAAGTGCAAAGAGCGGAAATAAAAAGTCATTTGATAAGCTGTATGAGCTTACACATAATGATGTGTGGTACAACTGCCTTTCTTTGCTCAAAGACGAAGAAAACGCAAAAGACATAATGCAGGAAACCTACATCACCGCATTCTTAAAACTTGATACACTCAAAGATGAAGAAAAATTTTGCGGTTGGCTCACGGCAATAGCAACAAACAAAAGCAAAAATAAATTGAAAGGAAAGGTGGAATATCAGATAGATGATGAAGTTCTGATTACAGAAGCAGAAACAGACGAGTTAATGCTCCCCGAGGAGTACATAACCAAAGCCGAAAAAAGGAAAGTGCTGTTACAGATTATGGAAGACACACTTTCATTCAATCAGTATCAGACTGTTTTAATGTTTTATTTTGATGAAATGTCAATTTCTGAAATTGCACAGGGACTTGAAATTTCAGAGGGAACGGTAAAATCTCGCCTTAACTCTTCAAGAGCAAAGATGAAAACTGCAATTGAAGATTACGAAAAAAAGAGCGGTGACAAGCTTCACGGCGTTGTTGTTGTACCTTTCTTTACAACTATTTTCAAGGAAGAAGCAAAGAGCCTTGCAGTACCGAACATTACAATCAAGCTCCCGAACGGACAGACACTTGCAACCTCTGCAACAAAAGGCATTGCAACAGGTGCAAAGTCAACAGTTTCATCTATCGTAAAGGCAACAGCAACTGCGACAGTAAAAACAAAGGTAATTGCCGTTGTCTGCGGTGCTACAATACTTGCAGGCATATCAGCAGTCGGCATAAGCATTCTTGCAGGCTGTAACGCTGAGAAAGAACCGACAGAACCGTCAGTAATATCTTCAACCGTACAAACATCAACTGTTCCAACAACTGTACCGAAAACTACAGTACCAAAGGCAGTTAAAGATTTGGTAGACAAGGGTGAAATCAAGGTCGACAAAGACGGCAACATCACTGATAAGAACGGTAAGAAAGTCGAAGTAAAAGACGGCAAAGTAGAAGTAAAAACTGATGACGGTAAGACAGTTACAGTTAAGGTTAACGATGTAAAAACTACGGTATCTAACAACAATAACAGCAACAAGGGTAACACCGAAAAGAAAGAAGATACTAAGTCAAATACATCTGATAACGACAAGAAGCCAGCGTCTAAGCCAAACAACTCTTCAAGTAATAATCAGAAGCCAGCTAAGCCAAGCAACTCTTCAAGTAATAACCAGAAGCCAGCTAAGCCGAGTGAGTCATCAAAGACTGAAACAACAGCAGCTAAGAAATATAAGTATTATAAGCATCACGATGCTGTGACAAAACATCACGATAAAGAGTGGATTGTAACAGGTACTCACGAGGAACCAGTGTATGTTTATGATTGGGTAGATGTTTGCAATGATTGCGGTCAACAGTTAGCAGATGCTAGCCAGAGAAAGACCCATCTTCTTTGGGAAGTAAGAGAAAATGGTGGCAGAGGCTCATATCACGCTGAAAAACAGCAGATTCAGGTAGGCACAAAAACAGTAGAAGACGGTCATTGGAGAGAAGCTTACACTGAAACAATCACCCCAGCTTACGACGAAGAAGTATCTGCAAATGATAACTGGGATAAGAAAGTTCTTATCAACTAAGCGTGTGGGTATTAATTTGATAGCAAGTATAAATCCTTAAAATAATTATTGGGAAGAGAGGGTTCTTTATGAACCCTCTTTTTCTATGCTAAAAATAAATATTATACTAAAGAAAGTATTCAATTTAATTATAATATATGGTATAATATAATAAAATAAAAGGAAAGGTGTGGTTGTACTTATGATAATTTTATATATTTTCCTTGTAGTGTTTTTTCTTGTAGCTTTGGTAGCGACATACGAGAATCATTTATATAAGAAGGTTTTCGGTAGGAATAGCTTTTTAGGTATAATGGTAATTACTGATTCTTTAGTAGGTATGGTGTTAATGTTTATAGCTATTAATGTATTTCAGTAATTTGTAAAATTTACTGAAGTATAACTTAATTCTGTGTGAGTTAATAAATGTATTGTTGTTAAGAATCTTATTAATCTTATTTGAAGAATTATAATGACGGATGGTTTTTAAAAGTAAAACAACAATAATGTTGAAGAGTATATGGGTATTGATGATTGTTTAATACTATTGTTTGATTATTTAATAGTAGTAACTTCGTGTGTGTTAAATTTAAATGATTGGTATAAGAGGGGCAACCATAGTGTGGCTTGCAGTGTATTAGTGCTTGTAGGTGGAATACTATGTTTAGCGATTGTGCTTTATATGTTGTACACTTTTAAATAGTATCTTTAGAAAGTAATCATATTTAAAATAGAAAAGAGGTATTAATATGACAATATGCAGTTTTGTAGGTGATGAGTATTTAAAGAATATTTTTCACCTATCAGCCGAGGAAGCGGTAAAGCACCCTGACTATAATAAATACATAAGGGTATTATCAAAAGCAATCAAGGACGAAGAAATTTCTTTATCGACAGTAGAATCTCACCTGATAGGTATAGCAATGACCTCAACCTTGAGAAGAAAGATTATACAGGACTTAAAGGAGGTATTTTAATGAAAAGCAGAGATATTAAAAAAGCAAGACTTGAACATAGAAGTGTTTACTGTATTGATAAAGACACTTCTGATGTATTAAGATGTAGTGTAGGTTTATGGTACAAGCAATAAGTTGATAGATGTTGCGTTCTCTAAAATCTTTCTAAAAATTTTCTAAAAATTATCCGAAATTTCTTCTTTCGGTTAGTGTTACTATGTGTTATTTAATGTTATTTTGTACAAATTATTGTTCTATAAAGCAAATATGATATGTTAAATAACACTAAAAAATCAGTAATAATCAGTAATAACATCTTGCTTCGACTGCTCCAAAACCGCGTGCCGAGGGTTCAAGTCCTTCTGCCCCTGCCAGTGATTTTTGGCTTCGGAAAGCGATTTCCGAAGCCTTTTCTCTTTTAATTCTACCAAAAATTATACCACATTTATGCGATGTTCAAATTTATGGCGCTGTCGAGAGCGTTTATCGTCGTCTCCTTTGCGGTCTTTCGACGGTTGATATAAATTCTCTCGGTGGTCTGTACGCTTTCGTGTCCGAGCAAAACGGAAATGTCCTGAATCGGTACGCCGTTATCGTCGAGGATACTCGCCACAGAGTGACGAAAGCCGTGGATCGTACAATGCGGCAAGCCGGCGTTCTCGGTCAGACGGTTTACCACCCGGTTGATTGCGCTGAGATTGACATACGGTTTTCCGAGAACAGTACGCACAATGAAACTGTGGCTTTTGTCGTAGCCGTTGCCAAGCAGCTTAGCATAATCCTCCTGACGTTGCTTTTCGGCTTTCAGCTCTCCGATAACAAAATCGTTTATCGGGATTTTGCGGTTACTGCTCTTTGTCTTTGGCGTGGTGATTTGCATTGTCACGTTCTTGCGGCTGCCTGTTCTGCTTTTGTTGACGTTCAGGAGCTTTTTGTCGTAGTCTATATCCTCCCACGTCAAGGCGAGCAATTCGCCCTTTCTCAGCCCCGTATAGAGGGCTAAAAGCAGGAATATGTAGATATGACTCTCGTGCTCTTTTGCGTAAAGCAGGAGCTTTCTGACCTGCTGTGCGTTGTACTCGGGTACGTCCTTCTTGATACTGTGCGGAAATGACGGCATACGACTTCTCGACACCGGATTCTCCTTGACGTAGTTGTTCTCGACGGCGTACTCATACGCCGATGACAGCACGCCACGGATATTCTTGACCGTTTTATATCCTAAACCGCCCTTGCCGTTTGACTTGCCGTGTTGAGAGAGAAACACAAAATACTTGGTAAAAACCTCCGGCTTCATATCCTTGAACTTGTACCTCTTTGACTCAAAATAGGGCTTTAGCTTGCCACTCACGGTTTTGTCGTAAGATTCCCATGTAGAAGGTTTTATGATTCCCTTGATACCTTTCAGCCATTTGTCGAGAAAGTCGGTAAAGAGAACATCGTCGCATTCAAGGTTGATATCCTTGTAGCTCTCAATGATTTCTTTCATCTTCTCAATTGCACGGCGTTTGTTGTTACCCTTAACGGGTATCTTCGTGGCAATCATTTTCTGTTTGCCGTTGACACGAAATTTGGCATAGTAGTAATTGCCTTTTATTATTAAGCTTCCTTCCAATGTAAGCCTTCCTTTCTTAAGATTTGCGATTTGTGGTTGATACAAATTCGATGACGCTCTGTTTCGGAATAATATATCTTGCTCCGACCTTGACATTCATTATCTCGTCGTCCTTCAAGAGCTTATATACCGTATTCTTGCCTAAGCGCAGCATTTTCATAACCTCATCAACGGTTACTATGTCGCTGTACTCCGAAAATATCTCTTTTGATTTATCCAACGCTCTCACCTCGCTTTCCGCTTGGATTGACCGTCAGAAAATCAATTATGCTTTTCTTCGGAATGATGTACCGCTTGCCAACCCTCAGCGTAAAAATCCTGCCTGATTTCAATAACCTGATTTCAATAAATCGTAGACAGTCACCTTGCTGATGTGAAGCATATTAGCGACATCTGCTACAGATACAACATCATCGTATTCGGTAAACATTTCTATATTCATTTTTTCGCACCTTTCGTTTGGAAGAAAAGCCCGCTGTGTATAAAGAATAACACAACGGGCTCTCATTTAACAAATGTGCAAATCAAATAATCTTATGCGGCAAGAAAATCTATCACGCTTTTCTTGGGTATGACATATTTTTTGCCGACTCTCAGTGTGTGGATTTTATCGGTTTTCAGCAAATTGTAAACCGTTACTCTGCCGAGATGGAGCATCTCCATAACCTCCTCGACCGTTACCACGTCGTTATATTCGGTAAACATTTCATAAACCTTTTCAGCCATAGCTTTCACCTCGCTTCCCTGTTTCTGTTTCGGACACGGCGCTGATAGTCGGCTTGCGCCAGCTTCATCATTCGCCGTTGAACTTCCTGCGGACTGCATTTCGGAAAATATTTACTCAGCTCGTCATATTGAAAGCTGATTTTCTCTCGCTGATTGGGCTTGTCCTCCAAAATAATTCTTTCAATTATTTTGCTGTCAAGTCTGCCCGATTGCGAGAGCTTTTTCATTTAGATTGCCTGTGAGAGCGAGGGCGTTTTGTCCTCCAACTCTGTCGCTTCAAGCAAATCCTGCTGCTCATATTCATCGAGATAAGACAGCTCTACACCGACGCTGAAAGCAATACGCTCCTCGTCAACCATTTTCAAAAGCTGCGGAATCAACTTCGTCAGTCTGATGTATCGCTGCACCTGCCTTCCGCTGTCGGTGTTGGAAACAGTATCTCTTGACTTGTGGACAACTTGTCCACAGGCTTTTCCTTGATGACTTATCGCTTCCAGCTTCATCTTGTAAGCGAACGCCTTTTCGCTCGGCAGGATATGCTCACGCTGTAGGTTAGCGTCAACCATAGCGATTACCGCTTCATCATCCGTCATTTCTCTGACAATCACGGGGATATTTTCAAGCCCGAGCTTGCGGCAGGCTTCCAAACGGCGGTGACCTGAAATCAGTTCATAACCGCCGTCCGGCAACGGTCTGGCGAGCAGCGGCGCAATCGTTCCAACCTTGTCGATACTCTCGACAATCTTTGCCATATCCTCATTGTCCACCACGGTGAACGGATGATTACGGAACGGCTGTATTTCGTTTATGGGAATGCTTTGAACATTCTCTGTTGTTTGATATTTCAATAAGTGTTCTCCTTTCTCTACTTCCACTTGATCGGACTTTTCTCTGGTCGTAAAAACTCGCTCTCAATATTGCTGATAAAATACACCCAGCGTTTTATTTCACGCTCGACGGTATCCTTGTCAACAACACCGAGTTGGTACGACCTTTCCAAAAGCTTTTGTGCTGTGTGGATCATTTCGTTTAGTGAGTTTATCGCCTGAAAGAATCTGTCATCCGGTCGCTCTCTCGGCTCATAGCCTTTGATTAACATTCGGATGACGCTTGACTGCGGTAAGCCTGTCAATGCAACCTTTCTTCTGAATTCAGTTTCTTCCTCCGGTGTAAACCAAAATTGCTTTTTGATTCTGTTGCTCATTTCTTTCTCCTTCCTGTTTGGGGTATTAGGGTTCTCCCTAACAAGCTGCACTGTTTTTGCTCCGTTGGGAGTAAAAACAGTATGCTTGCTAAGCTTCGGCAACTACCGTTCAACTCCCCTGGGAGTATGAATGGTCTGCTTGCTAAGACTGTGCACAGTTACCGAAGCTTGCGTGTTTGGGAGTACAAACACACTGCTTGCTAAGATTTGTCATTCATTCTTGAACTGTCAACAAATCTGTCACGCTATTCTCGTTTTTCACTGCGCCGATAACGATAGAGCTCGATGATTTTCTTTCGGTTTGTCCGTCTGAAATGTACATCAATGCCGTCACTGAAATACAGGTCGATACTAAATTTGTTAAGCAACTTCGTAACAGTATTCGGCGGCGTGGCAGTATCGTTAATAGCGTTAAGCAGGTCTGTAGCCGTTCCGAACCAGTGTGACTCATCAGCCATAAAATATCTCAGCCTTCCGAAAAAAGGATGCTCCTCGGTCAACTTCGGATAGCCTTCACGGTCAGGCTTTTGCATAGCTTCGGCTACAATCAAATCCGCTTTCAACTTAGCTTCATTATTCCTGTCCAATGACTTCCACCTTCTCGAGATAGATTTTGTTCAGACTACTTTCCGAATAAAAAAGTCGGAGCTTCGTACCGATCGGCATATAGTAAAAACCGAGGTAAGTCTGCCACCAGAAAATTGGTGTGATGATTTTTCTTCCGTCGTCGAGCGTGAGAAAAATGCGAATGGATTTCTTGTGTCCCTGCGCTTTCATTTCAAGCGTTCCGGTGAACTCTCCGACCTCCTCCATCATCTGATAGTTCGAGGTGTCGATCATCATTTCTCTCATCTCAACCAACGAAAAAACCTTTGCGTTGTCGTTCATTTGGTTCTCCTTTCCACTTCCCGAAAAGAAAAGTTTTTGCCGCCCATATAAGTAGGTGTGTTAAGATAAACTTCTTCTTTTTCGGTTAGTTATTTTTTTATTTGTCTATTTAGTTATTTATATATAGGAGCTGCTTCTGCCGCTCACGCTGACGGCGCTTGCGTTCGGCTGACTTCTGCCGCTTGATTCGTTCGGCGCAATGATCGCAATAGCGTTTGTTTCGAGCCTTGGAATAAAAGCGTGAGCCACAGCTTTGACAACGATTGTAATCGTTGTCGCAGATTAGCACCCGATACAGTTCCTTGTCGAGAGGAAGCACAGCGTCCTTGAAATGGTTGCAGAAGATGTGGTATTTGGAAATCAACTGCACACAGGTATGCGTTTCTCCGTCGTCGAGCAACAGACAGTTGCCGTCCATACAGTTGCAGCACTCCCGCCTGACCAAGCGGCTGACCTTCCGAAACTGTCCTGCCTTAATTTCAATGAGCATTTGACCTCCTTTCCTGTCACGCTTAATAAGTCTGAAAATGCGATGGGGAATATAATTACTCTCCTTCGTGCGTTTCGTCGCTCAGAGGTCGCATTATGAGCGGCTCGTGAGCCTTAAAAAGCGTGACATCAAACTGTATGTTATGTGTCACACTGCCAAAGCGTACTTTCCTGACAGACAATCCTGCTCGACGCTGTGTCGTCAGCCTTCCGGCTGCGCTCGCTCCGTAGAGGTCGTGGCGGTTTATTCTTCGCTTGGCAGCTATTCAGTTGTAGGTTTGTTTCGGCGGGTATCACATCCTTTCTAAATATCCCTTCACCCTATACGCAAAAAAATCAGGGAAATTATAAGCCTTTTCAAAAAGTTTTTTGAAAATCTGCTTCTTTTACAAAAAGGGCTCTTCGGTTTTGTTGATTATGCATTGTTGATTTTGCCCTCCATATATAAGGGAATGGGAGCGTTCAAAAATTAACCCTAATTGGACAATTTTTTTAATTTTGTAGCTTTGCATAAATTCAGTGTATTGTTTTTGTGCAATTCTTTGTTTAGAAAAAGCCCTTCACTTATATAGGCAAAATGGAGTCTTTTGGTAGGGTGTTTTTCAAAAGTTCTTTGATAAATCTGCGTTTTGCACAAAGGTAAGGCTGAGTTTTTGTGCAATGTTCTATTGTGTTGGTTTTCTCAAATATCATCAGACATCTAACACTGTCACGCTTAATAAGTCTGAAAATGCGGTTGGTAATATAATTACTACCCTTCGGGCGTTTCATCGCTCAGAGGACGCATACAGAGCGGCTTGTGAGAACTTAAAAGCGTGACATCAAACTGTATGTTGTGCCAAAGCGTACTTTCCTGACAGGCAATCCTGCTCGACGCTGTGCCGTCAGCCTTCCGGCTGCGCTCGCTCCGTAGAGGTCGTGGCGGTTTATCCTTCGCTTGGCAGCTATTCAGTTGTAGGTTTATTTTGGTGGGCATCACCTCCTTTCTAAATAGCCCTTCACCTATACCCAATGGGAAAGGTCATTTTTTAAGTCTGTTTCAAAAATTTTTTGCAAAAAAATAGCGCCTGCCATAAAGACAAGCGCAAAAAGTCCCACTTACAATTTGTAAGCGGGACAGATTCGTTTTATTTATTATCCAACAATCATTTTATTGGTTTTTCTCAGATACTTTGCAGGAATAGGTTCTTTCATTTTCCAAATGATATTCATAGGTTTAGAATCCGTATGACTGACATAATCAGCCAATCCGATAAAAGAATACGGGGCCGCTTTTCCAGTGATATTATCATTTTTTCTTTCACGTACAAACAGCAATTCCTTGACACCCATTGACTGATGATTGATATACCTTGTACCTGTATTACTTGTATCAGACGTTGCTCCCTGACTTTGCCATATGTGAAAACTATGTTAAGTCGCCCAATGGTCTTAAGCATTATCATCTCTTCTATCCCAACGATAAAAGGAGTATTTATTCTTTCTTTATAGAAACTCCTTCTCTTCAAAAACCTTTATTTATTGTAAAACTTTATAATATTATAAAAGACAGTGAAGATTTTAATATTAATCAGTTTACTGAGTGGGAATTAATTGAAAAAGTCTGAAAACCCAGTAATATCAAGGGCTTCAAGGTTTTCAAAGAGCCCGTTGATAAGATTTTGATAAGATTCTGCTCGTTACCCTTTATCGTATGTATCGAGTGGTTTGTGAGTAAAAAGTAATATCTTGTGGCTCGCAAAAATACCATATTAACATTAAACCCCGTACTGACGGATTAAAGTCAGTACGGGGCTTTTGTCGTTTGCATTATTTTAATTTATCCTTAAACGCTTCAGCCATAGTATCACTGAAATTCTGTGACGGTACTTTTACAAAACCGGAAGCTTCATCATACTTCGGATAATTGTAGCGCCACTTGTCATATTCGTCACGGTTAATGTCGCCGTTATGATATTTCTCGGATTGTTCAGCCCACGCATTAAGCATTATTATAAAGGAGGTGTTTTTTATGACAGAAAAGTCTTTCATCAGAGCTGATGCGGTTGCAGAGGAATTGGATGTATCGAAATCTTATGCATATAAGGTTATAAAACAGCTCAATGATGAGTTGAGTGCAAAAGGATATATCACAATTGTAGGACGCATCAGGCGACTGAACCGCCTGCAATGATGTCGGCGAGAACTTATAAGGCAAAGTTTGTAGAGCCTCTTGTAGCCCGATTAAAGTCGCTAATCAACACCCTATTTGCACGATATTTTAAGGCGGTGGACAGCTACCACAGGTTAAACATTACAAACGGCAACCTATATCGTGAGAACGAAATGTTATCGAAAATAAACAGCAAGCTGAAAAATGAAAACGAAAATCTGCGTTCAGAGGTCAAAGATTACAAGCTTTTGCGCAAAGTTTTCGGGCATAAACAGATTGACAAGTTGCTTGAACAGGCAAGAAATATTAAAGGTCGTAAGCGTGAAAATCCACGCTCAAGATAAATAAATTTTTGGAGGTGAAATAAAATGGCAAACACAATTTTTGAACAAACAGGCGGTACTTATACGCAGGTGGGCGACTATATGTTGCCCGATTTATTACCGGCGGAAGAAATGTTTTCTCGGCTAGTGAAACAGATGGCAATGCGTGAGAGTGTAACCGAACAACTCAAAGCGGACAATCAAATGGAGTGGGTTGCTCGGATGAATAACATCCGTAGCAGAGCCACCGAGGTCGTGAATACTGATTTAATTTACACCTAACCGATAAACGGCGGCAGGGATTTTGCTCTCTGCCGCCGCTTTTTATTACATTAAATCAATGTATCATCTGTGATTTTGATTTTCCCAGATACTATTTCTGGCGAATTCTTAGATGTAATCGTGTATGGTATAGATTTAAAAGACTCATTAATAAAGATAATAGAAGGAAAAGCGATTGTTGTATTATGCTTAATGTAATCAAACTTGAGCTTCACTATATATTCTTCTCCTTCATCAAAGCAAGAATAACAGAATACATCGCTAAGTTCACTTTCAAAATCGTCACTATAATCTGAGGTATATCCCGGGAAAATAGAAGTCGTAGAAACACGAGGAGAGAACCGTCGGCTTGTTACAATAGATGAGTCGTAATCCGAATACGTTGATGTACTACAGATACCAAAAAGTTCGCTCATATTGCAATCATTAAGTAGATAACCCATCTCATCATTATTGAATTTCGGAAACTCATTTATTGGTAACAAACTATTCTTTGGAATTCTGAGAGAAATTTCTATATCCTCATCAATGTCTGTACCACAGTTTTGGAGGGCAAGCTTCAAACATTTCTTGTCCGAAAAAGCGTTTTCTACAGGCGCCCATTCTAATGCTTTTGAGATCGTTTTCAAGAGCTTTTTAATGGTGTCGTATTTTTCTTCTTCTGCATCTGTTCCATTAAGCGAATAGCCGCCCATTATACCTGTTGGTATACTACTCTGCGATAGGTTTCCAAGGATGAAAAAATCTTCTGTAATGTTGATATTTAATTTTTCAGCCACAGAATATATTATTTTTCGCTCGTCTTCGCTAATCTCGACAGGCTTATTAAAAGCTAATGTGTATTTTGCAATTTTTTCCGGCAATTCAACACGTTTCTCTAATTTTCGGGCAGAAATATCATCAAAAAGAGCACGGATTTTCTTCAAGTACTTACTTATGGTCATTTCAGTATTTGGAACAAAACTAATTATAGGGGCTTCATCACTGATGTGTTGGGTTTGGTCAATGCCGACAATCTTCAATTCGGAATGACGCTCCCCTTTAACTTCTGCCACTATTTCTTTGCTTAAAAAATACTGAGATAAATGAGCAAAAAACATCGTTTTGAATTCTTCGTCCGATGAATATGTAAAGTAGATACCTCTATCTTTGTATTTATCACGAAATGCCTGAACCTTCTTATAGCTTTCCTCATTCATTTGAGACGGAGAAAGAGGCTTGTCCGAGAAATACATAAATACCTGTTTTCCGGAGGAAAGCATAATTTCTACTTCTTCCTCTGTGCCAGATCCGTATTCATCGGTGGGTGTACCGAAGCGTGTCCACAAAATGGCAACTGCGGCATCACAGTCATTTACAAATTGCTCATTCAGCAATGCTTGAGGTTTTCCCCCAGACTGAGCATAAGAGTTTTTATGCCAGTGTTTTGTGCGAACACTAATTCCCAAAGTATCCGAAAACTGAGTATTAAACTGTGATATGGCGTCCTCAATTATACTAATCTCAGTTGTAATATCTCCTGGGCACGAGATGAGAAGATCGTATTGGACTACATTTTTAGGCATATATCCACCACCTTTTGCCGTTTTTAGTGCTTTGTAATAGTTTTTGCTTTTTCAATCTTCCTATCTGCATAAAGGACAACATCTTTGATGACCAACTTCTGAACAGCGGAAATCAATGCTGCCATTGTGTCGTAGTCTGGCTTGCCGTCTTTTGTCGGAAGCTGAATATCAAGAGCATCGGCATCTTTGGCATAGAAGTTATGGCCATAATCGAATTTTCCGGTATGTGCGGCCTTATGGCAAGCGGAGGTGACAAAAATCGCCGCTTTCATTGGAACGGCTTCAGTATGTACAACTGCCACATGATCGTCTGCTCCGTACTTGTAATTACGATACTTAGCAGAACCGAACATATCAATCGTTGTAGTGTTTTTCTCGAACACCTCAACATCGTTGCTGATATATGCGGAAATGCCTTCCGATGCTTCACCCGCAGTAACAAATGGAAGCGTTCCTGCAATACGATCATCGCCTTTCAAACGCTTTCCCCGTGTCGATTTGCCAAAGAGCTTTTCAAGATTATAGGTATCCCATTTAAGAAACTGGTAGTTTTTGAGTGCGTTTTCTTCCTCGCTGGATAATTCGTAATTATCCAGTCCGCTTACTGTTAAGTAAGCGGACAGCTCCGCTACACGCTCCGCTTCCAGCTCCGCTATAAAAGATTCCATAAAATCAAAATCGATAGATCCATCATCGCAAATAGGCAGAAAAATAACTGTTTTTCTCATGGATTTGCGATTAAATTTATGACCGTAATCATATTGACCGTTTGAAGTTGCAGCATGCGAGGCAGATATAATAAAGAACGCAATTGCAGAGTTAAAGCGGTCAAATTTTGGCATAAGAGACTGTATATGTTGATATCCTATATAATCATTCTTTTGATAATACATAGTTTCTGCACCGAGGGTTGTGTCGGAACAAGATAATGAATTCCCCTTGTTTAGCGGATTTAAATTTGAGAAGCCCATCACACCGTTAGCAATAGATGCATTTGAAACAAGTGGCGTTATTCCACTTTTAGACAGAATCTTATCATTTGCCAATCGGTAATACTTTGTGGGATTTATTTCAAATAAATCTCCAAGTTTATATTCGCCCCACTTAACAGCCCTCAACTTTTCGTTAAGTGAGGCATTCATTTTCCCAGGCGGTCGTCCTCCAAGGATTGATTTTTGAGGAGGTTTGATACTTCCCAAGCCAGATAATCGCTGACTGTTTTCTTGAAATCTTCAAGTGTCGGTTTTGTATCTATCGGTGCCGTCTGGTTCCAATCTGCGCCGTTTTCTGGGTCTATTTTGCCCTCGTAGTATTCTTTTTCGGTAAAAATATTCAGCTTTGATTTACCAAAACGCACCAAGTCGATAAGCTCGGCGTATCGCTCTTTTGCATGGTCGGTGTCCCGCAGATTACAGCTTGCCTTTTTCCGATTTGTTCGCGTATATCCGTCAACGGAGAAGTCGATGAACTTTACGGTGTCGTCTTTCTGATGTGCTTCACCGACACGGAAAACATATACGTTCGTCTGGACGCTCGACTTGCCAATGAAAAGGTCTATCGGCATTTTAATGCTGGCAAGCAGAGTACTGTGCTTTAATATCTTTTTGTTATACTCTGTTGCCTTTCCGCTGCCTGCGGAGTTCTGAATAATTATAGCTGCATAGCCTTTACTCATCATCGAGAGGGCTTTTTCAACGAAAATCATACCATTGCCCGGTGCAGAATACGGTGGATTCAGAACAAAAGCATCTGCCGGGAACTTTTCATCCGTTTTGCCAAAGCCGTAATGACCGTTAAATTCTTTCAAAGAGTCTTTGTTCAGAATATTAGAGCTGCCGTCTCCCATCAAAATCATATTGAGGATAGCAAGCATATAAACCTCCGAAAGAATTTCAAGTCCGAGCAGTTGATTAGCCTTGATTTCGGCAGACTTAATTGCGAATTTGTCTGGTGATTTTATTTTATCCTTCGCATCATTGAGCATTTCATTCATTGAGGCAACAAGCAAACCTGCTGAACCGGTAGCAAAGTCCCAAACATAGGAATCCATATTTACTCTTGCAAGGCGAGCCAGTAGGGTAGCGACGTATGCCGGTGTTAGAACAACATCATTCAGCTTGTCCTGCGAAAAACCGAGCCAGCTGTACATTTCATTGAACAGCTTGCCTGTGAAATCTGTAGTTAATCCTATTTTGTAATAAATTCCCAAATCATCAACTATTTTTGTAAAGACACGCTTTAATTGGCTTTCGCCGTTTTCAACTTTATTGATATTGTCGGTTGTAAGCGTGTTCTGCAGGGTGCGGACAATCAGTTCTCTCTTTTCCTGCGGCAGATTTTTTTCATTTAAAAACGCCTTGATTTTCCGCAAAATGATATCGCCGTCTCGGTTTTCTTCTTCAGTAGACGATTTCAGCTCTTGCTTTTCAAGAGCAGCAACCTTACCCGGTACTCCGAGAGTGGCTATAATGGACGCTGCCACAAGATACACGCGGTCGCGTTCGCTAAGCCCTTTTTCGTTCTGGTAAATATCATTATTGAGTTTTACAAGGCTTGTATTGATTTCTTGCTCGCGCTGCTCCTTTAGCCTTTCGATCTCGTCCTGTGTAAGCCTGAGTTTTTTTACTTTATCAATAAATTTATCAAAATTTGTTTTTTTAAGAAACGAAAAGTCTGTATAATCATCAACTTTTTGTCCTATGCCGAAGTTACTCTTTGAAACATAATATACTCCGATTTCGTATTCGAGATTGCCGCTGTCATCTTTGAATCCGGTCATACCAATGGCGATTATGTCGGTATAGCTTGTATAATGCAAAAGTGCATTTGCATAATGAACAGCACCGTTTACGGCATAGGAATTGATATTTTTAAAATCAGGCTGATTCTTTGCGGTTTTATTTGCAACTTTGCCCTCAGAATCAAGCTTGACAAGCTTGTCCTTGTAACCCTTATACTCAATCAAAATCGGGTAATTGACTAAATTTTTATCCTGTAAAAGCAGTTTCGCATCAGGTCGATTCCCGCCAACGCCACCATTTTTGGAATAGTAATCATTTAACGCCTGATCAATTTCCGTGTTAAGTGATTCCTGTTCAAGTTTGTAGTCAAGTTTATAGGATTTAAGCCAACTATTTGCTAAATCAGCAATATTAGGTTCTACCGATTGAATTTTTGCCATTTTATCATTTCTCCTCTTAATGCCACTTGCTCTCCAAAGTAGTCCATTTTTCTTCAAATTCTTTATTTTCAACTGCTGCCATAAACGGCTCTACCAAAAATTCTTTTATAGTTTTCAGCACTGTGTTAAAATCAGCGGTTTTAGTATCTATCTTCCTGCAAAATGCTTTCCATTTCTTTTGCATTGCTTCATTTTCGGCAAAAGCCATAACCTGTTCAAATTGTTCTATCGTAAAGGCGTGCCCACGGTTTTCAAAAGTCTTTTTAAGCGCTTTTGTCAGCGTTGCACCGTCAAAATCAAACTTATTGGCAAGATAATAAATATCATAATAATCTTTCATTCGGCTTGAAAATTCCATTAAATCGAGAATTGCATCAAGTTTTTCGGCAATTGTTGTTTCCAACGAATATGTATTTACCGTCGGAGACGCAAAATCGTCAAGCTGTGTAGGAATTTTTCGCTTTTCCTGTTTAGGCACGATGACATCGCCAACACCAAAATCAATGCTGAAAGGCGTTCTCGTATTTTTGATATGCGCAACAAGCGATGCACCGATACCGGCGTATTTCTTTGCAACAGCAATGGGAGCAACATCTGTTATCTCAAATGTAACAAATCCATTTTCAGTAGGTGTTGCGATAATTTCTTCAAGCACAACTCGCAGTTGCTCAGGAGTGTTCGGCATTTGTCGAAGCAAAAAATCAACATCGACTGTAACCCTGCTGTCAAATCCGGTAAGTGAATAGATAAATAATCCGCCTTTGAGAACAAAATTTTCTGCGTATTTTGATTTTTCGAGTCTACGCAAAAATTCTTCCTGACAAAAGAGTTGTAAGCAAAGTTGATAACTTCTTCCACTTGCCTGCGCCTTATTCTTTAATCGAGTAAGCACAGACGCTGCTATATCAGCCATTCAGCAACACCTCCATCAGTTCGGTAACTTTTTTATACACACGCAATTTTTTGGAATAAGCAGAAAGATTATTCAGATTTTTTTTGTCGTCTTTTACATAAGCGTTAATGGCCTTGTTAAAAATTTCGTTATCTAATCTTGAACGATATTTGAAACAATCACATATTGTTCGCTCACGGTCATATACAGGCAGCTCAACTCCATTGAAGTTGTCGGTGATTTTCCCAAGTTCGTACAACTTAGGCTGCATATAATAAGGTTGAATAGCAAGCGAATCAATTTTTAGCTTTGTTCTTGACATTGAACGCGGTACAGCTATTGACCATTTTCGTGGTGCAAAGTCGCTGTAACCATAGTGAAACAACGCAGATTCAACACAAACTATTCCTTTTGGGATGAGTGTTGCAAGCAATTGTTCTTCTGAAGAAACACTTTGTTCGGCAAGCTGGTAGTATCCGTGTCGTACACGATTAAGAAAGCCTGCGTTACACAGGTTTACGACATCGACAGCTCTGATTCCGGCAGCAACAAAGTCGGCAGATTTTGCAATGCCATTATTGTCTACAACCACTTCTTTTGCTCGCTCTTCTCGCTCTTTAAGATTCACTCATTCACCCTCTTCCTTAAATAAAATTCACGCACAGCGAACACATAATTGTGTGCTGATTTTATTATACCTGAGGCAACTAAAAAAATCAATTAAATTTTAAGCACATTTTTTGAAATGTGTGCGTAAAATTAAAATACATCTTGCAAAACAAAAAAATCAAGTATAATATAAATTGTAAAACCGATCCGGTTGTGATTATTCTTTTCTTGCAACCATCGGTTTTATCGCACCTGATAAGAAAATGATAAATTCTCGTCATACAGGTATGATAATATGGATTATCAAAATACTGCGAAGACTACACGATATGTTTTATAAACAAAATGCGTTAAGTTTAGCCTTTCGGCAACGAGTTGATGTTTACAAAAGTTCCTTCATTTTACGGATTTGATGACGCAGATAAAGTTACAGACTTCTTCATTCATCATATCGAGGAATTATCAGATGATTCAATTAAAAAATTAATGGAAATCTATAATAATAACAATCAATTTAAAAATAGATACAGGCATTCAAATGATATGGAAATAATCAAAAAACATTTAGAAAACGAACATAAAGAAGTTGAAAAGAACTCTACTAATAACGATAACTAATTGAATAATAGTATGAGCGTGTAAGCAGAATCAACTCTTGTTTACACGCTCATTTCATTTTATCTCTTGTTCAGTTTCATCAAATAGCGGATTATCAAAGAATTGACGATTTTTTCTTGACCTCCGTTATCATATATGATAACATATAATAAAAGAAGGTGATCGTTATGACAGACAGTAATAGCATACTCCGCAAGCGCCAGGAAATTGTTTCAAAACTAACGCAGGCAAGACTGGAAAAGGGCTTGTCACAGGCACAGCTTGCCGAAATGGTCGGTACGCAACGGTCGAATATCTGCCGCATCGAGAACGGCGGTCAGAACCTTTCTCTCGATTTATTGATTAAGATAACAGACGCTCTCGGCAAGGATATCAGCGTTTTATTGGAAGAAAAGAGTGTTGAAATGAGCAACGTGTATCACTTGAAACTATATGACGATATTCTTGTGACGTTCTCACTTGAAGAAAAAGGCTTAGAGGGCTTAGTTGTTGACGTTCTATCTTATGACGAAAGCAAAAAGCACCTCCTGCCAATCAATATGGAGCTGACTTCCAAAGGTATTATCAAGTGGCTTTCCAACCGTGTTATCCCGAAGAACAGAGCCTTTGTTGACGAGATACTAAAGACGTTCGGGCTGAGCGTGAACGACACAAAGGGCATTATCGACATCTGCTTAGGCTTGTCACTCAACGACAGCTATTGGGTAACGCCTGTTGAATTTGAAGGCAAATTTGTGGATTACAATCTGTTTGAAAACCCATTCTCGGAAGCGTTGTCGCTTGTCGCCTATACGGGCGTTGGAAGTGCAGAAAAAGCGTTCTCGACCTCTCCTGAGTTCACAACAAACGGTATGCTTCGCAAGGCTTGGCGGCACATCGAAAACGACGGTATCTATCTCTACAAAGGTGGCACAGAAGGCGCTGCAAACGCCGGTAATGAGCCGTACAGCGAGTTTTACGCCTGTCAAGTTGCTAAGACTATGGGCTTAAATTGCGTTGAATATGACCTTGAAAACTGGAAAGGAATTCTCGCTTCAAAATGTCGCCTGTTCACCGATATAGACACATCCTTTGTGCCGATCAGCAGGCTGATAAAAGACAGAACACTGAAAAACGCCCTCGATTATTACGCCGGGCTTGGCAAAGAGTTTTATGACGAGCTTTGCAGTATGCTGGTGTTCGATGCTGTGATTTACAACGAGGACAGACATTTCGGAAACTTCGGTATTTTGCGTGACAATCACACAGGTAAAATCATAAAGCCCGCTCCGATTTTTGATAACGGCTTATCACTGTTCAATTTTGCGATGACAGACGATTTGGCGAATCTCAGCGAATACGCAAAGACAAGGACACCTCCCTACGGTGTATCCTTTGACGAGGTTTGCAAGGCTGTTATGGGCAGCAAACAAAAATCTCAGCTCCGTAAACTGCTGAATTTCACTTTCACAAGACACCCATCCATCAACTTACCTGAAGAACGCTTGACAGCAATCGAAGCGCAAATTTCAAAGAGAGCACGTGAATTGATGTCGATTCCCAACTCTAAATAAAGATAAAGAGCGTGTAAACAGGAAACATCTGCTTACACGCTTGTTTATAATCTCTTGTTCTTGTATTATAGGAAACTTTTTATATGATTATGCCCATAGATGTTCCCCATTAAATTCATAGTGTTCTATTTTCCTGTTACAGTTTTGCATTTCTATATGAAGAAAGTTTATGCTTCCTCTATGCACAAGTAACAATCTATTGCTATTCCTTTTGCGCATTTCAACAACACGAAAAGAGTTTTTGCAATTCTAAATGGTTCATATCAGTTTTTTCCTTGAGTTATCAGGTCTTTAAAATTTTGCCATACCAACTTATTTATTTCTGGACTCTCCAAAAAAGCACCTATTTGACTATAAACTTCTTGTAATTTTGAAGGATTGTATTTTTGATTATTTACTTTTGTAAATGGTCCATCGCTTTCTATAAGAAGTCTATTTTGGGGAATGCTTTTTAAAATTTTCTGACCTTTTATTGATTGGAGCATACTTGTGTTTATAGAAAAATAGTATCCATATTCTATTAATTCTTTTAAGGTTTCCAAATTCCCAGAATACCAATGTAGAATAGTTTTTTTTACTTTGTGTTTTTTCAAAATATCGCAAACTCCTTTTTCTGCATTTTTTGAATGGACACTTAGAACCTGGTTCTCATTAATCGAAGAACAGATATAATCAAAGCACTGTAGCTGTTCTTCTCGCCTTTCTTTTAAATTTCCGGTAAAATCCAGTCCAACTTCGCCAATATATTTTGCTTCGCCTATTAAATGGTTAAATAATCGTTTATCAAATTTTTCAGATACAATGCTTTTTGGATTAAAACCTAATGCAAATTTTAAGTATTTTGTTTCCGAATAAATCCTTTTACAAGAATAGTAAACCCCAGGCGTGTTCGTTACACAAAGAGTGTATTGTCGATTTTGATTAATATAGTCGTACCAATATTTATGATCTCGATAAAAATCCAAGTGAAAGTGAGTATCTATCAAGTTCATTTTATTCTCCTATCAAGCGTGAGTAGACAGCATTTCTTTTAAATAGCTGCTTTAAATCACAAATTGTGCTTTTATATAGTCTGAGAAATAGCTCAATTTCTTCCAAGGATAGTTTTCCGGTCTGTGCTATTCTTCTTCTCAATTCACTATCAGTTGATTCATTAGCTGTAATAATAGATGAAATGAGATCTTCTAAATCCGAGAGTTTTGCTTTAGTTAAATTCGCAGTGATATTGGGGTCCAAAATATCTTTTCCATAACTCTCGATTGACAAATCCAAATCTAACAAAGATGATCTTCTTATTAAACAAGGGTAACAATAACCACAATTTTGAGGAACAGGGTATCCATCCCATCTGCCATTACACGGATGCGAACAGGAAATCGTTTTATGGAAGTTTTGACTAAAGCTTTGTGTATCCTTGAATTGACTTACCATTTCTCTTTTCGTACTATAAGCATATGGATTTTCAATTCGATGATTAATACCTATTTTGCTCAATATCGAATTAAATAACCTTAAAAAATATGGGTGTGTTGTTCTCGTACTACAACTACCCAATCTGCCTGGTGTCATTGGTAAATTTAAGCCTATGAAACCGTTCTCAGGGATATATACAGGGATTCCATCTCCAACTATTCCGGCAATTGTTATGGCGGCACACAAAAACAAAAAAGACCTACTACGACTTGTGTTTTCTGATTCTAATCTTTCATCATTAGGAAGAATCAACGACCGTGCGACCGTAGTAAATGAGATCAAATCGCAAAAGACCTCTGGATATTCATTATGAATATTTTCAATTAATTCTTTCTGCAATCCTTTCAGTGGCCCATATTCTTGAAATCCTACAAATAATGAAGATTTATTATCGCTGAGCAATTTATGTGCTCCACAAAATGAATCTAAGCCACCAGAAAACAATGACACAGCCTGTATAGAATTTAAGTAATCTGGTCTATGAGCCTCTCTTTTCCTTTGTGATTTATAGTTTGAATCCAATTCACACGCTCGAAAACAAACATTCCATTTATCGCCAGACAAATATGACAACATTTTATCTATATCATCTTTCACTGAATTCCAGACATCGGATTTTATCATAGGAACATTAACCTGTATGGTTCTTGTCCAAGCATCTGGAAACATACTGCGAGGCACACGTTTATCTACAGCGAATATTACTAGTGATAGAAGAAACAGATCCTCATAAATAGGCTGTAATTGTTTTACCCCAAGTTTATACCACGCCTCACGGATATTGGATGATAAATTACTAATGTATTTTATATCTATATTAATATTTCCCGAATTCTTGTATTCAAGTGTCTTTGTGGTCTCTTTTACTTTATTAACCCATATCTTCATTTCAATCATAATAATGCTCCAATATGTCAAAAGCTTTTTTTATAATATCCTTTATTATATGTTCGTTTGCTATATCTCTTGGATTAATCTCAGTGATTTCATCATCTGTAAGCTTAAACTTTACTGTATAATATATGTATTCTTTAATATCTTTTTCACGTGTTCTTGCAACAACAACACTATCACATTTATTCATAATATGTTTATCAAACAATTGAGCAAACTTCTGCATAGCAAATTGACAAACTAATTCTTTTATTAATTCGTTGTATTCAATTTTCGAAAAATCATCAACTGATTCTATACCAAGAATTAATAATGCATCTGAAATACAATTATTTGCTATTATATCATCTATTGTATTCCCTTCTGTAAAAGAATTAATCAATTCCGAAAAAGCTTCCTCGGGTGAAAGATCCTTTAGGTTTTCTTTTTTATAATCTATTAATGCTTGAGATACTCCGTTATGATTGCTTGACGATACAAAGCCAATAAAATCAGAAAAAGCTGAAGCAACTTTTTCTAACATTGATTCATCTACATTCACTGCTTTAGCATATTTAGCTGCAGCACTCTGTTTGTTTGATTCTGTAGGATGAGAGATAAAATCACTTACCCCTCTTTTTGCTGATGCCCAATTAGGAGTTGAAGGCGCTATGTATCCTTTTGAAGTTCCCATTTTCTATTTCCTTTCGACCGAAAAAGCTATTTTTGAATTGCTTTCAAGAATTAGCTTTATATTTTTCTTGTCTATTCTTTTGTTTTCTTCCAAATAATTCAAAGTGACTGTCATCAAACCTACATTTGCATTATACATCCTTTTTAAATGTGGTACATATGGTAAATTAAATATGGTGCTTGTATTTGATTTGATAATATCACAAATATCATTTTGAAATTCAGAGCATTTTACAAATAATGATGATATAATCCTTAATTCTATTTCATCAGATTTATATTTATTAAGGATAACCTCAATTATACGAGATTTCGAAGTAGGTGAGATTGATTGCAATTCATCTATTCTAGAATCCTCCTGGCCTTTTTCACAGTTAATTATCCTGTTAAGTATTCTCCTTTCTTCCTCTGTAAAAGAAGAGGAAAGATCCTCTGAATTTATCAATGATTCTCTTGAAAGATAAAAATACTTACTCAAGTCAAGTTTGAATAATTCATTAGGTTCACTTTGCAACCATTTTATAACTCTACTCTTTGATACCCATTTGCTAAACTCTTCATCTATTGTTTCGTCGGGATTCAATGCAAATGTTTCTAATCTTTTCAGTTGAGAGTTCTCCCCGCTATATGATTTATTCCACTCATTAAGCTTTTTAAATAAATCTATATCTATTATTTCCAGCGCTAAAAGCTTTGCAATAATCGAATCGTCTAATTCATCTGCAAAGTATAAACTTGCAAGGTTTTTCCTTACAAAAAAAGTATTCAAAAATCTCTTTGTTTGTCTCGGATTTCCTTTTAACGCCGATGAGACCGCTCCTCTGATTTTCTCAATAGTTTGCGCATCATTCCTGAATTCTTTAATACTATCACGGTATTTGTCAATCTTCAGTTCAGCAATGATCTCCTCAATAGTATTGAAATCTATTGCTTTTTCCTCTAATAACAATTTTTTGGAATAGATTGTATCTATCAACTTTGCGAAGTTTTCTGAATTAATATGCAGCTGGCAAACCAGTAACAACAAGTAATTCTCAATATCTTTAGGCGATAATTCAGGTATCTTAATTGGTAATTGAATTATTTTTTCGATATAATCAGATGATATTTCATAACCATCTATTTCTTTATATTTTGTTTTAACAGCATACTCGATTATTCTTTGATCGACAGCGATAATAAAAGTAGTTTTTTTAACAGAAAGGAACAACTTAATTGCCTCTAAGGTATCAATTATTCTATCTGGCGTGCATCTATCTAAGTCATCAATTATTACTGTTAGATTATCTATTTCACTAACATCTTCCAGCATTTCTTCAAATTCTTCTCGAAATTTTCTTATGTTTTCGATTTCAGAATCGTCC